>JAEEGL017225757.1_pt1 | contig 11856 bp, 11 predicted proteins | sample 9134231 | NCBI WGS metagenome assembly JAEEGL01 (sample SAMN16246548, study PRJNA631951) | gut metagenome | biome: gut microbiome; feature: rumen; material: fiber-attached | host: Bos | place: Iran: Karaj | collected 2018-10 | reverse complement strand
GTTTTTGCCGTATCGGAAAACTGAACCGGCGACTGTAAAAATGCGGAAAAGCCCCGAAAAACCTGAGTTTTTCGGGGCTTGGCACACTTGCCGGGATTCGAACCCGGGACCTTCCGCTTAGGAGGCGGACGCTCTATCCTGCTGAGCTACAAGTGCGTATTCAATTAAGTGCATCCCTTAGACCTTTCGCTTAGGAGGCGGCCGCTCTATCCTGCTGAGCTACGTGGGCGTGTGCGGGAGATATTATACCGCATCGGCGAAGAAAAAGCAACGGGCACGCCCCGAAAGACCGGGGCGTGCCCGCGAAGGGTCACCTCAGCGCTTCCTCCGCGAGGCGGGCCAGACGCGCCCGCTCCTCTCCCTGTTTTGCGGAAAGCAGCGCGTCGAGCGCGTCGGAGACCGCCTGCGCTCCGTGCGCCGCCGCAAAGCGCGACAGCTCCTCCCGGACCTCTTTCCGGTACATCGCAAGCGAGCCGTAGACCGCGTCGTCGACCCCCTCGCGGGGCGGAAGGGGCACGCTCTCGCCGGCGCAGCGCAGAAGCATCTGCTCAAGCTTCGCCGGGGAGAGAAAACCGGTCTTGGAGGCGCCTTTTTCGATGCAGTAGGCGAGGAACTCTTTGGTGTTCGCGCCGCCCTTTCCGTCGAGACGGCGGTGCCCGCAGGAGCTCTCCATGGGCCCCTCGTCGTAGATGTTCAGCGCAAAGGGTCTTTCGGGGTCGAAGGACACCGGGACCGACTCGGTCGGTTCCGGGGCGAGATAGGTCTGCGTGAGCTCCGGCGGGAGCAGTTCTTCAAAAGAGTAGTCCACGCAGCGGCGGGGCGGATCGGGCAGACGCCCGGCGGCGAAGGTCTGCGGCAGCGAGTCGCCCGGGCGGGGATAGGTGAAGCGGCGGGAGATCTGGTCGACCGGGACGAGGGCGTCGGAGGTGTAGTGATCGACCACGACGGGATTGGAGAAGCATTTGGCGAGCCCGATCGGGGACAGCGCGGCGCAGCGCTCCGCGTCCTCGGGGTCGGGGAAATTGTTCGTCGCGCAGAGGAAGCATTTGGCGATGGTCGCGAGGATCGGGAACTTGGTCATCGACAGGCCGCGAAGCTTCTCCTCCATGTCGGTCGACGCGGTCAGGCGTCTGGCCTCCTGCTTCTCCTCCTCCGAAAGCGCCGCGCGGCTCTCCTTGAACAGCTCGTACGCGGCCGGGAAAAAGACGTGGAAGTTGAAATGGACGTTCGTCACGGGGCAGTTGGCGACGACGCCGCACAGCCCGAGGTGCAGCCCGCCGAGCATGAGCGCCGTGTAGCCCCCGGCGCTGCCGCCGGTCACGGCGACGCGGTCGGGGTCGATCTCGGGGAGATTGCGCAGCGCGTACAGCGCGGCGTTGTTGAAGACGAGGTTGTCGTCGGTCAGTTTTTCGCTGTAGACGGGCGTGAAATCGGCCACGGACGAGATCGCCCAGCCGCGGCGGAGGCAGGCCTGCGTCTCCGCGGCGTCCTCGGTGATCCCGTAATGCGCGACGAAGACCAGCGGGAGCGGGCCCTCGACGCCCTTCGGAAGAAAGAGCTGTATCGGCCGGTATTCGACCTGCATCTCTTTGGTGATATAGGGGATCTCCAGCCGACGGCATTCCGCCGGCACGAGTTCTTTCTTCTTGATCTCCGTCTGCTCCTGCACCGCGAGGAGCTTCTCGCGTTTTTTCTTTTCGTTCACGTCTTGCGCCGCCCTTTCATCGTTTCTGCGTATATCATACCACGCTCCGGCCCGAAAGAAAAGCGGGCGGCGCCGGATAAGTTGTTTTTTCTTTTGCAAAATGGTATAATCGACTCAGACCATTTCGGAGGCCGAAGATGAACCGTATCATAAACGTTTTTTCCGTCGGAGCGGAGAAGCCGTTCACCCTGCTCCACTTCACGGACGTGCATCTCACGCTTTCGGACGAGCGCGACCCCGAGGAGATCCGGGCGCTCGCCGAAAAGCGCCGGGAGAAGTATACCCACTCTCTGCCGGTGCTCCGGGAGGCCGCGCGGCTGTCGGCGGAAGGTCGGGGACTTCTGGTCAACACCGGAGATATGACGGATTTCATCTCGTTTCGAAACCATGAGGTCATTCGCCGCTTTACCGAGGAGAACGACTGCTTTTTCATCTGCGGCAACCATGATTTCCGCCCGATGGGCGGCATGCAGTACGACGTGCCCGCCTGCCAGGCGGAGAACCTCGAGCGCGTTCAGCGGCTGTACCGGAACGACATCCGCTTTTGCTCCCGCGTGGTGAACGGCGTGAACCTTGTGGGGATGGACGACGCCTACTACCGCTTCGAGCCCTGGGAGGCGGAGCGGCTGAAGGCCGAGGTCGCCCGCGGGATGCCGATCATCCTCTTTCTGCACGTGCCGCTGTTCCACGAGGACCTGTTCCGCCTGATGGTCCAGGGGCGGCGGAAGCACGCGAGCCTCGTCGCCGTGCCGGAATCGATGATGACGGAGTATCCGCCGGAGCGCTATGAGCAGCAGATCGCGGACCCGCTGACCCGCGAGCTTACGGAATACATCAAGTCCGAGCCCGCCATCCGCCTCGTCGTGGCGGGGCACAACCACAAATCGCTGGAAATGACGCTGGCAGACCGTCTCCCGCAGCTCGTCACATCCGTGGATGAGATCCGGGAGATCCGGATCCGGTAAACGAAACCCCGGGCCCGCCCTTGTGCGGCGGACCCGGGGGTTTTTTTGTTCTTTCAGCCGAGCACGATCTCCTTGGCGCGGTTGATCCACTCCCCGGCGATGAGGCCGTGGCCGCTGACCGTGGGGTGAACGCCGTCCCAGCACCAGTACTCCGGCTCCCGGAGTTTCGCGGCCTTGCAGAAGGCGGTCTGGAGCGGAACGTGCGTCGCGTTGCTGTCCTTCGCGAGCCGGCGGATCCGGTCCTGATAGTCGCTGATGCGCCGGTACGGAGCGTCGAAATTGTCTTTCAGATTCCCGACGGGCATCACGAAGGGCTCCATGAGGATGACCTTCACTTTGGGGTTTGCGTCGTAGAGCTTCCACAGAAGTTCTTTATAGCGCTCCTCGAAGACCGCGGGCTCGACCGGCTCCGGGCGAAGGGCGTCGTTGACGCCGACGAGGATGGACACGACGTCCGCGCCGACCGCGGCGAAATCCTCGTCGAAGCGGGCCAGCAGGTCCTCGAGGGCGTTGCCGCTGACGCCCCGGTTTACGAACTCCAGATCCCGGTCATAATAGGAGGAGCCGAGCAGCGCGTTGATCACAAACGCGTAGCCGTGGCCCATCTGATGATTGAGGTCCCACGCCTTGGAGGGATCCTTGTAACGATTGCCGTCGGTGATGGAATCGCCCTGAAACAGAATGCGCATGGCCTATTCTCCTTTGGCGGAAAGCGACGGGAAGCGGACCCGCACGTGATGGATGGGGATCCCCTCCGCCGCGAATTTTTCTTCATACTCCGTGGTGACGTTGGGAATATCCGTCGCATGGAGGTCGTCGGTGAGGTCCGCCGTTTCGAGGCCGCAGGCGGAAAACTCTTCCAGCGAGAACGTGAACAGCCCCGGATTGTCGGTCTTGAAGGTGAGTTCGCCGCCCGGCGCCAGCACCTTCGCGTACAGGGCGAGAAAATCGCGGTGCGTCAGGCGACGCTTCCGCTGCCCCTTCTTCGGCCACGGGTCGCAGAAATTCACGTACAGCGCGTTGAGCTCGCAGGGGGCGAACCACTCGGCGATGTGCGCCGCGTCGCCGCAGATAAAACGGACGTTGCGCACGCCTGCCGCCTGGACCTTCTCCATGGCCATGACCAGCGCCTCGGGCACCCGCTCGACCGCCACGTAGCAAACGCCGGGGTTCGCCAGCGCTTTTTTGAGGATGAACGCGCCTTTTCCGCAGCCGATCTCGGCCTCCAGCGGCCCGTCAAAGGGGAACCGGGAGCGCCAGCTGCCCGCCGCCTCCGCCGGGTCGTCTACCCGCAGGGAGGCCACCCGTTCCATGCGGGCCGGCATGTTTTTCTTCTTTCGCATTCGCGCACACATAAGGGGTCTCTCCGGTTCGATTCGTTTTTTTCATTGTAGCATACCGGAACGGGGTTGTCAAAAAAACCGTTTGTGTGTATAATAAAAATATACACAGTATACCGTATATTTCGGAGGCGTTTCTATGCCCAACTGGAAGAATTTGCTGCTCTCGACCGCGGGCGGGATGATCTACGCCCTGTCGATCGATATCTTCTATATGCCCGCGGCGCTGACGACGGGCGGCATCTCCGGTATCGCCATGATCTCAAACCGTCTCTTCGGCACCCCGGTGGGCCTGCTCGCCCTGCTGCTCAACGTGCCGCTGTTCGTCCTCGCCTTCTGGAAGCTCGGGCGGCGCTTCGGATTCTCCTCGCTCTACGGCGCCGCCGTCGCGTTCATCGCCACCGACCTGTTCGCGCTCATCCCCCTGCCGGCGATCAGCCAGACGCTGCGGGAGGATCTGCTGCTGGCCGCTCTGTTCGGCGGGCTGATCGTGGGTGTGGGGCTCGGGCTGGTGTTCGCCGGCGGCTGCACCACCGGCGGCTCGGACATCTTCGTGAGCCTTCTGAACCGGAAATGGCCCCACCTCTCGCTGGGACGGCTCATCCTTCTCTCCGACCTCACGGTCATCGGCCTGGGCGCGCTGGTGCAGCGGAACGTGCCCGGCTTCCTGTACGGCTGCGTGGCGCTGTTCGTCTCCTCCTACGTGGTGGACGCGGTGCTGTACGGCCTCGGCCGCGGCGCGGCCGCTTTCATCATCACCGACAAGCCCGACGCGGTGAAGCAGGCCATCTTCGAGCAGATCTCCCGCGGGGTCACGGAGCTGAAGGTCTCCGGCGGGTTCACCGGGGACGAGCGGACGCTTCTCCTCTGCGCCGTCTCGCGCAATCAGGGCGTGCGTCTTCGCAGTCTCGTGCTCAAGACGGATCCCGGCGCTTTCGTCATTCTGACCGACGCGCGGGAGGTGCGCGGCGAGGGCTTTATCCCCTACGGTTTTTAAGCTGACAAAAAAAGAGGTCCGGCAGCGGCCGGACCTCTTTTTTTTGTTTGATCCTCACTCTTTCACGAACACGTCGTAGATGACGCGGATCGCCTTTTCCATCTGGTCGGCGGCGACGCCGATGATGATGCTCATCTCGTTGACGCCCTGGTCCAGCATGATGATGTTCACGCCGGCGGCGCCGAGCTCGCTCATGATGGTGGCGGCGGTGCCGGTGCGGCTGGCCATGTTGCGGCCGACGACCGCGACCAGCGCCATGTTCTCCGTCACGGTGACGGCGTCGGCGGGGACGCACTCGGCGATGCCGCGCCGGATGTCCTCGTGGGACAGGCCGTTGAGACGGGAGTCCTCCACGACGACGGACATGTTGTCGATGCCGGTCGGGATGTGCTCGATGGAAACGCCGTTGTCCTCGAAGAAGGACAGCACCCGGCGGACGTAGCCCACCTCGTTGTTCATCATCGCTTTTTCCACGAAGTAGGCCGAGAAGGTCTTTTTGCCCGCGATGCCGGTGATGGTGTAGGGCGCGTCCGCGTCCGTGTGGGGCACGATGCGCGTGCCGGGGGCGTCGGGATCGTTGGTGCTGCGGACCTGGATGGGGATGCCGTAGTCCTTCACCGGGAAGACCGCCTCGTCGTGCAGCACATTCGCGCCCATGTAGGAAAGTTCGCGCAGTTCGCGGTAGGTGAGCTCGGGGATCTCCTTCGCGCCGGGGATGAGGCGGGGGTCGGCCATGAGGATGCCCGGCACGTCCGTCCAGTTCTCATAGAGCACGGCGCCCGTTCCGCGGGCGATGACCGAACCGGTGATGTCGGACCCGCCGCGGGAGAAGGTCTTGATGCGCCCGTCCGGCAGGGAGCCGTAGAAGCCGGGGATCACCAGCCTGCGCCCGCTCGCGGCCGCGAGCGAGACCGCCTTGTAGGTGTTCTCCTCGGAGAGACGGCCGCGGTCGTCAAAGAAGACCACGTCCGCGGCGTCCACGAAGTCGAAGCCGAGCAGGTCGGCCATGAGGCGGCCGTTGACGTATTCGCCGCGGCTGATGATGTAATCGTTGCTCTCGCCGCGGTGCACGTCCTCGCGGATCTTGCGGAAGATCTCATCCAGCGGCGTGGGGAGGGACAGCGTGCGGGCGATCTCCTCGTAGCGGGCGCGCACCTCGCCGAGCAGGCGGTCGAATTCCTCGGCGCTTCCGCTCTTTGAGCAGTTGATGAGCATATCGGTGACCTTGACGTCGCCGGAAAAACGCTTGCCCGGGGCGGAGACCACCACGCAGGTGCGGCAGGGGTCCCGCAGGACGATATCGCGCACCTTGCGAAACTGCTCCGCATCCGCAAGGGAGGTGCCGCCGAACTTTGCGACAATACGCTGGGTCTGCATAGAATGATTGCTCCTTACCGTTTTCTTATTTGAAGAGGCGGATGCCGCTCACCCGGTCGGCCGCGTCCGCGAGTTTTTGCATGGCTTCCTCCGCCGCGCCGTCGGTCATCTCGCCGGTAGTGAAGGCGAAGGTCTTCGGATCGCCGCCCGGAAGCGCGACCGGCCGGATCGCGCCGAAGGCGGCCTCGGCCGCGATCGGCGCCCCCGGCTTCGCGCCGGAGAGGCGGAGGCAGAAGGCGTGGCGCATCTCCGACGCGGGCGCCACGTAGCCCTCGCGGGCGGGCGCCCACTCGACGTATTTGCGGGCGCGGAAGTGTTTCGCCGCGTCCATCACATCCGCGACGACGGCGGAGGCGGTAGGCAGCTTGCCCGCGCCCCGGCCGTAGAACATCACCTCGCCGATGGCGTTGCCCTCGATGACGATCGCGTTGAACACATCGTCCACGGCGGCGATGGGCGCGTCGGCCGCGATCATATGCGGCGCGACGAAGGCGTGGATGCGGTCGCCGCACCGCTGTGCGACGCCGAGCAGCTTGACGCGGCGGCCCAGCGCGGCGGCGCAGGCGATATCCTCCGGCGAGATGCCGAGGATGCCCTCCGTGGAAACGCACTCCGGCGGCACGTGCACCCCGAAGGCGAGGTCGGAAAGAATGCAGATCTTGCGGCAGGCGTCGGCCCCCTCGAGGTCGGCGGCGGGATTCTGCTCGGCATAGCCGAGACGCTGCGCCTCGCGCAGAGCGTCCTCGAGCGTTGCGCCCTCCCGCGCCATTTTTGTGAGGATGTAATTCGTCGTGCCGTTGAGGATGCCGTAGACGGCGGAGATCCGGTTGGCGGCGAGGCACTGGGTCAGCGGCCGCAGGATGGGGATGCCGCCGCCGACGCTCGCCTCGAAGAGATAGTTGAGGTTGCGCTCGCGGGCGAGCTCGATGAGCTCGTGCCCGCGGGTGGCCACAAGCTCCTTGTTGGAGGTGACCACGTTTTTCCCCGCGAGCAGACTGCGGCGCGTAAACTCGTAGGCGACGCCGACGCCGCCGATGGTCTCGACCACGATCTGGACCTCCGGGTCCCGCTCGATGACGGAAAAATCGTGGATGACGAGGGCTTCGAACGGATCGCCGGGAAAGTCGCGCACGTCAAGGATGTATTTTACGCGGATCTCGTTTTTGATCCCGTTTTCAATGTCGGCTTCGTTTTTCGCGATGACCTCCGCTACGCCGCTGCCCACGACGCCGTAGCCCAAAATCGCAACGTTTATCATTCTGCAATCTCCGTTTTCTTATTATTCCCCCGCGAGGATCTGGAACTTCACGATCCCGTCGAGCGCCTGCCCTCTCTGCAGAAGCTCTTCCGTCGGGATGCTCATCTTGCCGATGCGGGCGGCGACCGTGACGGTGGCGCGCCCGTCCGCCGGGACGCTCTGGTGGATGGTGACGATGTTGGCGCCCGCGTCCGCGAAGGTGTTCAGCGTCTGGGAGAGCACCCCCGGCCGGTCCTCCAGAAGCAGGAGGAAGGTGACGATCCGGTCCGCCCGGTTGTCGTAGAACGGACGAAGGGTGTCCCGGTATTTGTAGTAGGCGCTGCGGCTCACGCCCACCGCCGCGGCGGCTTCGTTGACGCTGCGGTATTTTCCGCAGGTGAGCCCGCTCTTCGCCTCCAGCACCTTCCGCAGCACGCGGGGGAGGACGTCGGCGTCCATGATATAATATTTTGGCTCGGACATGCGCGCCCCTCCTTTGTGCGTTTGAGAAAAACAATTGTATTTCCGGGACGAACACCATTGTATCTCTTTTCCGATCGCATGTCAAGCCGCACGGCGTTCAAAAAGTCTTGCGAAAACGGCGCTCTTTGTTATATAATATATACATAGTTTTCCGCGGGATGAAAGGAGCTTGCCATGTCCGACCTTCCGAAAAACCGGCACCTGCGGTTCCTGCTGTGCCTGCTGTACGCGATCCTCGCCGCGCTGGCGCTGTGGATCCTGGTGCGGTACGTGCTCGCCATCCTCCTCCCCTTCATCATTGGATATATCCTCTCCCGGGCGGTCCTCTCGCTGGGACGGCTCTGCCATAAGTATCTCAAATTTCCGGAAAAATTCGCCTACGGGCTGATCACTCTGCTGCTCTGCGCCGCGCTCATCGCGCTGATCTCCTGGACCGTCTACGGCATCGCGACCGGCATCGTGCCCCTCGCAAGGAGCCTTCTCTCCTTTACGACCACTCTCGAGGAGCGCTTCGCGGAATACGGAACGCTGCTGGAGCGGTGGTCCGACACGATCGGCATCGACTTGACCGACTCGCTGCAGACCTTCCTGAAAAACCTCGCCACCAACGGGCTTTCCGGCACCGTAGTGCCCGGCGTGCTTCACACGGCGGTCAACCTGCCCGGCCTGCTTCTGGCCATCGTGGCCACGGTGCTCTCGACCTTCTTCTTCGCCGCGGAGAACGCGGCGGTGCGCTCCTTCGTGCGGCGGCTGCTCCGGGAACGCATCTACGGGAAGCTGCACAAGACCAAGGAGCTGCTCTACACCGGCCTGTTCGGCTGGCTGAAGGCGCAGGCGATCCTCGGCTCCATCAACTTCGCCGTGCTCACGATCGGTTTTCTGATCCTCGGCAACCCCTACGCCCCGCTCATCGCGCTGCTCATCGCCGTCGTGGACATCCTTCCGGTGCTCGGAAGCGGCACGGTGCTCATCCCCTGGGCGCTCATCGCCCTGTTCATGCAGAACTACCGGTACGCCATCGGCTGCGCGGTGCTCTACCTCGTGTGCATCGTGGTGCGGAACCTGCTGGAGTCCCGCATCGTCGGGCATCAGATCGGCCTGCACCCGCTGGTCACCCTGATCAGCCTGTACGTGGGCTTCCGTCTTTTCAGCGTGCTCGGCATGTTCCTGCTGCCGGTGACGATGCTTCTGCTCGTCAACTTCAACTCGCTGGGCTATCTGCACCTGTGGGATCCGGAACCCGAGCCGGAGAAAGCGTCTGTCCCCGCGGAGCCCCCGAAGGAGAGCGAGTGAGCGGCCCTTTCCCTCCTTCAGCATACGCGGCGCGCGCCTGTTCCGTGCGCCCGATCGCGCCGCTTTTTTCGGGTCGTTTTCCGTTTTTCCCTTGATTTTCTTATTTATATCGTGTAAAATAGAAAAAGAATCTTTATCTGTACGGAGGATCATCTCATGCTGAGTGCCGGCGATTTTCGCAACGGTATGACTTTTGACGACGAGGGCCAGGTGTATCAGATCATCGAGTTCCAGCACGTCAAACCCGGAAAGGGCGCCGCGTTCGTGCGCACGAAGATCCGCAACGTGATCTCCGGCGCCGTGGTGGAGCGCACCTTCAACCCCACGGACAAATTCCCCGAGGCGTACATCGAGCGCAAGGATATGCAGTATCTCTATCACGAGGACACGATCTACTACTTCATGGACGTGGAAAGCTACGAACAGCTTCCCCTGAACGCCGACCAGCTCGGCGACGGCTTCCGCTTCATCAAGGAGAATGAGATCGTCAAGGTGCTCTCCTACAAGGGCAACGTCTTCGGCGTGGATCTGCCCAAGAGCGTCGTGCTCGAGGTCACCGACACCGAGCCCGGCTTCAAGGGCGACACGGCCACCAACGTGACCAAGCCCGCCACCGTGGAGACCGGCGCCGAGGTGCGCGTGCCGCTGTTCATCGACATCGGCGACGTGATCCGCGTGGACACCGCGACCGGCGACTACCAGGAGCGCATGAACAAGAAATAATTTTCTGCGGCCGATCCGCAGACTGAAGGCGGTGGCCCCGCGTACGCGGGACCGCCGCGCTTTCCGCTTTCCCGAACGCTTTATGAAAGGAAACCGAACGATCATGATGAATCTGACTGAAAAAGCCGCCTACATCCAGGGGCTCGCGGAAGGGCTGGACCTGCCCGACTCCAAGGAGGGGCGCATTCTCCGTGAACTGCTTGCCCTCGTCACCGAGATGGCCGACGAGCTTCGCGAACTGGATGAGAACGTCAGCGAGCTCGGCGAGGAAATGAACGGCCTCGCCGACGAGCTGGGCGATATCGCCGATGAGCTGGAGGGCGAGGAGGACGAGGACGATCTCTATGAGATCACCTGCCCGGAATGCGGGGAAAAGCTTTTCCTCGATTACGACGAGCTGATGGAAGCGCCCTCCGTTTCCTGCCCGGCCTGCGGCGCGGAGATCCCCATCGAGATCCCCGACTGCACGGCGGACTGTGAGAACTGCGACGGCTGCGGCCCCGCGGAAAAAGAGTAACGAACGATGACCGACACCCGGTTCCTCCCCATCTCCGCGGAGGATATGCGGGCCCGTGGGTGGGACCGCTACGACATCCTCTACATCTCCGGAGATGCCTACGTGGATCACCCGAGTTTCGGTACGGCAATCATCGGCCGGCTTGTCGAGAGCCTCGGCTTCCGGATCGCCATCCTTCCCCAACCGGACTGGCGCGATCCGGAGAGTTTTCTTGCTCTCGGAAAGCCGGCTTTGGCTGTGTTCGTCTCCGCGGGCAACCTCGACTCCATGGTGGCCCACTACACCGTTGCGCGGCGCCTGCGCGGAAAGGACTACTACTCCCCCGGCGGGCGGATGGGGCTGCGGCCCGACCGCGCGCTCACCGTCTATTGCCGCATGGCGCGGAAGGTCTTCCCGGATCTTCCGATCATCTGCGGCGGGCTGGAGGCCTCCCTGCGGCGCTTCGCCCACTACGACTACTGGGCCGACCGCGTGATGCCCTCCGTGCTGGTGGACTGCGGGGCGGACGTGCTCACCTACGGGATGGGCGAGTATGCCATCTCCGAGATCTGCCGCCGCCTCGGCGCGGGCGCGGGGGCGGACGCACTTCACGACATCCGGGGCTGCTGCTATCTTTCGGACCGCATCCCCGACGGGCCTTTTCAATACCGCGAATGCGCCCCCTATGAGAAAGCGGCGGCGGACAAGCTGGAATACGCCAAGGCGACCCGCGTGCAGTTCCGGGCGCAGAATCACGCCTCGGACACGGCGATCGTTCAGCGGCACGGCAGGCGCTATCTCGTGCAGAACCCGCCCGCACCGCCGCTGACCACGGAAGAGCTGGACGCGGTGAGCGAGCTTCCCTATATGCGCGAAAGCCACCCGAACTACGACGCGGCGGGCGGCGTTCCGGCGATCGAGGAGGTGCGCTTCTCCATCACGCACAACCGCGGCTGCTTCGGCGGCTGCGCATTCTGCGCCATCACCTTCCACCAGGGGCGCACGGTGGTCGCCCGAAGCCACGAATCGGTCCTCCGCGAGGCGGAGCTGCTCACCCGGCTGCCCGGCTTCAAGGGATATATCAGCGACGTGGGCGGGCCCACCGCGAATTTCCGCGCGCCCGCGTGCGAAAAGCAGCGCGCGCTCGGCGCCTGCCCGGACCGCGCCTGCCTCGGATGGGAGCCCTGCCCCGCTCTTCGGGCGGATCACTCGGACTATCTCGCCCTGCTTCGCAAACTGC
>JAEEGL016257727.1_pt1 | contig 11856 bp, 9 predicted proteins | sample 9134231 | NCBI WGS metagenome assembly JAEEGL01 (sample SAMN16246548, study PRJNA631951) | gut metagenome | biome: gut microbiome; feature: rumen; material: fiber-attached | host: Bos | place: Iran: Karaj | collected 2018-10 | reverse complement strand
TATATAGCTGCACAGGAAGCCGAACTGGCACTGCCTCTCTATATGGCGGCTGTCAAACTCGGTGAAGATGTAGAGGCTGCAGAACAACGTGTCCGTAAGGTGATGGACCGTCTGAACGATACGAGTTTCCAAAAGTTGCGCATCCGACTCTATCTGGCACAGCTGGCTGGTGACGAAGAGTCCCGTCGTATCGTCGAAGCGCAGATTGCTGCTTGGAAAACGGCCCGTTTGTCCGCCAGACAGAAAGAATTCATCACCGAGACCAAACTGGTCTTCAATTCTGCTAAGAAATAAAAATCGCTTAGACTTTGTTGCCTAAGCGATTCTTGCTTTTTCAAAGTAGCATGTGATCCCGTTGGGATTGACTTCGCCGATCCCTGTAGGCTGGCGCCAGCCTTTGATAGTGTGAAGTATAGAAATACTTTAGCAGAATTCCAAGAGATAATACCTTTTCTTTTATAAATGCTAAATAGAACAGGTACATACACAAGTTCTGTTCGCTAATCTTTGCATAAGTATTCTGGGGCAAATCAACGATTTCATACTTATTCAAGACGTCAACACACTCCGTAAACTCAGATAGGTTAATTCCAAACGAATTTATAATATCCTCAAATTCCTCGTTCCCTTCAAATTTCAAAGGAGAGAAAAAGGCTATTATACCAGCACATTTCTTGAGCGTTTTCTTATCTTCGTATTGAATGCCGTCTATTATATTCCCATAATAAGCATCAAATAACGCAGAAACATCATTTAAGGATTGTAAATCCTGTTTCTCTATCGCAAGTTTGCCTGCCATCATAGCAATTCTGGGATTTCCTTTTGAAATTGTGCTAATCTTATCAAGATACATCTTATTCTCAATATGGAACCCTAATCGAACTATTTCCGAAACCTGTTCATAAATCATGGGATTAACCTGTATTTCCAGACAATTTTGTGGAAAACACATGGCCTTTGCTTGTTCGAGTGCATAATCTCTAACTGTCATAACAATTTTTAGTTCCCCTTTTCTTATGGAAGAATAAAAACCGATGATAGTCATAAAACTACTTATTCTATTGATGTCATCGACAAAAACAATATTATCATCATTTAGATTAATATTGCATGTTAGATCCGTTAGCAATTCCCCTCCTTTATATGATATACAGTATGCATGATAACTAGGATTCTCTTTACAATATTCTGATATCGCATGTATTGCAAGTTTGGTCTTTCCAACGCCAGGAGCACCATGTAAAAGGATGAAATCAGACTTCTCTATTCCAGTTTTAATAGATTGTAATTCCTGCTCTCGATAAAGAAAAGCATTTGATAGAGGTGCCGCGATCGCTCCAGCAGCATTGTCATATTCATGAACGAAATCATCAATTGAAACAATTTGCCCTGTATCCATATGAATTCCTAAACAGCTAAAGATAAGATTCTTGTGATGAATACAAAGTTCCCTTGCCAAACGACCTCCATCGTAGATTTGATATGAAGTATGTGTTTCTTCAGCATACTTTTGGATAGCGACGGCCTCTTCTTTGTTTAGTTTGTAATTAGCAAAAAGTAGTATGCGTTCCAGCTTTGTTTTTTCAACACCTCTTTCTTTTAGACATTTCTCAAAATCCGCTATAAGTTTTTTCCCCCTTTTAGTTTCATCTGTAGAGTATTCTACCATAATATATTTACCATCATGCGTAAGGATAAATGTATCAGGAGTACCCTTTGTCGTTTTTTGTTTACCATATTGGCTTCCAGTACATACAAATGCATTATAGTCTCTATCCTTACTTATCAAGAATAAATCACCAAGCTCTTGAAAAGCGGCTTGGTTCATTGATTTAATAGTATTTTCTACTTCTTGTAAATTCATAACCATTACTTTTCCTGCAAAAATACGAATTTTTAATGAGAAATGCACTGATTAAAGTCTTTTTTCTAATAAAAACAAACAAAATCTCTTCACTATTCGCTTTTTTTTGTATATTTGCAGCAAAATAATCACAGAAATATGTCGAACAATCAACAGAACGTGATGCTAAACAGGCTGAAGGCAGCCTTGGCAGAACAAGGTCGGACAAACCGCTGGCTGTCTGAACAGCTTGGCAAATCAGAGAACACCGTTTCCAGATGGTGTGCTAACAAGGTGCAACCATCTATACAACAGTTGAATGAAATAGCAAGTGTTTTAGATGTTGATGTACGCAGTTTAATAACCTCAACAAAGGAGATATGATAACAAACAATTCGATAATAGATGATGCATACAACCAGCTTTCCAATGCTTATTATTATAAGCGTGACAGGAAGGCTATTGAGGAAAGTTGTAAATATTGCCAGAGTTTGGGAATTCCCAATTTCCAAGAATTGGCAAATGCAGAAATGACAAAGTTATATTCACATCGTCGCATCAAGACCTATCCTGTACTTACATCTATAGAGTGTTTGCCTCCTGATGTATTGGGAATGTATGCGTTGGCGTGTATGGAAGTTCTGTTCAATATGAAAATAGAAAGTATCAGGCGAGATTGCCAATATGCATATCAAACACTCTCACAGCCTGTTCTGTTTCAAAGCACTGCTGTCTTATATACGCAGAACGAAAAGCGATTGACTGTTGGGGACTTCTTGAAAGTCATCAAATATGCACTTGCCTTAGTGGATATTGTTTATCCTGACAACAAAGTTTCATCAGTTGCCAATCCCATTGTTTGGGCTTTACAGGGCATTGATGATACACTAAATAACAAATCGAAGACCGAGTTGACAAACCATTCACTTCATATAGCTGCAGACTTTCTTACTTCAAATGTGAAGGAATCCCTCAATGACACAAATGCAAAACGCAGTGTTGCCGTTTCTGCATTGATGGTAAACTTAGCTATAGACTTTTTGGTAAAAGACAACTAATAGAATTCGACATAATGAATAATAAAGATAAAGAAACACCTCATTTTGTCACATCGCACGATTTCCATGGTGATGCGGAATATATCGCATGGTTGCAAGAAATCAAGGGACGTTATCAGCGCATCCGTTCTCGCATTGCACTTCAGGCAAACTATGGCACATTGGAGTTCAATTGGTTGCTTGGTCGTGACCTCGTTGAGAAGAAAGCGGAACAGCGTTGGGGAGCGGGTGTCGTTGAGCAGTTAAGCCTCGATATGAGGGCTGCTTATCCAGATATCAAAGGGTTCTCATCGCGCAACCTGTGGTATATGAAACAGTGGTACCTCTTCTATCGTGGTGACACCCAACGCTTGGAAAAACTGCACCAATTTGGTGCAGAATTGCAGGCTGCAGAAAACAAGAACCCCATAAAACTGCACCAACTTGGTGCAGAAATAGCATCTCCCAATCGCATAACCGCTATTCTTGACAATGGCGAGATGCTACCACTCTTTGGCATTGTCCCTTGGAAGCATCATGTGCTGATTTCATCTAAATGCAAATCGATAGAAGAGGCTTTCTATTACCTGCAACGTATCATTGATGAGGGCTTGAGCAGAAGTGAACTGGAAGATTTGGTGGCCGATGATGCGTGGTCAAAACAAGGAAAGGCACTGACGAACTTCCATCAGCGTTTGGACGAGGTGCAAGGAGCATTAGCCAATAACGTGCTGAAAGATCCCTATAATTTCGACTTTATTCAGTTGCAGCGTCATTATGATGAGCACGATCTTGAAGCGGCATTGGCTAAGGACATCACCCGTTTCCTTCTAGAATTGGGCAGCGGATTCACCTATGTAGGTCGTCAAAAAGAACTTGTGGTTTCAGGCGATGACTATTTCCCTGATATGCTATTCTATCACATTCGCTTGCGCTGCTATGTAGTCATTGAACTGAAGGTGGTGGAATTCATGCCAGAGTTCGCTGGTAAGCTGAACTTCTACGTCTCGGCCGTCAATCGTTTGTTGCGTCAAGACGATGACAATCCCACCATTGGTTTGCTCATCTGTAAGTCAAAAGACCAAACTAAGGTTGAATGGGCTTTCGACAGCATTCAGAACCCGATGGGCGTTGCAACTTATCAAGGTGTCAAGATTGCCGATAAACTACCAAGCGTAGAAGCCCTCCAAGAACGAATCAAACTGTTGGAAGCGCAATTGGGACAAGCCGAAGGATTAGAAAAAGGAAAAGAAGGATGATAAAGAATTTAGAATCCATATACAAGCCTGTCCAATATCTGGGTGCAAAGACAAGAACATTAGATACGATTGTCTCCGAGTGCAGTCGCTTGCATAAGAAAGACTCTTATGTGGTTGATTTGTTCTCAGGAAGCAGTCTCGTATCCCAGGCTCTTTATCTTAACGATATGCCAGTTATTGCTAATGATGTTATGAGGTTCTGCTCCGACATGTCTGCCTGCTTGTTAAATGTATCCAAAACCAAAGATTCTACAAAACTATTGAGAAAAGCAATCAATAGCGTTTCATCTTATGATATAACACCTGATTTCATGGAACCTTTTAGGAATTTCATGATTAAGGAAGATTGCCTTATAAAACAGAAAGACCTACATGGACTTAAAGAACTTTACTCACTACTTCCTGTTATAAGTAACGAAAAAGTAAAACCGTCGCATCAAGTACTATTTATAAAAGGTAATATAGGCAAAAAAGCGTTTAATTGCCCCCCTCTTATTACTAATTACTATTCTGGATCTTATTTTGGAATACGACAATCTATAAGGTTAGACGCAATAAGAACTTATATTGAATTATATTATCTTGAAAATAGCGACGAATGGGTTTATACAGCGATGTTGACGGCTTTATACAGCACTTTATCCGCTATTGTACATAGTGCAGGGAAACACTTTGCCCAGCCTATTAGTATCACAGATCTTGATAAAGACAAAATTACCAATATTAGACTTTTTGAGAATCGCAGTTTCAATGCAGATGAACTGTTTGTCGGTTTTTTGGAAGATATATTATCAAAAACTAGTAATGAGGACTATATTCCATCCAGTATTTCTACCTGTTATGATGTCCAAGACAAGAGTTTTGCAAATCTATTGGAGAACAAAGCGATATCCGTCATGTATGCAGACCCTCCCTATACTGCACAGCAGTATTCAAGGTTCTATCATATTCCAGAAGTTATTAGGAACTATAGATATCCGCAACTTCAACAATTTAGAGGGCATATAACACAAGGATTATATCCAGATAATAAGTTTAAGTCTGATTTTTGTTCCAAGACAAAGGCAAAAAACGCATTCAGATCAGTATTCGGTCTTGTAGAAAAGGCACAATCTAACTTTATTCTCAGTTATTCCGAGTCAAAAAAGGACACTACAGGAAATGAGAGGATGGTTACGAGAGATGATATTTTAACATTAGCAGAAGAGTATATACCAAAATACAAAGCTAAACAGTTGAAATTTGATTTTGATTATAGGCAACTAAACTCATCTGCTAAAGTTGTTCACAACAAGGAAGACAAAGAATTCCTTATAATATTTGAAAAGAAATGATTCAGAGATATTTAGGAAACAAGAACTCGATAGCAGAACATATCATGCATGAAGTTGATAGATTTTGTCAACCTGGAGATCTTGTGTGTGATATCTTCTCAGGAACGATATCGATGTCAATGGCACTAAAAAGACGTGGATATCGAGTAATATCCAATGACATCAGCATCTTCTCATATCATTATGCCAATTGCTATTTGAGAAACAATACAATACCTGATTTTAATTTAGGTATTCTTGGTATAGATGGTTCAAACTACGAAATAAAAGCCCAGGAGACAATAGAAACTAAGAAAAACGAAATAGGTTATTCCTTTTTGGATGATCAGAGGTTATATAAGTCATATAAGAAACTTGTTATCGTTCTCTTATATCTTGAGTGTGTAGAGACCAAAGATATAGAAAAGAAATATCAAGCACATTATTTTTATAATACTTATACAGAAGAGGGGAATAACAGTTTTTTCCGTAGCCTAAGAGGAACTGTGGGGCATAGGCGTTTTTTTACGCCAACCAATGGAAAGAAAATAGATAATGCCCTGAATAAGATACGCGAATGGAATGACTGCCATCTTTTGACAGACGTGCAGTATAGTCTTTTAATCAGTATTCTATGCGAGTCAATAGAAAAGATAAGTAATACTCAGGGCACATATCATGATTTTCAAAGAGAGGTCTATGATGAGAGAGCTTTACATGATTTGACCTTACGGATACCTCCTTTCGATGATGTTATTAGCACTCAGAACGAACATATTATTGGTAAAGCTCAGGATTCACTACGCTTTATAAAGAGTGTTCCTTGTCATAAGCTATTATATTTAGACCCTCCGTACAATTTCAGACAATATACTTCATACTATTTCATGTTGAATCTAATATGTAATTATTGTACAATAAAGAATTTGAATAAATACTTTAAAAATGTACAGTTTGTTAGGGGGCAGAATATGGATGATGATTTTGATTCTACCTTTTGCAAATCAGACAAGTTCATAGCGTCTTTAGAGCAACTCATTAAAGATGCAAAGACACAACATGTGATAATGAGTTACTATGATGGACGAAATCATGAAAACAAGGGTACTCATAGAAAGGATAATGGTATATCTGCTATTATTGAGTTGTTCGAAAGTCATCTTTTCAAAACAGGTAGTTTTGAGCAGTTGGCTTTTGAACGCACTAACTATCAAAGCTTTCAAGGACATACTGCTGACAAATGTAATGAATACTTATTTATAGCTGAAAAAAGATAAAAGAATAAGAATATGTGGACAGACAAATTAAACCTAGAAAAGTTAGATGCTTGGTTAAGCAGAAGAACTAACCGGATACCCTCGGGGGGAAGGGATCCTTATACCTCTTCTATGCGTACTGCGTCACGCTTTGTCTCAGCATTAAAAGGTGATGCAGAATCCCGCGAGTCACAATTAATCACCGATCTGACATCTGCACAACTATATGACAGGGACAAGGCTAAACAGTCAGAATTGGCGAATAATCTCTTGTATAATTGTAAGTTATTGGATATTCCTGATGGAGAAGAATTGTCAATTGTCCTTATTGTTCTCCTAGAGGCTCTTCGCCAACATAATACTTCTTATCAAGCAATTATTAGGTTCTGGTATTATATTTCAAAGAAAATATCCATATCAGAACTGTCTAACAATATATCTATTTCGTATTTAATCAGCTATTTCTCAGTTCGTGAAGAAGACTATGCTCCATTGGAAGACATTTTGGATGATTTGTCTTTGATAGATTTGTCTTTGATAGATTTGTCGGATTTGAGAAATCTTCCCATGTCAGCAAATGCGATAAATGGAGTCAATAAATTGATTCAGGCTATTAATGGATATACTACCCGTTCCGCAAGAAAAGAAATGTTTCAAGCTTTAGATATAATGTTCTCATTTGATAAGCTTACAACAATTAACAGGATTTGCCCGCAGCAAAAGAATTCTTCAGCAAATAAACACTTAAAAGATATTATTGCCCTATATTATGGTTATTTCTCTTTCAGCAGTTTGCTCTTTGATAATGAATCTATTTTCAATTTAACAATAAATAAAAAACAAGATCTTATGAACCAACCACTTCAACAAATATATTATGGTGCACCTGGCACGGGAAAGTCTTATAAAACAAAAGAAGTTGTAGCTGATTATCCAGAAACTGTACGCACAACCTTCCATCCCGACAGCGATTACTCTACGTTTGTGGGAGCATATAAGCCTACGACCACAAAAGAAAAAAGATATGGATTGGATGGAACGCACACCGTTATTCTGAATTATCCAGACGGAGACCACAAAGGAGAACCAATCAAGGACAGTAAGATTGAATATAAGTTTGTGAAACAAGCATTCCTAAAGGCGTATATCAAAGCATGGCGGTTGTTTAAGGAATCATGTGCTGACGGGCAAGAACTATCTCCTCAGTTCCTCGTAATAGAGGAAATCAACCGTGGAAATTGTGCTCAGATTTTTGGTGATCTTTTCCAATTGCTTGACCGAAAGAACGGATTCTCTGAATATCCTATCGAAGCAGACGAAGACATACAAAAAGCCCTTTTGGAAGAAAAACCAGAAGATGGATTAAGTTTTGGAGTGGATGGATTGCCGTTTACTCCAGAACAGGTTATCTATATAAACAAACAATTTGACAAAGATGGTCAGCCAAGTATGGAGGTGGCAAAGAAAGTAAGTAAAGGTCAACTTCTTGTTCTTCCTCCCAATCTTTATATCTGGGCTACAATGAACACTAGTGACCAAAGTCTATTCCCAATTGACTCTGCCTTCAAACGTCGTTGGGCTTGGAAATATGTCCGAATTAGCGAAGGGAAGAAAAAAGACGGTACACCTTTGAATTATAGAATCAAATTCACCATTCCGGCAAAGGACGAGAATCCATCGGAGCCTGTTGATGTGCCCTGGTGGGACTTCGTCAAAGCAATCAACAAACAGATAGAAGATGCGACGAAGAGCGAGGATAAAAAGCTGGGCTACTTCTTCTGCAAACCTGACAAAAAGGCAAATGATGCAGATGAATGTAATACCATTATCTCTGCAGAGACCTTTGTGGGTAAGGTGGTGTTTTATCTATGGCAGGATGTTTTCAAGGATTATGGATTCAAGAGTGACATATTCAAAAGGGCTAACGGGAGCAAGATCTCTTTCCACGACTTCTACCCAGAAGACATGGTGGCAGACAAAGACGCAAACCCTGAAGCGATTGACTTATCTCTTGTAAAGGAGTTTATCGCCAAAGTAATTGAAAAGAATAAAGATCAAGCCCCTAAAGCATGAAGCTATTTATAGAAGGATATCAGTATAAGGAGGAGGCATCGAAGGCCTTGCTCGATAAAATTCTGAAGTTTGAACAAGGTGGTGCTTATAGTACCGACATGGTTGGATACTATTACTCCAACGATGTCAAGGATACTGTATTCTTTCTACCTAAGGTCGTGATGGATAGGGAAGACAAGGTGTTCCACAAGTACAATCCAGAAAAAATTATCGACCTTCAAGAAGCACTTGACAACAAGACCATAGATGAAGAAGACGAATACCGCTTCATCTATGGATTGTCGGTGTGGATATATCGCGCCCTCAATGTGTTTAGGCACACCGTTGGCGATAAGATTCTTCTGTATCGAGACATACCTTCAGATAGTCTTTCGGGCCAGTCGGTTTATAATACCTTCCTTGACATCCTTATTTCACTTCAGCGCTTCAACAATGAGAATCAGAACTACTTCACTTTTGTCCTGAGAAACATTCATTCGGGCTTCAATAAAAATAATTGGACTAAGACCATTAGTCGAAGTCAGGCTGTTATTCAGGATGATGTTCCTATCTATATAGACGTGGTGAACCGCAAACGGCAGATAAACTTGGAAGAAGAACTGTTCATAATCTTCTTCTCAATACTTCATCATATGCAGGTGAAGTATGGTTTTCCTGTAAAAATTAACTATAACTTTCCGCTTATTACCGATGATGAATTTGAGAACTATCTGGATGGGTATGGTGAAATGCGACTGATACAGATTCGCCATAGATATTTTGCTGACAAGCAGGTGCAGATGTGGCAACTATGTTATGATTTCTTCAGCAAGCAAAGTCAGATACGTAACAATAGCCATTATTCAGACCATCTGCTGGCAAAAGACTTTAATATTGTCTTTGAGGAGATGATAGACCACCTGCTGGCAGAGAAAGACAAGCGTGTTGAAAAGATGAAACTAAAGGAACAGACTGATGGCAAACGTGTTGACCATATCTATGCTTGGGACGGATTGATGTACAAGGAGAATGAAATCTTCTACATAGGAGACTCAAAATACTATAAGCAAAAGAATGACCCCAAAGACTATTCCGTTTATAAGCAATACACCTACGCCCGTAATGTCATTCAAGCCAACCTTGACTTATTTAACAAAAAGGATAGTAGAGGTAGGAAGAAATATAAGCCAGGTGATGATTATCTGATTTACAGGGATGATGATACTGAGGGATATAATATTACCCCAAATTTCTTCATTCGAGCTCATGTGCCTGAGAACAGAGGGTATGAAAACGATGACCTTGAAAGCAGAGGAGAAATGGAACGGATAGTTCATTTTGAGAATCGTCTGTTTGACCGTGACACTCTGTTGCTCCAGCACTACGACATTAATTTCCTGTATGTTTTGTCGGTCTATGGCAGTGAGGACGTGTTAGCTCAAGAGACTTTTAAGTTGAAGGCAAGGAGAATGTTCCGCGAGAAGATTATTGAGGATATACAAGGGAAATACGGATTCTTCTCGCTTCAGTTGAAGCCTATCGAGATTGATGTACCTGATGATGAAGAAGAGGTATCTGCACTAGATAAGATGAACAGGCTTGTTGAGCAGAAGTATTTTCGTAAACTACTTGGCAAGGCATTCCGTCCATACAAGGAGGAAGAATTCATGTATTTGTCTTTGGAGTCTAAACCGGAATATTATGATGACAATATGAAGTTGTTGTCAGATTTGAGTAAAGACTTCAATATACGCCATTATAAGCTAGGTACTGACCCACGCGATGTTATCAACAAGTTTGCAGACCTAGTATATGCTCCAACCGATGACCAAGGTGGTCCCTCTCATGTATTCCATTTCGAAGACTTTAAAGATGAAATATTCCTTATAGGAGGTTATCGAAGTGGTGACAAGAACCAGCTGGATTGGATAATGGAGCACATGATGTACACTATCCGAGCAACTGTCAATCGACATGGGTATAGAAACGGTATTATTGACGAGAATGTAGTATCTGCAAGATATTTGATACTGTATGAGATAAATGACAAGGAGAAACATAACTACCATGTTTATAGGATTGAAAGTTGGAAATCCCATTCTACAGAATGGATGGCGAATAATGGTTACGAAAAGCCAGATGGACCGTATATCGTTTATTCTTTATCTAATGAGACTCATTTTGAGCAAGCCAATATAAATGCCATGCTGAATATAGGTCTTTATAACGAGATTGCTTTCAGAAAGTTTAAAGGCGAAGATGTTTCAGAGATATGGCTTCGTAACGAATGGTATGGCTCTCCTGTATTCCTAACAGGTCAGGAGATTAGCGATAGTGCACTTGAATCACACCGGGAAGCCAATAAAGCACTTGTTGTTGTAAATATTGGAGATCCTGACTTGTCGAAACTTGGTAGTGGTTATAGTGCTGCTATGTTTGTTGCACCAAGGACAACGCAAGCTATCAAGGACTTCACCAGTGCGGACTATATTATCTACTCTAACAAGCAATCCCACAAGGTGTATAAAATGAAGGGGGATATTAGCATTAGTATAGATGCTCCTGACGGCTATTTGCAAAGACGTTATGCAGAGCCACTAAAGGAATTATATCCTGATAGAAAAGAGCGTGACAAAATATCTCCAGATTTATATCTTTCTTTTGATGTTGAGTCTATAGACACTGATTTCGCATTAAGTCAATCGAAAATAAACAAAGGGATCCCAGAAGGATTATCTGGCTATGATACCCGTGTTGTAGAAATTGAAGTACTAAAAAAGTAGTGTAAAAGATTCTCTGTAGATGGTTGAATATGAAAGGATTACCGATACAAGTAAAATCAAGTCTTAATAAAGCGTTAGATTCTGCTTTGCTGGCAGTAGAAACCTACAATAAACCTGCCGTAAAATTTAAGTCAGGTGGCTATATCGTATTAATGTGCATTGCATGGACTGCTGAAGTGACCCCAAGAAGTTGGACGGGTTAAACATTTACGTATTTAATTGAGTCATTCTGTATTGTACTGGACTCATACCATTTAACTTGATTTTTATTCTTTTATTGTTATAATAGTCAATATATTCTTCTAAAGCCTTG
>JAEEGL015992231.1_pt1 | contig 11856 bp, 16 predicted proteins | sample 9134231 | NCBI WGS metagenome assembly JAEEGL01 (sample SAMN16246548, study PRJNA631951) | gut metagenome | biome: gut microbiome; feature: rumen; material: fiber-attached | host: Bos | place: Iran: Karaj | collected 2018-10 | reverse complement strand
CTCACGCACACGCCGCCGGAGCGGATCCTCCGCCGGCTGCTCGACGTTGATGCCGGCCACACCAGGCTGAAAGACCCCAACGCCCGGCTGCTGGACGAGTTTTACGAGACGGTGAAGTTCAAAAAGTGGTTTTTCGGGCACATGCACTTTGACGCCGTGGTCATCGGCGAGCCGAAGTTCGTGGGGCTGTACCAGAGGATCATCAAACTGGGGGATGTGCGTGAGATGAAAAAACTGCTGCGAGTCAGAAAGATCACCTTCAACTAAAGGCAGGCGAAACTAACTAAGAAGGAACAGAAGTCGTAGAGAAAAATATTGACAAAATAGGTCAGACAGTCTATAATGATTTTCAAGCAGTCATGACTAGTTGATTATAGGCTAGTTATAACTAGCGTTATGTCTTGTTGAGGAGGTGCAGGCATGGGCACGTGGGAAGATGAGCTCAATCATTATGAACAAGAACTGCTGGCGCTCTTGCGTGACAGCCGAACGAAGTGGACTACTATCTATCTCTGCCTGCAACGATTGCGCGACGAACATTTGTATCAGGGAGAGCATTTAAGTACATGGATACGGGGCTTTTGTAGCAACGCAGGTTGCAGCGAGTCGAGACTGTGGGACGCGCTGCGTGCTGGCAATTTTTACTCGGCCTGGGCAGCCAATAGAGAAGACGCACCAAAACTCGCAGATCTGGACGTCGACCCGCAAAACCTAATCGTCATGAAGCGCATTGCGTTTCTTGATCCGAGTCGGATAGATAATCTCATGGCCAAACTCCTAAAAAAACAGGTCAGGCGGCGTGACCTGTTGGAGATATCGGTGCGGCTAAAGCTTAAAATCGAGCGTGAGAGATTTGGGATAACAGCCTCGGACAGGTCATGGCGCGAAATGGATTTGAAGCAGGCGCCTTACTACGGGGAGTATAGCTCGCTGATGCAAAAAATAAGCGTATATTACGACAGCGCAAGCATCGATGGTTGCAGGAGGATAGTAGAGGCGTTGCAATCCTGCGTAGATCAGATCGAGCAAAATGGATTGTGAATCTCCATCTGCCGCCGGAGATCAAACTGTAGAGCTGTTATGTATAACACTAACACTGTATAACATATGTATAACACACGAAAGGATATTGAGTATGAGTGAAATCAAACAAACTAATTTTCGGCTCGATCAGGAGACCGTCGACCGCTTCCGCTCGTTTTGCAAAGAAAACAATCTTAATCACGCTGAGGGCTTTGATCAGGTCATGCAGGTCTTCGAGTTCGACCGAGCAAAAACGCTTGTGCCGGAGAGAAGGACAGAGATTGAGGAATTTAGAAGACATGTCAAAGACATTACGTCAGCCTTTCTAAACAGCATCGAGGTCAACAAGAACGCGGAAGCCCGTATCCATGAGGAGTTCGTTACTGATTTAGCACGGAAGGACAAGACCATCGACGAACTTCGAGAGAAGGTCGAACAGTTGCAGGCTGAGAAGGTCGCCGCCGAGCAGCTCGCCGCCGAGGCAGTTAAGGCGAAAGATCAGGCAGAAAAGGCCGCCGCCGCCGCCGATCAGGTGCGCCGCGCCGCTGAGCAGACCGCCGAGGACAAACGGACGATCGCCGACACACTTGCTGCGAAGCTGGCCGAAGCAGAGAAAAAGCTTGACGGATACGATGATCTAGTGAAAGCTCTCTCCGATTCTGAGGACGCTAAGAGAACTGCGGAGCAACAGATCAAGGACATCCAGCGCGACGCTGCCGACGCTGCCAAGGACGCTGCGCGGAACGCCGAACGGACGCGAGAGCAGGCAGTACGGGAAGTGTCTGCAACGCTGCAGGCGCAAATCGACGCTCTAAAAGATGAACTGAGGAAGGTTCAAAGTGATCTCGCCGTTGCCCGGACTGCCGCGGATACGGCGCGGACAGCCGCCATTGCCGAACTGGCCGAAGCGCACAGCGCCGAGCTCGCCGAGCTCCACGCGAAGCTTGACGAGCTCCGTGCGAAGATTGACGCCAGAACAGATGAGCTTATGCAGGCACGGCAGGAAATCAGTGGTTTGCAGATCACTGCCAAAGCAAAATAACACCATCGCGAGCATTTCAGAATCGGAGGCATTTCCATGGCATACACACCTAAGACAGCGGCAGAGAAAGCGGCAGAGACGGCGGCTGCGAAAGATCGCGCGGCGGCGATGGGGCTCCCAGAGCTCACGGGCAGCGACAAGCAAATCGAATGGGCTCTGGTCCTGAGAGACGAAGCTCTGACGAAGGCCGAAGACGCCTTTGATGAAGCCATCGACAACTCAAGCGATGATGAGCTTACGGATGCGGTCGCGGAAATCAAGGCGGCGCGCGAAGCGCTCCGTGCTCAGACGAAAGCCAGCTTCTGGATCGACCATCGCGACGAGGGGTTGTGGATCATCGACACCGCGAAGCGCACAGCCGAGTTCAAAACGCTTCTCGCGACTGCTCTGGAAGAGGCAGTCCCAACGACACGGGGTGACATCATGAAAGAACGGCAATCGGAGTTCTTCAAGCGGTTTCTGAAAAAAGTCATCGACGCGACGACAATGGAAAACTTTCTCAAGGCGTCTCACGATTGTATGGCAGAAATCCACCGCGCTGGCATCGTCTTTAGCGATCCCGATTTAAACAGCATGAGACGTTCAACGAAACTGCGCGACATGGTGAGAGCTCTGATCGCCGAGGCAAAAGAGGCCGAAGACGCTGAGGGGATTGAGCAGCTTGTGAAGGGCTTTTGCAAAGAGACCGGGATCGACGTCGCGGAGGTGGCTTAAATGAGTAAAAAAGAGCAATTTGAACATGCGTTGGGCTTTGCGCTTTTACGCGCGACAGACACCCGCGCACGCCATGAAGAAAACAACGTGGCGGTTGACATCATCGAAGTGATCGAAGTGCAGAAAGGTATTGTCTGGCTGGTTCTCGGAGCCCGCCCGGACTACCTTGACTATACCTGTTTTGATTGCGGCTGGGAGCTCATCGACGAAGCCGCCGAAAAACTGGTCACAGCGGCCATGGCCGTTCGCGAGGACAAAGACGCCCGCGCGCAGCTTGTGCGTGATTTCTGTAAAAAGTACGTTTGGAGTGCTGAATAATGGTTATTAAAAGCAAGGTCGTCGACGGGGTGCTTTGCAACCCCGCGACGGCCACCCCTATGGCTGAAGGCGGCGACATGAAGCTTTTCCGCACGAAGTCGGGCGATTCTTTTGGTGTATGACTTTATTGAAAATATCGCGGTCATCCCCGGTTAGCGCGGGACGCGGCGCGGAGGCCGGCAGGATTAGGGCTTATGAGGATGGCAGTCGTAGCCCGCGAGGGCTGCGAGGGTTGAAAACAAAGTTGATATTTGATTATGTCGCTCGTCTTAGGTCGCAGCTCGTGAGGGCTGCGAGGGTTGAAACATTGAAATAAGTCGAAGGGTACGCGCACAGGCTATTCGCAGCTCGCGAGGGCTGTGAGGGTTGAAACTGTTTAGCCAGCAATGACACAAATGTACCTTTTGGTCGCAGCTCGCGAGGGCTGCGAGGGTTGAAACGGACTTTCCGTGCGTCGGGAAAGTCCGTTTTTTTGTCCCCGCAGCGCTGGAGTCGCTGCCACGCACGGACAACCAAAAAACGCCCCCGCGAGAACGGCTTAGAAGGGGTGTAACTTCGGCCTGGGCATACTGCCATACCTTCAAAAAAACGACTCCGGCGCGAAAATTGGACTTCCATGTCCTTTTCATGCCGGAGTTCATTTTTTTGTGCCTGGTGCGGCGGACCGTTTTTCAGATTTAAGTATTGATAACGTTCCATTATCAGTTTATAATTTTGACTGTGATTTCCCCGCTTTTTTGTACAGAAATCTGAACTGGCCACCGCGGATTTGTGAACCAACTTTCAATGAGGAGAAAGAAAAATGATCGATCCCGAAATGGAAATCTCCCATCTTAAAAGATGCTACTCGGACTTTTGGGGAATGCTCAAGAGAAACAATGACTTTTACGAGGAGTTCCTGATCCGCAGCGACAGTCTCAGGGACGATCACTCGCGGAAAGAAGATCTGCTGCGTTTTCTAGAATGGTGCGATGTGCGGATCAGGGAGCTCTACGAGAAAAATGAGCGGCTGCTTGAACGCGGCCAGAAGGGAATTTAAGAATGGACGCTGTGATCTCTGATTCTCGCCCCCAGGGCAATGAACTGGCCACCTCGAAACCCTGAACCAATTTTCAAAACAGCTTATCATTGATAAGGAGGTCGTTCTGGATGACAGACAAGGAAGAGATCATGCAGATGCGCATGAAGGTTTTGGAACTCGAAGACAAGAACCTGACGCTGAAAAAGGCGCTGCGGGACGCGCTCAACTTTGCCCAGGAAACGGCGGTCCGCGCCGGCGGTCTCGGCGGCGACGATTCGCTCAACAGCCTGATCGGCTTTCTTGAGGAAACGGTCGCCCGCGGCCTGAATCTCAACGAGGCATACCGGGGCCTTCTCGATGACTGACCTGATCTCAGGAGTCATGCATGGCGTCTCCCTGGTCCCGGAAAAATACCGGGCGACGCTGCGGCGGCTGCTGGAAGCTTCGACCGCCGGCGCTACGCGGAGGGCGTACCGCGGGCAGCTGCGGCGGTTCACCGAATGGTGCCGGGATAACTCTCTCTGTCCGCTGCCGGCCGCGCCGGAGACGGTGGCCGCGTTCATCTCGTTCCTGGCCGAATCCGGCAAAGGGAACGCGACGGTCAACCAGGCGCTGGCGGCGATCTCGGTGGCGCATCGTGTCGCCAGCCTGCCAACGCCGACTTCTGATATTGCCGTCCAGAAGGCTGCCAGAGGATTTCGGCGGGAGTTCGGTACCGCTCCTCACAAGAAGCCGGCTGCCACAGCTGACATCGTGAAGAAGATGCTGCTGGCGCTGGAGGCCGGAGGAACTGTCCGCGACGCACGCGACGCCGCACTGCTGGCTGTCGGTTTTGCTGGAGGTTTTCGCCGCAGCGAGCTGGTCGCCCTCAACGTCGAGGATCTGAACTGGGAGACGGAGGACGGGACTGAGTGCTGCGTGATCCAGGTCAGGAAGAGTAAAACCGACCAGGAAGGACACGGGATGGAAAAGGCCGTGTTCGCGTCCGATGACCCCAGGTTCTCCCCTCCCCTGCTGCTGCGCCGCTGGCTCGACCTGGCGAAGATCTCGGATGGGCCGGTCTTCCGGCGGATCCGGCGCGGGGGGCATGTGCAGGAGACGAGGGTGAGCAATCAGGTGGTGGTGCAGGTGGTAAAGCGGACCGCCGCGCTCGCGGGACTTCAGCCCGACTTGTCCGCTCACTCGCTGCGTTCGGGGTTTGTAACTACTGCTGTACGGCAGGGGCGGACGCCGGATGAGATCTCTGTGCAGACGGGACACAGGTCGATGGGCGTGCTTATGGGGTATTATCAACGGCGGAACGTAAGGGAACGGAACGCGGCACGCGATGTGCTGAAATAAAAATAGATTACTATTAAATAACAACTATTAAATGATAGCTATTAAACAACAACGACTAGATAATAACTAATAAATTATTATTGTCTAATAGTTGTTATTTTATGAGTATAAATAGATATTATTCAAAAATTGATATTGACAGGTTAATAATTATCTGATAATATCTAAAACACAGTAACTTTTAGTGAGGTGGTTTGCGTGAAGATCGTTGCCGTGGCAAATCGTAAGGGCGGCGTCGGCAAGACGTTCGTGGCGTGCATCTTGGCCGAGCTCATGATGATCGCTGGAAAGAGGGTAGCAGTCGTTGATCTGGACGATCAGCTAAACTCGGTTGAGCATCTGCGGAAGATGGATGGAACGCCTGTTTATCCGATGATCGATGTGTTTGAATCACCGGAAGCAGAACCAGACTATAAGAAATTGAAGAGCTATGACGTGGTAATCGTGGATACACCGCCTCTCAGAAGCAGCGACGCCGCTGTTTTGAAGGTCATAAAAAAGAGCGACGTTCTCGTGATCCCGATCATCCTAAATCGGCACACGGTTTTTGGACTTGAGAATTCGCTGGGGCTGTTGCCGGAAAGAAAACCGATCCTACCTGTCTGCGGACACGTCCCTGAAAGTGCGCTGTCCAAAGAGAAGAAAGAAATCCTAAAACTGGTTGATGAACAACTGGGGAAGGATCAGGGCGATCTTAAAAAGGTAGTTCATCTGCCTTGGTACGACAGAGTAGACACAAATCTGTCAGATCGGCGTGACTTCTTTTATGGTCTGACCGAAAAGCAGTATGAGCCGTTCGATCAGCTCGCAAGCGCCCTCCTAAAACTCCTTGACTAAAAGTCAATGATGAATAGTTAGTAATTTTTAGTTAGTAACTTTTAGTTGATTATTGATAAGAAGGATGTGTTTTTATGGGTAACAGACCAAAAGTGAGTTTTTCTACAAACATGGGGGGCAACTCTTCAAAGACATCCGTTGTTGATGAAAAGTTAGCTACTAAAAAAGAAGAAATTCAGAAGATAACAACTGAAAGTCGTGAATCGGAAGTGATAGAGAAGGTTAAAGTTGACCCGACTTCGGCATCGAGTGAGACTTATGACTTCCGCAAACTGGCCGAGCCGGAGAAGACGTTCAAGCGACTGGAGGCTTTTCTTCTGGATAAGCGCTTCACTCATGGAGAACATGCTGCGGGCAGTCTATTGATTCTCGCGTTTCGTGATAAGCCGGACACACAGCTTGTACCGGTGCGCCAGATTCTCAGCGATGAGCGCGGGTATTCCGGTAAAGTCAGGAATACGCTGCTTGCGAGTATGGCCGAGAACGGGCTGATCGAGAAGAACTTCAAGGCTGGCGTCGGGACAGAAATAACAATGCTCTTTTAGTTAGCTACTATTAGACAATGACAAGCAATCAATAATTAAAAGATGGTATTTAATAGTCGATGATTAAAAATTAGCATTATAGAAGCGGCATTCGCAGCGTGCGAAGCCGCTTCTTATTTTTTAATTGATAAGTCCGTCCGCTACGTTATCCTCGATAGCGTTCTCTCGTCTGAAGTACTCACGCAGAACGATAGGGGAGCGGTGCCCGGTCTGATCCATTAAAGATTGTGGACTCCTTTTTGCTCCTCTATGCCGTCAATGACTGCTTCGGCACAATCAATGAAAAAGGGAATGTTATATTTCTTTGTCTCCTCAGGAAAACGCAGAGCAGCGCGGCGTAGCGCCGCAATAAAATCTCTACTTCGTGTTTTTTCCACGATTTCGTCAAATATTTCACTCATCCATGCAAAATCTTCCCCAGTACAATCGTGGTCGAGAAAGTTGATAGTATCGTCAATATTCTCAGTGAAGATCGTAATTTCTTCATTCCTGCATTGCTGAACTCCATAATCCCATTCGTCATGGGTTGCTGCACGCCTTTTAAAGGCTTCTTTTATTTGCTGAGTAATCATTTCATTCTCCTTTTAAAAACAGAGCGTTGATCCGCATCTGGAAAAACTGTGGCAATTTTGCCATGTGTCATAATGACGCCGACACGAACGCCCTTATATACGCCAAAAATTGCTTGTCCGTCTGGTGTATGACGATTGTGTTTTAAACCTGCAACATGCGTTCCAGCGCGCCGTATGTCTTTTTCAGTCCATGATCTTGGGAACCACGCCTGTGATATTCCTGTACGTTTGATTTTGCTAATATGATCAGGCACATTACCAACACGTACACCATTTGCATAGGTTTTTACGATGTTGTATTTGATGCCATATTTATCTAACAGATCAATGCTGGCTTGTCCGTGTCCTCCGCTTGCTAGACGTAGACGATCTTTGGGGCGAGATGGTTTGTTAAAAGTTCCTTCGTTGGAGTGAACAAGCGCGAAATCACTTACAGTCCTTCCGCTACCGCGAGTGTTTAAATGGCGGTTCATTTTACTTGTACCCATTGTTCTGGCCTCACGGTTTTTGTTTCGCGGCTTTTACTCGCTTGACAAAAGAGATCCAGTCCGGGTATCTGATGAACTCCGTAAGGCTCTCCAACCCGCCAAAAATTTTCTTGGGCATAGAACCGTAAACGAGCACAACTTGAGGCTTTAATTCATCAAGCATGGCTTCAAGCCCCTCGCGGAAATAAAACTTGTCTTCCGCTGTCTTGATGCAGCCATAGGACCCAATAGAAACGATGCTGTTTTTGGGCGCTCCCAGAAATGCGAATTTCTCAGGGAGAAAGTCAGTTGTGTAACTTCGCTCGTCGCCCCAGCGAATATTTGTGACAACATAGATTCCGTTCTTTTGCAGCTGATGCCCGATTGCGCGGTTGCGAAATGTGTTTCCTATCTGAGCTATTAAGGGCACGTCACGGTAAAGCGAACAATCTGGGGAAATAGCGCCGGCAAAGGGGCGCACATTCTTGATGCAGAGCACAGGATCCTTCAGAATCTCGCCAAAATTAACGTCGTGCTCGTAAAAAGCGATAAATTCCGAATGATCCTTGCTTCGGGCTCGTTGAGAGTAGGGAATCAACATTTGAGGAATGATGATCCTTGACGGCTTTTCTACGATAGGCATTTCAAGAATTCCGTCAAAAAATGCCATTTCTACCCACTCAGGGTTAAAGCCGTCGTCAATGACTACTTTTGTTTTTGACATAAGAACATAGATTTCCTTTCAGTATTCCATGATCTTTTTCATAAAAATATGAAAAAGGCTTTTCTCGATTGACGCGAGAATGGAATCCTGCTAGGATTAAATCTGCCGTGGTTTATGCCTAGCATATTCCATTCAAGAACACATTCGCTTGCTGCTGCAACAGCAGGTGAGTGTGTTTTTTCGTTGCAAACGCTCATGCTAAAAAGCCCGAATTGAGTTGATGATCTCCGGCACGTCTGTCCGCGGGTTGCATTGGTTCGACGGCCATTTGTATCCCAGTTCATCAAAGGCTTTTACCAGTTTTTGGGCGTTGTCTAAAGCAATGTCGGTTTTATCAGCAAGCCTGTCGGCAACGTCCAGCGTCTTTTCGTAATCGGTGATGAAATTGCGCAGATCCTCGATGACCTCATCTCCTTTTGTGTATACACGCGTCGTATACTTGAAGTGCAGCAAAAACCAGACTTCAAAGCAGGGGTTTGAGACGATGAAACGTGCATTTTGGGCAGCAACTCTTAGTTTTTCGATCAGCTTGCCTTTCTGATCGTTACAGTCCAAATCCAAAACGATAAATCCGAGATCGCCTTTTGCCGTAGCCAGCTCATTTTGTTCCCAGAAGCGATCAAATTTTTTCAGCATCCCCTGCGGATCGGTCGTACTTCCTGGAGAGAGTATTTTTATGTTGAAATTTGCATGTTGTTTCTGAAATTGCCGAAAATACAGCGTCTCAGTGACATTCCATCCTTCGGCAACGATAAGTATCAATGGCTTCGGTTTTCTGCTGTGTAAATTTCTCTTTTTGAACGTGATTTTTCGCGGCATTAGATGATTTCCTCCGTCTGAAGAAAGGGGATTGCGCCGTAACGGCCAAGCAGATACCCCTTTTCGATGTTTTCATCCTTTCTGACAGAGTAATCATCAAGCGAGTACAGATCGGTAACTCCGGTCTGTGCGTCTTTTTCAGTAAAGTAGATCTGATCTCTTCTGAATATGTCAAGCGAGAGCAGCGTCGTCTCGTGGGTCGTAAAGATGAGCTGCGCACCGTTTTTATTGACGTCGGGATTTCTGAAAAGATTGACGAGATATTTCACAATAAACGGATGAAGGCTTCTATCAATCTCGTCAATCACAAGAACCTTTCCGTTTTCCAGCGTCTTTTTCAGGAACGGTGCAAAGTAAAACAGTTGAATCGTTCCCAGTGATTCCTCCTGTAGCAAGAGTTTATATTCTTTTTCTTCACCGCTCTCATCTACGATCCGATGCCCTGTTTTGATTTCAGCTTGGTGATTTGTCTGCGGTTTTAAGATTACATTGTTGATGACAAGGCTCGGAACCTGCATTTCTTCGGCAGACACATCTTTTATCTCAACTTCGACATCTGAAATGTTGATGTCTGCCTGCTTCATCAGCTTTTGAAGAAAACGGACGTTTTCAGCGTTATTGGTTCGGTATTCTTCGAGTGCTTGAACTTGAAGAGTATCAATACTTGTCTGCGTATCGATTTTTTCCGCAAACCACTGAAATGGTGCGGTGGTGCACTCAGCGTTCCAAGCTGTTGCCGTTGAAAGAAAGAGCTTGTTGGCCGTGTTCATTCGGGTCAGTAATGAAAGATTATTCTTCTCTGCTCTGGAGAACTTATAACCATCTTCAGTGCGGTCAAAAATCATGCTTGGTTTCGCCGAATTATAGACATACAAGTACTCTTCAAGGACTTTATCCATGGTGGCGCTGAACCCATATGTGTATTTCTTACCATTGCTGGCGATAAAGGTGAATTCAAATTTTGAGGGAATAGACAAAAAGTCCTCGCAAAATTTGAAAGGAACAACAGGGATCTTCTGTCCAATCTGAATAAGATTCGACGTGCGAATATAGTTGATCGCATTCGTCATAGCCTTAAACAGCGAGCTTTTTCCCGACGCATTGGCGCCATAAATAGCAGCGAGGCTGTGAGCTTTGTGCTTGCCTGAAGTCAGGATATTCTCGGGGTGCTCTTTGTCAGACGAAGGGATAAGGCTGAACAAGACTTCGTTTTTGATTGACGCATAATTTGAGACTTTGAATTGTAGCAGCATACTTCATCCTCCTTTCATGGCGCTCAGTCTAACACAATAACGGCATCAAGTCAACAATATTTTTCGTGATTTTGTGAAAGTCAGTCAAAAATGGCGAAAATATTGTTTATTGAAGGCTCTATTATTTGTACAGACGCCCAACATGGTCAGGTCGTCGTTGAGATCGACTAGACTGCTGCCGGGACAGAAATAACAATGCTCTTTTAGTTAGCTACTATTAGACAATGATTAATAATAAATAACTATAAGATAATAATAAATAGTTGCTAACGTGTCATGAAAATAAGAGCGGCCGTCCGAAAACACGGTCGCTCTTATGTTTTTGGGGGTACCAGAGTATGCTTCGGCTGAAGTTACGCCCCTTCTGGGCCGTTCTCGCGGGGCGGTTTTTCCAGGTCAGTCATGATGAACCCTGGCACGCGGCCTAGAGTCCGGTAAGCACCATTATCGCACTCTAGCCCTGATCATCATCTGGCGGATACCCTGGCATGAGCATCCGGAGTAACTCCTCGGTCAACCGGGGATCCAGATCGCCGTCCTTCATTGTGAGACGATCTCTAATCAACATCGCGTCAGTAACCGGCGTTTGATTCTTCGACTCTTTGCCCCTGTTCGGCCAGTTGCGTATTAAGTCAGCGACTGTTTTTTTCCCGCAACTTTCAGCCCATTTCAGAGCCGTCATGCCGTCTTCGTCCTGGACGTTCACGTCCGCTCCGGCGGCGAGAAGTGCCTGTACAGCTTTCGCATTGCCATGAGCAGCAGTTCTGTGTAAAGTCGTGCAGCCGGCCTTATCCTGCGCGTTAACGTCCGCTCCCGCTCTCAACAGGACTTCAATCTCATCTGAAGAGTCATATTCTGCCGCGACCATCAGCGCCGTCCAGCCGCCCTTTTGGTCTTTTGCGTTGACATCCGCCCCGGCCTTCAGCAACAACTGAACTGTGGCAACGTTCCCAGATGTAGCAGCTAACATCAGTACTGTCCGGCCTTCATTATCTCTGGCGTTCGGGTCAGCGCCAGTCTTTAATAAAGCCTTGATTGCGGGGACATTGTGGCCTTGCATTGCAGCATACGTCAGCGGCGTCCAGCCGCGGGGGTCTTTTTCGTATACTGAAGCGCCGGCTTTCAGCAACATCTCCAGTACGGCGGTGTGTCCTTTTTCAGATGCCACCATCAGGGCCGT
>JAEEGL015671478.1_pt1 | contig 11856 bp, 9 predicted proteins | sample 9134231 | NCBI WGS metagenome assembly JAEEGL01 (sample SAMN16246548, study PRJNA631951) | gut metagenome | biome: gut microbiome; feature: rumen; material: fiber-attached | host: Bos | place: Iran: Karaj | collected 2018-10 | reverse complement strand
TGATGTATGACGAAAAGGGCGTGTTTAGCGACGACAACGACTATCGCTGCGTGTTTTTCACGCGTGGTGTCATCGAGACGGTGAAGAAACTAAACTGGTCGCCCGATGTCATCCATTGTCACGGGTGGATCTCGGCTTTGATGCCGGTCTACATCAAACGCGCCATGAACGTCCGCGACAACCCGCTCTTCAACGAGACGAAGATTGTGTACTCCATTTACGACGACGGTTTCAAGGAAGATTTCAAGCCTGGGTTCGACAAGATGATGAAACTGCCAGGCATGACGGCCAAAGACCTTAAATATTTCAAGGAAGGCAACTATGTCAACCTGACGAAGGCAGCCATTGATTATTCGGATGGCATCGTGGTTTGTACAGAGAATCTTAACCCTGAGATTGCAGCCTATCTGCAAACCGTCAAGAAGCCAGTACTCTCGTATCAGGAGCAGGTGCATTATGCCCAGGCTTGCAATGATTTCTACGACCTTCTCCTTCAGAAACAATAAGGACAACGTTTTTGAGTTATCTCACACGAAGAACCTCAATTAATTTTCGACCTGATGAAAACACATCATTCAACCGCTCTGATTGGCTTGGCGTTAATGATTGGCATGATGGCTTTTGCCTCGTGCAAGAAATCACCCGAGACGATTGGAAACAATCTTATTTCCGACGATAGCTATATTAGCATTTATCATACCGACACCACTGAAATTGTTTGCCATTCCTACCTCGACTCTGTGGCGACTGACAATTCATCCAACGCCTTGCTGGGTGCCATGAAAGACCCTGTTTTCGGCAATACCGAAGCAGGCTTCTATACCCAGTTTCGTCCTTCGGTAGCTGGACAGAGCTTTGGAAGCAACCCGGTGGTCGATTCGTTGGTGCTACAGCTTTGTCTTGTGGACTACTATGGCGACACCACGGTGATGCAGACAGTGCATGCCTATGAGTTGACAGACTCGCTTTCGTTTGAAAACAATTATTATAGTCATTCGACGGTGGCCACAGGTAGCATTGACCATGCCAATGGGTGCCAATTTAGTCCTCGACCTAAGACTAAGGTAAACATCATAGGTAACGACACTATACCCCAGCCTGTAATTCGGATCCCGTTGAGTCAAGAGTTGGGCAACCAGTTGGTTAATCTGGACACCACGGCTTTCTCACGTCCCGACCTCTTTAAGCAATACTTCAAGGGACTTTATGTGACTTGCGCTCCTGTAAGCCTCGATGGCGCCATCAGTTCCATCAACCTGACGAACAACACGTATACCTTGTTGCAGCTTTACTATCACAATGCGGCTACGCCTGATAAGCCCATGCGCTATAATTTCTATGTGACGTCTTCCGATACCTATTTCAATCATTTCGATCACGACTATTCGCAAGGTAGTCCTGAGTTTGTGAGCCAGCTGCTGGATGGTCAGGAGGCCTTGGGTCAGTCGGACATTTACCTGCAGACCATGGGTGGAGTGAGGGCCAAGGTGTTGTTCCCCAACCTGAGTCATTGGACGGATACCTTGGAAGGTTGTCGTCTGGTGGTCAACGAAGCCAAACTTATCCTACCTGCCAATGCTGCATTGACGGATTCCATTTTTAAAACTCCGAAAAACTTCCTGTTGGTAGGTTTCGGCTCCGATACGACTACCTATCTCTTGCCCGATTATCTTGAAGGCAGCGCTTTCTTTGACGGTACCTACAGCTCAAGCAAGCAGGCAGTGAGTTTCCGCATCACGGAATATCTGCAACAAATGATCGATGGCAAGAAAGATAACCTTGGGCTGAGTTTGGGTATCAATGGTGCGGCCTACAACGCGACACGTTACATCATCAATGGTCCTGAGGCACCAGTAGATGAGAAGATGAGGTTGGAAGTGACGTATTCCATTGTGAATGAATGAGGAATGCTGAAATACGAAGTATTCGACGAAGTCAATGCTGAATGTTGAATTTTAAATATTTAGAAATATGAAAAAACTGATTATCGCTGCTTTGGTTTTGGTTGGATTGACCTGCCAAGCACAGAAAGCAAATGAAAAGGAAACTGTGGTCGTCATCAAGACTAGCATGGGAACCATAAAGGCCAAACTGTATAACGACACGCCGCAGCATCGCGACAACTTCATCAAGTTGGTGAACGAGGGTTGGTACAATGGCTCGCCCTTCCATCGCGTCATCAAGGACTTCATGATCCAAGGTGGACAGAACAAGGACGGTCGTCTCGACCCAGGCTATAGAGTCCCCGCCGAGTTCAAGGACAACCACTTCCACAAGAAAGGAGCCCTTTGTGCCGCCCGTCAGCCTGATCAGGTTAATCCCCAGAAGGCCTCCAGTGGTTCGCAGTTCTACATCGTGCAAGGCAAGGTGTATGATGACAAGACTTTAGACATGTTTGAGAGCCGCATGGGCAAGGTATTCAGTGCCCGTCAGCGTCAGGCCTATAGGACCGTGGGTGGCACCCCGCATCTCGATGGCGACTATACCGTTTTTGGCGAAGTTACCGAAGGTTTGGAGATAGTTGACAAGATTGCTGCCGTGAAAACTGGCCGCATGGACGTCCCTGTTGATCCTGTGACTATCATTTCCGTTACGATTGAATAATAAAAAGCCATAAGCTCTAAGCCATAAGCAGTAAGCATTTGAATTGCTGCTGCTTACGGCTTGCTGCTTACGGCTTAAAGCTGATATACGATGAAAGACAAAATCGAAGAAATACTATCCCAAGTGCGTGATTTCCAGGCCGACAGCAAAGAGGCTTTGGAGAACTTCCGCATCACTTATTTGAGCAAGAAAGGCATTATTCCCGCTTTGTTTGCTGACTTCAAGAACGTGGCCCCTGAGCTCCGCAAAGAGATGGGCATGAAGCTCAACGAGTTGAAGAACGTCGTGCAAGACAAGGTGGAAGAACAGCTTCAAAAGTTTGAGAACCAGCACAGCAACGATGCCGGTTTCGACATGAGTATGCCTGCCGCCGACATGAAGGGTGCGCGTCACCCGCTGTCGATTGTGCGTCGCGACATCAACGAGATCTTCTCACATCTCGGCTTCACCATCGCCGAAGGTCCCGAGATTGAGGACGACTATCACGTGTTCTCCGCCTTGAACTTCCCGCTCGACCATCCTGCACGCGACATGCAGGACACCTTCTTTATCAGCAAGGAGCCCAATGTCAACAAGGCCTCGGATGTGCTGTTGCGTACCCACACCTCGAGCGTGCAGGTCCGCGTGATGGAGACCCACCAGCCGCCCATCCGCATCATCGCCCCTGGCCGTGTGTTCCGCAACGAGGCCATCTCTGCCCGCGCTCACTGCATCTTCCACCAGATCGAGGGCTTGTATATCGATGAAAACGTATCGTTTGCCGACCTGAAGCAGACTTTGTACCACTTTGTACAGGAGTTCTTTGGCGAGGGCACCAAGGTGCGTTTCCGCCCCTCGTATTTCCCCTTCACCGAGACTTCGGCTGGGATGGACATTTCGTGCAACATCTGTGGCGGCAAGGGCTGCAACATCTGCAAGCACACAGGATGGGTTGAGATCTTGGGTTGTGGCATGTGCGACCCCAACATCCTCATCGCCAGCGGCATCGACCCGGAGAAATACACGGGTTTCGCCTTCGGCATGGGCGTGGAACGCATTGCCATGCTGAAATACGGCATCAATGACCTGCGACTGTTCTTCGAAAACGACTTAAAGTTCCTCGAGCAGTTTGAACTGGCGTAAATCTTTAAGAAATAGCAAATGGTATGTAGAGACGTAGCGCGCTACGTCTCTACCGTTTTATTCTCCTCGAACGGTTCTATTCAGCCACTGGCAGAAGTCCTTGGTTTTCTCGAATTCACTCAGCACCCAATCGATGAGGTGTGGGTCGGAGAGGCGTTTGTCGGGGAGGTCCTGCACCAGAAGCCAGTCACGCTGCTTAAAGAGCTCGGCTTGAGGATGATCTTTGGGATAGCCATTGGGTATACGCTTCATGGCGTGGCTGATGTCAAGGTCGAAACCTTTGGCTTTGGAGATGGCCTCCTTCAAAGGCTCGCCGTTGAAGAGGATTTCATCGCGGATAGTCTTCAACATGGCCGTGTCGGGCATATACATCCCCGTGCAGAGCATGTTGTGGCCGAGATATTCCGACTCCTTGGCCTCCAAGTGAAAATAGTAGCCGCTCAGCATTGACTTCTTGCCTTCGGGGCAAACGAACACGCCAAAATGGGTCTTGTAAGGTCGCTTGTCGGGCGAAAAACGCGTGTCGCGATAGAAGCGGTAGGTGCAGTCTTTTAGAGTTAAGCCTTTGCAGTTGTCGTCAAACTTCTGCACGCCGGCGATAATCTGCTCGGCCAACGCATTGAATTTGGCCTGGGCCTGCTGATATTCTTTCTTGTGCTCCTGAAACCAAGGACGGTTGTTATTGTGGAGGACGTCATCGAGAAATGTTAGGATCTCTTCCATAGGAGTTTCATATTTAGTGCAAAGATAGGAAAAAAACGCGGATTACAAATCCGCGGGTTCTTTGCAGGTGGATTGTAAATCCGCCCGAAACATTATGCTCCGAACACGGCCTTTTTTGCCATTAAAGTCATGCTCAGGCCGCGGGCGACCATAAACAATAGGAAAGCTATCCAAAGACCATGGTTGCCGAAACGGGGCGTTAATAATAAGGTGGCAGGCAAAAACACGCCGATGGCCGAAATGAGCATTGTGTTGCGGATGGCACGTGCCGCAGTGGCACCGATGTAAACACCGTCCCAAAGGAAGGCGGCAAAGGTGATGAGCGGGATGGCAGCAAGGTAGATATGATAAGGCTTTGCCATCGGGATGACGCTCGGCTGGTCGCAGACAAGACGGATGAACCAATCGGGGAAGAGGGCATAGAGAAACGTGAAAGGCAAGGCGATGAAGAAACCCCAAAGGAACAGTAGCTTGACAGTTTGGCGGAGTTGCTTGGGGTCATGCGCCCCCGTGAAACGGCCCACCAAGGCTTCGCCTGCGTAAGCAAATCCATCGGTGAAGTAAGAGAAGATGTAGAAGAACTGCATCAAAATCATGTTGACGGCCAGCTTGTCGTCGCCGAGTTTGGCTGACTGGTTGTTGAAGAAGGCAATGCTTAATACTAAAAGGATGCTGCGAATCATAAAGTCGGCATTCACCTTGAAGAAACGCTTCAGTTTGTCTTTCTCGAACAAAAGGATGCTTCGGATAGGGATGAGGTGGTAGCGGAATTTGGCGAAGAGGAAGATGATGGCAGTCAGCAAGCCGCAGTATTGGGCGATGACCGTACCCAAGGCTACGCCCGTGACGCCCATGCCCATGGCATTGACGAAAATGACACTCAAAACGATGTTCACCACGTTGGTCAAAATAGCGATGATCATGGGGATGGTGGTATTTTGCATGCCGATGTACCAACCATTGAAGGCATAGAGGCAGAGCACCGCAGGTGCTGCCCAGATGCGTACCCGGAAATAGGTGGAAGTATAGGCCAACACCTCTTGGCTGCTGTTAAGCAGTTTCATGCTGAGCCATTCTACTGGTCCTTGCAGCGTAAGCACCAGCACAGTTGCTATCATTGCGATGCAGAGTGAGCGATAGAGCGAATAGGCGATCTCGGCGCGGTCGTTGGCACCGTAGGCCTGTGCAGTGAAACCCGTCGTGCCCGCTCGCATGAAGCTGAAGATGGAGTACATCACGCTGAAGATGGTGCCGCCCAAGCCGATGGCTCCGATGTAGGCCACAGAATCCTGATGTCCCATCAGCATCATGTCGACGAAGCCCAGCAGCGGCACAGTGATGTTGCTGATGATGTTGGGGATGGCCAAACGCAAGATGGAACGGTTGAGTGAGTCTTTGGGCATGAAGTAATTCGTTTCGGCTTGCAAAAGTACGATATTCTGTTTATCTTTGCCGCATCAAACACAAGAACTTATGTTATTCTATTTCTCTGGTTGTGGCAACAGCAAACATGTGGCGGAAACAATCGCCGCAGGTCTCAATGACCATTTGATCTTCATTCCTGAAGCCGCACGTGAAGGCCGCTATGAATACGAATTGGCCGAAGGCGAAAGGCTTGGCTTCGTGTTCCCCATCTATGCTTGGGGTCCTCCGAAGTTAGTGATGAATTTTGTTAAGAAGTTATCTGTTAAAGTCGGCCCTTCGACAGGCTCAGGTACCTTGTCTTACGTATATTTTGCCTGCACCTGTGGCGACGAATGTGGTCTAGCCGAAGACATCTTCCGTAAGGCGTTGGAACAAAAGGGCATGAAGCTCGATGCTTGTATCAGCCTTCAAATGCCTGAGACCTTTATCGGCATGCCTGGTTTCAAACTCGACACCGACGAGAATGCCCAACGCAAAATTGCAGCTACTGATACTGTCTTGGCCGAATATATTCCAAGAATACAAAACACGGAACGTTTTTCCAAAATGACAAAAGGCGGTGCAGCTTGGTTCAAGAGTCGTTTGATCAACCCAGGCTTCAGCAAGATGGCTACCAATGACAAGAAATATTATACTACTGAGGCCTGCATCCATTGTGGCAAGTGCGTGGAAGCCTGTCCTTTAAAGAACATCACCCTTGAGGACGGCCGCCCGAAATGGAACGGCAACTGCACGATGTGCATGTCGTGTTATCATCATTGTCCCGTCAATGCCATCCAATACGGCAATGCTACGGTAGGGAAGGGACAGTATTACTTTGGGAGAAGATAATAAGCTATCAGCTATCAGCCGTCAGCTTTCAGCTTGGTCATTACAATGCTGATAGCTGAAAGCTAATAGGCTCAATTCAACAAATCGAAGATTGGCTAACGCCGAATTAAAATTTCAACGTAGTTAATTAAACAATCAACACTTAATCATAAATACATATCTTTGCCTGTAAATCATTCAATATCAAAAATAAAAGCGCTATGAAAAACAAACACTACTTTGCGAAAGCACTATTTTCCACTGTAATGGCTCTCTTCTTTAACGCTGCTACTGCAGTTGCACAATGTACCATTCCCATCGCTCCTGGACAGTCTTACATCGAAGACTTCCAATCAGGTGAGATGGAATGTTGGACGGTGGAGACGACAAGCTCTGCCACTTGGGCAGTGATGCAAGGTACGGAATCCAACGTGGTAGCCTTCCAAAATGCTTCCTCTGGCGATGAGGCACGTCTGGTGTCGCCCACCTTTGATTTGACGGGTAGCAACAGTGCTACCTTCAGCTTTGCCTACGCCATGATGGCTCTGTTTCCTCCCTACGATGAGCTCACGGTGAGTTACCGCACCTCTCCTTCCGATAGCTGGCATCAACTGGACATTTTTAGCATCAGTGACTGGGCTAACACGTATGATGCATCGTTTACGTTGGACGACTTGAGTGCTACCTTCCAGGTGTCGTTCTTGGGTCACTGCAATGGAGGTTACTACGTTTTCATCGATGATATTGAGATTGCCTCGGCTGGAGGCTGTGCTCGTCCTGTAGGCCTGACTGTCAATGAAATCACAACGAATTCAGCTCTTCTTGGATGGTCGACGACAGGCAACGAAGAGAACTGGACCATTGACATAAACGGACACCAAACCACGGCGACTTCGCAACCCTATCTGATGGAGCGATTGGAGCCTAATACAGAGTATACTTTCCGTGTGAAATCCAATTGTGGTGGAGGAATGGAATCAGAGTGGTCGCAACCCACGACGTTCAAGACACTATGCGACGTGATTGTTGTCACCGATGATCTGCCTTATTTCGACGACTTTGAGGCCTCGGAGGACTTTGTTTGCTGGCAAAACCAAATCGAGGCAGGCGAGGATGGCTGGGTGATTGATCCTGGCTATCTCATTCTCAACAATACAGCTTTCTTCATTTGGCTTGGCGATGTGGCTTGGCTTGTTTCTGCGCCTTTGGACATTACTGCTGTCACCGACCCCTACCTTACCTTCAAGCATCGTCAGCGTAGTCTGGAGATTAATGTCGATGAGCTTTCCGTTTACTATGCCACCTCTCCTGATGATTCATGGCATCTGCTCGACAACTTCACCTCTGCTTGCGAGGACTGGGAGGAAGTATCGTATGCGCTACCCGCAGCCTCCGACACCTATCTTATCGCCTTCAGGGCAAAGTCTAACCATGCCGATGGCGTGTATGTTGACGATGTGAGGGTGGGCAATTATGTCGATGATGGTGTAGAAGAGGATGCTTCCCTTGCCGTGAATGTCAGCCCTAATCCTACTTTGGGTCGTGTCAGCATTGAGACTAATGCTGCCTCTGGCGATATTACCGTCTTTGATTTGTTTGGCAGAAAGATTACATCTACTATGTTGAATGAAGGTCGTGCCGAGATTGACCTTAGCGGTTGTGCAAAAGGTGTTTATATGGCCCGCATCTCAAGTGAGGTGGGTACGAGCACGATTAAATTGGTGAAAGAATAACAACCATGACAAAAAACAAAGTTTTTTTGGCAGCAATTCTGTTGCTGCCCTTCTTCCTCTGCGCCCAAAGCACTAACGACTACACGCAATTTGTAAACCCTTTTATCGGCACACAGACCGATGAGACAGGGGCCCTCAGTGGAAGCACATTCCCGGGCGCCACGATGCCACAAGGCATGGTACAACTGAGTCCTGAGACTGAGCTGATGGTGACATGGGATCCATGTTCGGGCTACGACTACAACAAAGACATCATCTATGGCTTTACTCATACTCACCTCAGCGGCACGGGCTGCACCGACCTCATCGACGTGAGTCTGATGCCCCTTTGCTCTGCTGTGACGTCTGAACAGTTGAGGGAAGCAGACTTTGGTCAGCATTACAGCCACGAGAAAGAATCTGCCCGTCCGGGATACTATCAAGTGCTGTTGAAGGAGAGTGGCGTGAATGTAGAGCTATCGGCCACTACGCGCACGGGCATCCATCGTTATACTTTTCCCGAGGGACAGCCTCAGACCGTGGTGCTCGATCTTGACCGTGGCACCTTCCGTGGCGAGGCCTATTACTCCAAACGCCGCACTTACGATGTGATCCAAGCACAGATTCGCCTCGTCGATGACCACACTATTGAAGGCTACCGCGTCGTCACGGGCTGGGCCAAGATGCGCAAAGTGTATTTCCGCGCTGAGTTTTCAAGGCCGTTCAACCAGCATCTGTTGATGAATGGCGGGTTGAGTGTCGGAAATAGTGATATTGTCAATGGTCGCACCTTGCGCGCAGCTTTGAGTTTTGACCCCAAAGAAGGAAACGAACTGATTATTAAAGTCGCCATCTCGCCCGTTGACAACGAAGGCGCAAGGAAAAACATGCTGGCCGAAGCCCAAAGTTGGGATTTTGACGGCTATGTCAAAGCTGCCCACGACATTTGGCAACGTGAACTCAGCCGCATCGACATCGAAGGCACCGAAGAGCAAAAGACCATATTCTACACGGGTCTATACCACTTATTGATGCAACCCAATACTATGAGCGACGTGGATGGCCGTTATATGGATACCAATTTCGAGATCAAGCAGATGCCTGAGGGACAGACGTATCACAGCACGTTCAGCCTTTGGGACACCTTCCGCGCTGCACATCCGCTGTATACGCTCATAGCGCCCGACGTTGCCGCGCAGTTTGTCCGCGACATGGTGCTGCACCACAAAACCTATGGTTACCTGCCCATTTGGGATCTCTGGGGACAAGACAACTATTGCATGATTGGCAACCATGCCATCCCTGTGCTTGCCGATGCTATCCTCGCTGAGATTCCCGGCATCGATGTGGAGGAGGCCTATCAAGCTATGGTCGAGAGCAGCACACGGAGCCACTTCAACTCACCGTTTGAGATTTGGGAACAATACGGCTACATGCCACAAACCTTGCAAGACGAGAGCGTCAGTATTACCATGGAGCTGGCTTTTGATGATGCTTGCGTGGCTTTGGTGGCAAAGAAACTCGGCAAAACCGAAGACTATGAACGTTTCTATCGTCGTAGTATGTTCTATAAAAACCTCTTCGACCCAGAAACGGGCTTCTTTCGTCCCAAGGACGAAAAAGGCAACTGGATGGAAGGCTTCGATCCGTTGTCGTACGAACAGCCTTGCTTCGTGGAAGGCAATGCTTGGCAGTATATGTGGTTTGTGCCGCAAGACCCGCAAGGCCTCATCGACCTTTTCGGCGGCACAAAAGGCTTCTTAAAGAAACTCGACGAGAACTTCAGTCTCACTGCCACCAGCGGTGAAGTCAACGGCAACGCCAGCGGATTCATCGGACAATATGCCCATGGCAACGAGCCTAGCCACCACACCGTTTATCTCTATAACTTCGCTGGCAAGCCTGAGCGCACGCATGAGTTGGTGGAGCAGGTGAGGAGCGAGTTCTATCGCGCCACGCCTTGCGGCTATGCCGGCAACGACGATTGCGGCCAAATGTCGGCTTGGTACATCTTCTCAAGCCTCGGTTTCTATCCCTTCCATGCGGGGTCGGCAGAATACGTCATTGGCACGCCATTGTTCAACAAGGCAACCTTGCATCTTGCGAATGGAATGGACTTTGTGATTTCCGCACCGAACAAGACTCCTGAACGCATCCATGTGAAGAGCGTGAAGCTCAATGGCAAGGCGATAAAGGATTACAAGATTACACACCAGGAAATCATGGCTGGCGGAACATTGGAGTTTATTTTGAAATGATTGGAACATGAAGAATCAAACCAAAACAGTTAGTATTGTCATCGTCAGTATTATCTATCTGATAGCCATTTTATTAGGTTATTTTGTTTTCATGACGCTAAACAAGGGACTGCACGAGCTTGTGGCCTTGTTTTTGGCTGATGTAGTGGCTACGGTTGTCGTGTGGGGATTTGGCCTCTTCTATAAAAACGTGTCAGTTTACGATCCCTATTGGAGTGTGGCACCTCCAGTCATGTTCACCGTTTGGGCTTTTTACAAGTCGACCTTTACCTTGCCAGTCGTTTCGTTGCTCATCGCCGTTTGGTATTGGGGCATTCGTTTGACGGGCAATTGGGCTTATACTTTTAAGGGTCTCGCCCATGAGGATTGGCGCTATACCCGTTATCGCGAGACACAGTCGCCTTTCATTTTCCAAGTCATCAATTTCTTTGGCTTGAACATGATGCCGACAGTTTTAGTGTTTGCAACCATGCTTCCTGGATTCGGTTTGTTTGAAGGGAATCCATCGGCTAACTTGATTACTTGGCTTGGTTTTGTGGTTTGTCTCTCTGCGGCCACACTTCAGCTAGTTGCCGATACCCAGATACATCGTTTCCGCGAAGAACACCCTGGCCAGTATTGTAATGTGGGCTTTTGGAAACACGGTCGCCATCCCAACTACCTCGGTGAGATCTCGATGTGGTGGGGCGTTTGGACGATGTATGCTTCAATCTATGGCTTGGATTGGCTGATCCTTGCTCCTGTGGCCATGACCGCACTCTTCCTATTAATCAGCATCCCCATGATGGAACGGCGCCAGCTTCAAAACAAGCCAGGCTATGATGAGTATAGGAAGAAAACGCGGATGCTGATCTGATGTTTATTTCTTTACGAACTCCACTCGGCGGTTCTTAGCACGACCTTCTGCGGTGTCGTTTGAGGCGATGGGGGAGTGCGAACCCTTGCCCACGGGTGTGAGGCGTGATTGTGCGATACCTTGCTTCACGAGGGCGTTCACGATGGCCTCGGCCCTCTGTTGGCTCAGCGGGTCGTTCACGGCATCGGTACCGGTATTGTCACAATGGCCTTGTACCTCGAATTCAAGCTCGGGATGCTCTTGCATCAGTTTGGCCACACGGTTGATTTCGATGACGGATTCCGGCTTCAAATCGGCCTTGCCGGTCTTGAAAGAGATGGCGTAGGAGACGATTTTGCCGTCGGTG
>JAEEGL014852310.1_pt1 | contig 11856 bp, 12 predicted proteins | sample 9134231 | NCBI WGS metagenome assembly JAEEGL01 (sample SAMN16246548, study PRJNA631951) | gut metagenome | biome: gut microbiome; feature: rumen; material: fiber-attached | host: Bos | place: Iran: Karaj | collected 2018-10 | reverse complement strand
GAGCGAGAGGAGAACAAAACCATTAAGTTTGCATTGGAAGGTGCTCCCATTCTGGCAAACATGTGGATTCAGTTGTTGCCTGCCACAGACCAAGAGTGTGCGATGAAGTTGACCGTTAAGGCCGATCTGAACTTTTTCATCAAGCAAGTGATTGGCAGCAAGCTACAACAGGGAGTAGATGGTCTGGCACAGATGCTGGCTAGTATTCCTTACTAAAGTTTAGAGTTTAGAGTTTAGAGTCAGTTTAATTAGTTGAGAGTTGAAAGTGAGCAATGCTCAATGTTCAATGCTCAATGTTCAATGTAAAAATATGGCAAAGCTTTGGGATAAAGGATTTGAGATTCAAGACAAGATAGAAAAGTTCACCATTGGCCGCGACCGCGAGATGGACCTCTATCTGGCAGAGGCTGACGTATTAGGCTCTATGGCCCACATCACCATGTTGGAAAGCATCGGGCTGTTGCAGTCTGAAGAGCTAAAGCAGTTGTTAGCCGAGCTACGGAATATTCACGTTCAAATCAAAAAAAGCGAGTTCGTGATTGAGGAAGGTATAGAAGACGTTCACTCACAGGTAGAGTTGATGCTAACACGCAAGTTGGGCGATATCGGCAAGAAGATTCATTCAGGTCGTAGTCGCAACGACCAAGTATTAGTAGATTTGAAACTCTTCATTCGTCGTCAGCTGAAGGATATCGCCTCTGATGTCATGGACCTCTTCAAGGAGTTGCAATCACAAAGCGAGCGTTATAAGAATGTACTCATGCCAGGCTATACGCATCTTCAGGTGGCAATGCCTAGCAGTTTTGGCCTTTGGTTTGGCGCTTATGCAGAAAGTCTGGTGGACGATATGATGTTCCTACAGGCTGCTTTCCGCATGACCAACCGCAACCCACTTGGCTCTGCCGCTGGATATGGCAGCAGTTTCCCCCTGAATCGTACCATGACCACGGAATTGCTTGGCTTCGATTCCATGAACTACAATGTGGTATATGCTCAGATGGGACGCGGCAAGACAGAGCGTAACGTAGCCTTCGCCCTTGCCAGCATAGCAGGTACTGTCAGCAAGTTGGCTTTTGATGCCTGTATGTTCAGCAGCCAGAACTTTGCTTTTGTAAAGTTGCCGAACGATTGCACCACTGGATCCAGCATCATGCCCCACAAGAAGAACCCTGATGTCTTTGAACTTACACGTGCCAAGTGCAACAAACTGCAAGGCCTACCCCAGCAGATAACACTCATTATGAACAATCTGCCTAGCGGCTACTTCCGCGACCTGCAGATCATAAAAGAAGTATTCCTCCCTGCTTTCCAGGAACTGCGTGACTGCCTACAGATGACCACCTACATTATCAATAAGATAAAGGTGAACGAAGATATCCTATCGGATTCTCGTTACGACCTCATCTTCTCCGTCGAGGAAGTGAACCGTCTGGTAACAGAAGGGATGCCCTTCCGTGATGCATACAAGAAGGTTGGTCTTGACATAGAAGCCGGCAAGTTCACTCCTTGCAAAGAAGTACATCATACCCACGAGGGTTCTATCGGGAATCTCTGCACAGAACAGATAGCGACCTTGATGGATAATGTATGGAATGGATTCAACTTTGAGAAGATGGAACGTGCAGAAGCCTCATTATTAGACGTTAAACCATAGTGAAGATGGTAAAACGATTATTATTTGCCTGCTGTCTGTTGTTCGCTATAAGTTGTCAGGATGCCGACTATACTTATTGCAACCTACGTGCCAAGTTTATATTCGAGAACACGCTTCAGGCTCCTGCGCTCGATATAGCCTGCAAAAATTGGGGGGAATTTTGCACTATTACCACCAAAAACGGCAAACAGTTCATTTTTCAAGGTTCATCCAAAGAACCATCCATTATTAATATGGATGCCATTGTTGGCTATACAGGGTTTCGTCTAGGCGGATTGAGCACCGGACTCATTGTAGGACTGCCTAGCATTCCTGAGATAGGTAAGACTGAAAGTCAAGTTGTTTGCTTTGACCTTGCCTGTTCCAACTGTTGGGAGAACTACAACATCACCAAGCCGCTTACTGTTAAAAACGGATTTGCAACATGCGAAAAAGGTTGTAAACGCACATACGACCTGAATAACACAGGTTTTGTCTCTAACGGAGAAGCTGGCAGAGCACTCTATCGTTACAGGGTCAGTTACATCAATAATACACTCGTTGTAAGTAACTGATAAAGGACATTTTCTGAGCTTTTTCTGATTTTTTTTCACTTTTCACTTTTCACTTTTCACTTTTTACACTATCTTTGCACTCGCTTAAGGCTGCCCAGATGGTGGAATTGGTAGACACGAGGGACTTAAAATCCCTTGACCATTGCGGTCGTACGGGTTCGAGTCCCGTTCCGGGCACCCCACAAATTCCCTCAAGGCTATACGCCAAGAGGGATTTTTTGTTTTCATTAGGGATACTCCTAACCCATTTTCTGCATTTTCCTTCTTATATACTTTGGGCAGGTCTTATCTTTGCAGCAGATAAACATTTAAAAACTTACAGATATGAAACGCATACATTACTTACTCATTGTTCTCAGCATCATTGCAGGTGCAAGCATGTTTGCATCTTGCCAGTATATCGAAGACGGAAAGCAGGCGATGGCTCTTTCTGGCGAATGGAGAGGAGACTTTGGCATGTACTACGACTATGTAGATGCATACGGTCATCAACATACATACAATAGCTACGACACGTATATCACCTTCATTCCTGCCTATGAGCACGCTCATTACGGCACGGGGAAACAAGTAGATTACTACGAATATGGCCCCTACGAGTATCAGTACTACAGATTCAGTTGGAGTATTGATGGTAGCGTAATCTATCTAACATACGATTATGATCACGACCTGGATACTCGCATTAGCGACTATCACATAACTAATGATTATCTAAAAGGCACTTTCGCTTATTCTGGCACAAACTTCCGTCTGTACAAGATAGCCGACTACTACGACTGGACCCCTTATGTAAACTCTTATGGCTTCAGCACTCGCAACAATACGGGTTACCATTCTGCTCTTGACACACGAGCTGATGGAGAAATCGCAGCAGATAGCATTGCCGTAGAAGGAAAAGTAATTGCTCGCGGTCGCAGAACAACTCCGCTAAAGCAATAGGCCAATAGGTAACAAAAAGAAAAACTCCCGCGCAACAACGTGGGAGTTTTTCTTGCTATATCCTCGACAAATTAGTTATGAACTAAAGTTCCTATTTCCTCACCATCCAGTACTTTCTTCAGGTTGCCCACGATATCCATATTGAAGACGTAGATGGGCAAGTTATTCTGCATACACATAGCGGTAGCAGTAATGTCCATTACCTTAAGACCACGAGCGATAACATCCGAGTAAGTGATGTCGTGGAACTTGGTAGCTGTGGGATCCTTCTCTGGGTCGGCAGTATAGATGCCGTCAACACGGGTTCCCTTAAGCATTACATCTGCCTCTATTTCTATACCACGTAAGGAAGAACCTGTGTCAGTAGTGAAATAAGGACTTCCTGTTCCTGCACTCATAATCACTACCTCGCCACTCTCCATAGCCTCTATAGCCTTCCACTTGTTGTAGAATTCGCCTATGGGCTCCATACGAATGGCTGTGAGCACGCGGTTCTTCTGACCTATTGCACCAAGAGCGCTGCTCAGTGCCAGTGAGTTGATGACAGTTGCGCACATACCCATCTGGTCGCCCTTTACACGATCGAATCCTTTGCCTGCACCCGTAAGGCCACGGAAGATGTTTCCACCACCTATTACAATACCTATCTGCACGCCCATCTCTGCAGCATCCTTTATCTGCTGAGCATACTCGTTCAGACGTTTTACGTCTATACCGTAACCTTGTTCGCCCATCAGACTTTCGCCTGAAAGCTTCAGTAGAATTCTTTTAAATCTTGCCATATTTTTTATATTATAAATTGAACTTCCTTAAAAGCATAGCGCCTTAGTTTCTTATTTTCGTCCTCTAAGACAAGGTGGCCCGAGGGTTCTACATCAATGATACGAGCCATAAAAGTGCCATTGGCATCTGAATAGGTATGAAATTCTCCCTTTCTATACAAATGCTGCATATAGAGATCGTGAAGTTCTGCATACTGTCCATTCTCCATCATTCCATAATAATAGGTAAACTGTCGCATAATACAGTCCAGCACCTGTTGGCGATTTTCTTCTCTTCCAGTAATCTGAACCAGAGAAATGGGGTTAGGCGCATCGCTGAGAAAGAGGGCTTGATTGACATTCACGCCAATGCCAATAACAGAGCGGCGGACAAATTTCCCCTGTAAATCATTTTCAATGAGCATACCCACGATTTTCTTGTCCTTATGATAGATGTCGTTGGGCCATTTTATTAGGAAATCTTCTGCATAGCTGCTGAGTGCACTACAAATGGACAACGCTGTGACTTCCGATAGTGCAAACATCTGATTTGCCTGTAGCTGGTGCGGGTAGGCAATGATGCTGAAGAGGAGGTTTTTGCTACGTTCCGACTCCCATTTATTGGTACCCGCTCCACGACCAGCCTCTTGGAATTCGGCTGTCACTAGCGTAAGTTCCTTGCTTTCATCGGAAGGCAACGTCTTCGCATATTGGTTGGTAGAATCCGTTATTTCTAAAGATATCCTCTTCATAATCAATGTTCAATGCTCAATTACCTGTACCAAACAGGTGAGCGGAAAGCATCCTCTATATGGTTGACAACATCTCCTGTACTGAGGACGGAAATAATATCAAACCGGACAGGGAGATCTATACGGTTGAAACGGATGTAAGCATCGGCAGCCAAAACGATATTTCTGATTTTGCTTGGTGTAACAGCTTCCTCGGGGTTCCCGTATTTATTGCTTTTACGCGTCTTTACTTCTACCACTACCAGTGTTCCGTCTATCTCGGCAACAATATCCAACTCTTTACGACCGCTTTTCCAGTTACGGTCCAGGATAGTGTAACCTTCTCTGATAAGGTAGTTGGCAGCCTTGTCCTCCCCCTCTATACCAAAATCGTTATGCGCAGCCACTTTAATCCACTTTTTGAATTGCAAATGTAGAAAAAAAATGTAATTTTGCATGCAAAAGCAAAGGAAAATCTTTATGGCCGACGATAATTTCTACATGAAACAAGCGCTTCTGGAAGCTAAATGCGCTTTCGAGGAAGACGAGATACCGGTAGGAGCCGTCATCGTTTGCGGGGACCGCATCATAGCACGCGCCCATAACTTAACAGAACGGCTCTCCGACGTGACAGCTCATGCTGAGATGCAAGCCATCACTGCCGCTTCCGAATATCTGGGAGGTAAGTATCTGACAGACTGCACACTATACGTAACCGTTGAACCTTGCGTCATGTGTGCCGGAGCATTAGGCTGGTCACAAATAGGAAAGGTGGTTTACGGTGCAGACGACGAGAAGCGAGGTTTCCGTAATTTTGCCCCAAAAGCCCTCCATCCCAAAACCCAACTTGTCTCAGGTGTAATGGAAGAAGAGTGTGCAGCATTGATGAAAGAATTCTTCCAAAGGAAGAGGTAGATGAATCATCAGCTACCTATAAATAATGTAAAAACGCTTGATGTTACACAGAAAATGTCTAACTTTGTGCACTTTAACATTAAAATAATAACAAATAAAACATACAACTATGGCAAATTCAATTAAAGAATTGGATCCCCAGATTATCTGGAAGAACTTCTATCTGCTTACTCAGGTACCACGTCCCAGCGGTCATCTGCAGAAGATTCAGCAGTTTTTGCTGGATTGGGCAAAGGAGCACGGCATTGAGGCATTTAAGGACGGCGCTGAGAACATTGTTATGCGCAAGCCTGCCACTCCTGGCATGGAAGGACATAAGACTGCTGTACTGCAGGCACACATGGATATGGTTCCCCAGAAAACAGATGAGAGCACTCACAACTTTGAGACCGATCCCATCGAGACCTATATTGACGGTGATTGGGTAAAGGCCAAAGGAACTACTCTTGGTTCTGACGACGGTATGGGTGTAGCTGCCATTATGGCTGTAATGGAAAGCAAAGATTTGCAGCATGGTCCTTTGGAAGCTTTGATTACTGCAGATGAGGAAAGCACCATGTATGGTGTAAACAACTTAGCTGCCGATACCCTGAAGGGCGACATTTTGCTTAACATCGACAATGAAACAATGGGTGAATTTGTCATTGGCTCTGCCGGAGGTGTAAACATCTCTGCCACTATGCAATATAAGGAGGTAATTCCAGAGGAGGGCGATATCGCCGTAAAGGTAATCCTCAAGGGACTACGTGGTGGTCATAGCGGTTTGGAGATCAATCAGGGGCGTGCAAATGCAAATAAACTGATGGCTCGCTTTGTCCGTCAAGCTATTGCTGATGACGAAGCTCGTCTATGCACTTGGAACGGTGGAAATATGCGCAATGCAATCCCTCGTACAGCAACAGTTGTATTGAGCATTCCCCAGGAGAACCTGGATGACTTGAAAGACCTGGCTCAGTATTGCGAGAAGACCTTCCAGGATGAATACCGTGGTGTGGAAGAGGGTATCTCCCTAACCGTTGAACCAACAGCATTGCCTGCCGGACAGGTTCCCGAAGAGATTCAGGATAACCTGGTAGATGCTATTATGGCTTGCCATGATGGCGTATTGCGTAATATCCCCAGTATTCCTGCAGTTGTAGAGACCAGTAGCAACTTGGGTATCATCAACATTGGTGCAGGTGAGGCAAGCATCCTTATCTTAGCTCGTTCCAGCAATGAGACAATGATGGAATACATTCAGGAAATGCAGGAATGCTGTTTCTCTATGGCTGGCATGAAAGTTGAATTTGGAGGCAACTATGGAGCTTGGCAACCCAACTTCGATAGTCCTATCGTAGCAACTATGGTAAAGGTTTATAAGGAAACCTTCAACGAGGATGCTCGTGTTGAGGTTTGTCATGCAGGATTGGAATGCAGCATCATTGGTGGTGTTTATCCCAAGATGGACCTGGTAAGCTTTGGTCCTACCTTGCGTAGCCCACACACGCCTGATGAGCGATGCAATATCCCCAGCGTAGCTAAGTTCTGGGAATTCCTGAAGGCTTTGCTGAAGGCAATCTAATAAGATAAAGAATAAGAATGAATTTAGATAACTTTTACAAGGCGAGGTATGTACTGAGTCAGGTAATCCGCAGAACGGACTTGGTACAAGCTCCCCGACTGAATCCGGACGCAGACATCTATCTAAAACCAGAGAATCTGCAGGTAACGGGTTCGTTCAAGGTACGTGGTGCCTGTTATAAGATTTCTCAACTTACAGACGAAGAAAAAGCACGTGGCGTAATAGCTTGCTCAGCTGGTAATCATGCTCAAGGTGTGGCCTTGGGTGCCAGTTTTAACAATATCAAGAGTCTGATATGTCTGCCAGATGGTGCTCCTATCAGCAAAGTGGAAGCTACGCGTCGTTATGGTGCAGATATCTGTCTGGTACCTGGCGTATATGACGATGCCTACCAGCGGGCTATTCAGTTACGCGATGAGCATGGCTATACGTTTGTACATCCTTTTGACGACGAGAACGTTATAGCAGGACAGGGCACCATAGGCTTAGAGCTGTTAGAGCAGCTGCCAGACGTGGAGGTCGTATTGGTTCCTATCGGTGGCGGTGGTCTGGCCTCGGGCGTGGCATATGCCATCAAGAGCCTGAATCCCAAGGTTCAGGTATGGGGTGTGCAGGCTGCTGGTGCTCCCAGCATGTATCAGAGTCTGGTTGATCATCAGATTCTTCGTCTGAATGCTGTGAACACCATTGCCGACGGTATTGCCGTGAAGGAGCCGGGAGCTTTGACCTATGATATATGCCAGAAGTATCTGGATGGCGTGGTGACTGTTACAGAGGATGAAATATGTGCAGCTATTCTGGCATTGATAGAACAGCAAAAGATGGTGGCTGAAGGTGCTGGTGCTGTGAGTGTGGCAGCTGCCATGTTCAATAAGGTACCTGTAGCAGGCAAGAAGACTATCTGTATTGTCAGTGGCGGTAACATTGACGTAACCATCCTGAACCGTGTAATAAACCGTGGTCTGTTCAAGAGCGGCAGAACATATACGTTTGTTGTAGAACTGGATGACAAACCAGGTCAGTTGGTGGGCGTAAGCCAGATTGTAGCTGGACTGGGCGGAAACGTTATCAGCGTACGCCATGAGCGTAATGACGATGCTGAGCGTGTAACAGCTTGTCAGTTGCGTCTGAAAGTGGAGACACGCGATGAACAACAGATAGTGGAGATAAGAAATGCATTAAAAAAGAATCATTATAAATTAGTATAAAAGAAGATGAAAGCAATCAGTACATCTAAGGCTCCTGCAGCCATCGGCCCATATAGTCAGGCCATCGAAGTTAACGGTTTCGTATTTGCAAGCGGCCAAATTCCCATTGATCCCGCAACTGGTCAGTTTGTAGAAGGCGGCATCAAGGAACAGACACGTCAGGCACTGACCAATGCTCAGAACATCCTGAAGGAAGCTGGTACAGACCTGTCTCATGTTGTAAAGACAACGGTTTTCCTAAGTGATATTGCCAACTTCGCTCCCATGAACGAGGTTTATGCCCAGTTCTTTACAGAACCCTACCCTGCCCGTAGTGCGGTTGCCGTTAAGGACCTGCCTAAAGGTGCCTTGGTAGAAGTAGAGGTACTTGCAGCCAAGTAAATAACAAATATACCTAACAACAACTATTGATTAAAATGCGATTAACCAGAATTCTTTTCTATGTATTGTTGGCGGCATTTCAGGTGTCAGGCTTTGCCCAGAAGGTTGTAACCGCCAAGAGTCCGGACGGACAGACCTGTGTGAACGTAACTTTCTCAGATCGCATCTACTATGATGTAATCAGCCATGGCGAAACGTTGCTGCAGAAGAGCGTCATCGGCATGCAGCTTTCAGATAAGGAGTTGGGCATTAAGCCTGCGCTCAAGAAGAAAACGGTGCGTAACGTAAAGGAAACCGTCAAACCTCTTCTTCCTCTGAAATACAGTGAAGTAGAAAATAACTACACCCTGCTCGTCTTGGATATGAAAGGCGGCTATGCTGTAGATTTCCGTCTTTACAATGATGGTGTAGCTTTCCGTATGAGAACGTCACTTCCCGGTGAGATTGAAATAATGCAGGAAAACACCGTATTCCAGTTGGCTGACAGCTGTAACTTGGTGCTGCAGCAGCCCGGTGGATTTAAGACAAGTTGCGAGGAGAATTACTCTTTTGTCAAGAGTAACGAGTGGAAGAAGGAAGACAGAATGTCAGAGCTTCCCGTACTTATCATGGGTAAGAATCAGAAGATTCTGCTTAGCGAGTTCGATCTCGTCAGCTATCCAGGTCTTTTCCTAAAGGGTAATGCCGACAATAGCCTTTCTGCTATTCATCCAAAGAATCCTATTGAATACGAGGATCAGGGCGACCGTAGTCACCGAATCTTGAAAGAAGCAGATTATATAGCCAAGACAAATGGTACACGTACCTTCCCTTGGCGTTATATGCTGATTACTCAGGAGGATGGACGTCTGGCAGAGAACACGATGCCTATGCGTCTGGCTCAGAAGTGTCAGATTGAAGATACCAGTTGGATTAAGCCCGGACAGACTTGCTGGGACTGGCTCAACGGAATTCCTTACGGACCAGATGTAACCTTTGAGAGTGGAATTAATTTGGAAACCTACAAGTACTTTGTAGATTTTGCCTCTCGTAATGGTGTGCCTTATATCATCATGGATGAGGGATGGGCTCTAGATACCCGTGATCCCTATCGCACAAATCCAAAAGTTAATCTGCCAGAACTTATCCGTTATGCAAAGTCTAAGAATGTTGGTATCTGGGTTTGGCTACCTTGGCTGACAGTGGAGCACCACATGGACCTGTTCAAGACATTCGAAGAGTGGGGCATCGTTGGTACTAAGATTGACTTTATGGACCGTCAGGATCAATGGATGGTTGATTTCTACGATCGTGTAGCAGAAGAATCTGCTAAGCATCATATTATGGTTGATTTCCACGGAGCTTTCCATCCCAGCGGCTTGGAATATCGCTATCCCAACATTTTGACATACGAGGGTGTTCGTGGTATGGAGTATAATGGCAGTTGTACACCCAAGAACAGCATTTGGTTCCCCTTCCTACGTAATGCTGTAGGTCCCATGGACTACACTCCCGGCTCTATGCTTTGTTATCAGCCCGAAAGGCATCATGGTAACCGTCCCATTTGTGCCGGTGTTGGAACCAAAGCATACAACATGGCAGTCTTCGTCCTCTTCGAAAGCAACTTGCAGATGCTGATGGACAACCCCTGTCGTTATGATAAGTGGCCCGACTGCCGTGATTTCCTGACCAGCGTTCCTGTAAACTGGGATGAGACACGCGTCTTGGCCGCTGAAGCTGGTCAATATATCGTTATGGCTAAGCGTAAGGGCCAGAAGTGGTTTATTGGTGGTATTACCAACGATAAAGAACGCGAGTTGGATGTTACACTTAATGTTCTTCCTGAGGGCAAGAACCTGCAGATGACTTCATTTGTAGATGGTGTGAATGCCAACCGTATGGCTATGGACTACCGTCAAGAGAAAGCCTCTGTTAACAAGAGCACAAAACTCCACATCAAGATGGCTCGAAACGGTGGTTTCGCTGCTGTAATAGAATAAAAAGATTGGAGATTAGGGATTAGGGAGATGATAAACGAAATGTTTACTCTAAAGCTCCTCAATCCCTAATCTTTATTTTCCTTTTTCTAATCCCTATTCACTAATCTCTAATCCATAATCCTAATCCATATAATAATGCGTCGTTTCCTTTTTTTCTTATTCTTTTTGCCTGTAATGGCATGGGCTGGTGAAAATACCCATGTCAAGAAGTTGGTGTCTCTGCTTACCGAGTGTAAGGAACGTGAAGAACTAGTTCCTGATTCTTTCTTTTCGGATGTCCTGTTGCTGAAGCAGGAAATCAAGGAACAGAAGGATTCTGCGGCCAAAGCCGTCTATAGTGCTACGCTGGCTCATATACTGATGCAAAATGCACATGTGGGACTAAGTGCGAAACGGGAAACACCAAGTCATCCTGATAGTATAGTAGAATGGACACGGGAGGAGTATAAGCAATACGCGGTACAGTTGTACAACTATGCGATGCAAGATTTGGAGCTCCTGCACAATTCGCCTACAAAGGATTGGCTGCCCCTTGTAAAGAGAGGAAAGGATGAGAAATTGTACAATAGCAGTATGCTTGCTGTTGTATTCCATGCAATGCGTGGGGATTTCAGATATGAGAATCGGAAGTCCTATAATCTGATTCCCTATGCTACGCTTATCCAGTTCTATGAGAATCACGGGCTAAGAGAAGGAGCCTTCCGCTTATGTATGGATTCGCTTAATGGAGTGTGGAATCAAGAGATAAAAGAGAAATACCTGTTGCAACTCAAGACGGATTATCATAATCTGCCTTTCTGCGACGAAGCGTATTGTGAGCTTTCTGAATTAAAGAATAAGGACGAAGAGAAACTCAAAATTTTGGAGGAAGGCCTGAAGCTATATCCTAAATCTAACCGTATCAAGAACGAGATAGAGGAATTGAAGAATCCTCTCTTGACCTGTGGCATACCCAATTGTATGTACCCTGGGGAGGAAATTGAGGTTGAGGTTGAAAACGGAAGGAATATGCGTGGGGTAAGGCTGATCACCTACCGGCTTCCTGATGATTTCTCAGAAGACGAGGATGAAGACTGGAATGGGGTTTTTGCTCATGTATTACGCGTTGGCAAGCAAGTGAAGAAGGAAATCTTTACTTTCGCTCCACATTCCGATTTTGAGACCTGGAAG
>JAEEGL014034832.1_pt1 | contig 11856 bp, 13 predicted proteins | sample 9134231 | NCBI WGS metagenome assembly JAEEGL01 (sample SAMN16246548, study PRJNA631951) | gut metagenome | biome: gut microbiome; feature: rumen; material: fiber-attached | host: Bos | place: Iran: Karaj | collected 2018-10 | reverse complement strand
TACTGTCTGTTCTTCGCTTGTTCCTAAATTGTCATCTGCACTTTCAATTTCATGCGATAATTCAATTTCTCCTGTATCTTCGCTGGATATTGCCGAATCATCTGTGTCAGTAGCACTTACGCTTGCAATCGCAAACAGGCAAATGATTAGGCAAATAATCAGTAAACTCTTTTTGAACTTCATCTAATAATTCCTCCAAAATTAAAGTTTAAGTAATATATATTTTATAAAGATAGGCATATAATATTTTTTGATTGTAAATATTGAATATTTAAAAAAAAACAAAAAGATGGAGAGGTTTTAATCAAATCGGATAATTTGCATTTGATGGTCAAAGCCTAACTATGAACAGCACAATTTATACAAGTCTTTTACTTCAAGGCATAGCAAAAATATCAGATTTGAAATACATTTCTGAAAAAAATAAAAAAAGTGAAGTAAATGCCGAAGCAATTACTTTTTCACTTTAACAGTTACTTTTTTAGTGAGTTTGCCATATTTTGCTTGGTATTTAACCTTTTTACCGACTTTAAGCTTTTTCAAGACTGATTTTTTAATGGTGACCTTTGCAATACCTTTCTTATTGGTTTTTGCCTTGTAGGTTTTACCTTTGAACTTGAAAGTGATTTTTTTGCCTTTGATTAAGGTTTTGCCTTTTGTCAGTTTTGCGGTTAGGACAAGCTTTTTGGCGGATTTTTTGACTTTAACCTTTTTCAGGGTTAGCTTCAAGTAGTTAAATACGCATTTTGAATGGGTTCCGCCGTATATATCCCTACCCTGGGATGCCTTATTGGCTGTGAATGTACATTTCACCGCTTTGGCACAGTGTGTTGTGTCGCTGGAAGATGTCCTGAATGCATAAATTGCTCCACCTTTGCTTGCGGTGTTCTTGGTGAAATCACATCCGGTTATTGAATTTGAGTAGTATTTTGGGACTCCAGACTTCAGATCATGGCACTTGAAGTAGACTGCTCCACCATATGTGGAAACCTTGTTGCCTGTGCATGTTGAGCCTGAAATGAACAAATCCTTATTTGCAAATACTGCTCCACCTTTCAATCCTCCTGAATTTGAAGTGAATTTGGATGATTTGATATCAATGTTTCCATATGCGTAAACTGCTCCACCGCCTGTTCCTTTAGCAACATTATTTGTGAAAACGCAATTGCTTATCTTTTCTGTCGCATATTGAAGGGTGAAGTTGTTCCTTATATAATCCATGAAATTATGGATACCAACGTCCATTGTTTCATTGATTAAATAGGACAGGGTCCCCCTTATTGATAATGTGAAGATGGCTCCTCCGTCACCGTCAGCAATGTTCGCATTGAATTTGGAATTTTTGTATTCAAAAAGACCGATGGATCCTATTGCTCCACCACAATACTTTGCATAGTTGTTTGAAAATTCACAATTGTCAACTACAGCATTACCGAAATTAAATATTGCTCCTCCATAAAGGTCAGTGTGACCATTCTTGAACTTGATGTTCTTCAATGTGACTGTGTATGGATTGATTACCTTTCCATTTATGAGAAAAATTCGGGATTTTGACAATCCGTCCAGGGCATGTCCGTTACCGTCAATGGTCAGGTTCTTGTCGACTACAATACCCCTGGTGCTGAATCCTTCATCATAGGCATAATCCTTATCCAATGTGATTGTTGAGTCCTTGGCGGAGTTGTCAATCAGTCTTTGCAGAGCGGTGAATGTTCCATCGTCTTCACTTAGCAAGTCCTCTTGTGCGGACTCAATTAGACCATCATCTGCCTGTTCGACGATTTGAGGTTCTTCTTCCGCCGTAACTGTATCGTTTATATCGCTTGCGCTGACACAAACAATACCAAATAAAAATATTAGTATACATAACGTTGAAAAACTCTTTTTGAATTTCATAAATAAACCCTATTTCTTTTATTACTTAAAGATTTTTTACTCATTAATTAAATAGATTTCTAATATTTTAAATAATACATTACATAAAGTTTAAAAGTTTAATCAACCATAAATTGATAATAGTTAAAAGTTTATCAAACAATTGATTGATTAAAAGAGGTATTAGATGGGTGAAAGAAACGTTAACAAAGTTCTTGAAATAATTAGAAATGATTTCAAATCCGCATTCTCAAATCCTATTGTAACTATTATCTTAGTCGGATTGATTATATTGCCTTCCCTTTATGCGCTCATAAATATCGACGCCTGTTGGGATCCGTATGGAAACACCGGCCAGGTGGAATTTGCAATTGCAAATCTCGATAAGGGAGCAACATTTGATGGCAATAAGATTAATGTCGGAAATGAACTGGTGAAAGACTTAAAGGACAATGACAAATTCAAGTGGACCTTTGTAACGGAAGACGAGCTTCGTGATGGAGTTTACAAAGGCGATTATTATGCAGGTATCATAATACCGAAAAACCTGAGTAAAAATATTATCTCCATTACAGGTGATGACCCGAAACAGGCAAAACTTGAATATATAGTGAATATGAAAGCAAATCCTGTAGGGGCAAAACTGACCGATTCAGGTTCAAACGCCGTTTATAATGCATTGAATGCAAAGATTGTTGAGATTATCAACCTTGCCGCCTACGGCAAACTTGGAGAACTGCAAGAGGGCCTTGCCGCAGGTGCCGATCAGTTGGCCAGTGGTGGAAATCAGCTCGCTGCAGGCTCAGCGCAGGTAGCGTCAGGAGCGGACCAAGTGTCCTCAGGAGCGGACCAGGTTAAAGACGGAGCAAGCCAGGTTAAGGATGGAGCAAGTCAGGTACAAAAAGGAGCAAAAGATGTAAATAACGGTGCAGATGCCGTGCAAAAAGGTTCAACTGCAGTCAAAGACGGTGCAAGTAAAGTTGAACAGGGTTCTGAAGAAATCCAAAGTGCCATTGACCCATCATTAATCCCTGACGGACCTGTCAAAGATTATGTCAATGGAAATGTGGAGCTTGCAAACGGTAGTGGAGAAGTTGCCAATGGAGCTGGCAAGTTGGCTGACGGTTCAGTGGACCTGGCCAAAGGTTCATCAAAACTCGCCAATGGTTCCAGTGCAGTTGCAGGGGGTGCAAGTGACTTGGCTGACGGTTCCGTGCAATTGGCAGAAGGTTCCCTTGCTTTAGCAGCAGGTTCTCAATTGCTTTCAAATGCAGCTACACAAGCATTGTTTGCCGCATCAGGAGCTCTTGGTGCATCTGCAGACAGCCTTGCAGACATAACAGGAATCAACGAAACAATACTTGGAGACTACTTCTACGCTCCTGTCAAATTGGACAGACATGAAATCTTCCCAACACCTGATTACGGATCACAGGTTTCCCCATTCTATCTTGTATTGTCCATGTGGGTTGGTGCATTAATCACTTGTGCAATGCTAAAACCGGGAACCAGTACCGGAACCAAATACACACCTCTTGAAATGTACTTTGGTAAATCCGTGCTATTCTTAATAATGGGTCTGCTCCAATCTTGCGTTACAATAATCGGAGCCCACATTTTAGGCATATACATTGCCAATGAGGCGATGTTCATACTGTCATGCCTAATCGTATCGGGAGTGTTCATGCTTCTCGTATACTCGTTGGTTTCCGCATTAGGAAACGTTGGAAAAGCGGTTGCAATTGTTCTTTTGGTTTTACAGATATCCGGAACCGGAGGAATATATCCTGTGGAAATTATGTCCCCAATTTTCAACATATTGAATCCATATCTGCCAATGACCTATGCAATCACACTGATTCGTGAAGCGCAATTAGGATTAATCTGGTCCAACTTCATACCAGCCCTAATCATCCTTTTCGCTTTGGGTATTGTTACCGTCATTGTTTCAATAATTATCAAGGAAAAAGCAGACAAAGCAACCCACTACTTTGAGAACAAGTTGGAAGAAAGTGGATTATTCTAGAAGTTGTTTTTCAACTTCTACCTTTCTTATTTTTTTTAAAGATACCTTTATATACCATCCTAATCATTATTATAAATAACCAATTTGAAGAGGTATCATAAATGTCAATATATGATTTCGAAGTAAAAGACGGCGACGGAAACCCTGTTTCATTAAGCCAATACAAAGACAAAGTACTTTTAATCGTCAACTCAGCAACAAAATGTGGTTTTACCCCACAATACACAGAATTAAACGAAATATACCTAGAGTTCAACGAAAAAGGTTTTGAAATCCTTGACTTCCCATGCAACCAGTTCGGAGAACAGGCTCCGGGAACAACCGAAGAAATCACAGAAGTCTGCAGAAGCAAATGGTTGGTCCCATACACAATCTTCGACAAGATTGATGTGAACGGTGAAAATGCAGATCCGCTATTTGAGTTCCTCAAAAACGAACAGCCATTTACAGACATCAAGGGCAAGGGAGCCACAGCTTTGAAATTGATGTTGAGAGCAAAAGACAGACATTACAAGGACAACAATGACATCAAATGGAATTTCACCAAGTTCCTAGTTGACAGACAGGGAAATGTGGTTCGCAGGTTCGAACCGACCGAGGACTTGGGCGACGTTAAGAAAGCGATTGAAGAATTATTATAATTCTTCATTTTTTTTAGAGGTAATCAAATGGAGAAATATGACATTATCATCATAGGAGCGGGTCCCGGAGGCCTGACAGCAGGGATTTATGCTGGCCGCCAGGGAACAAGGAATCTGATAATCGACCGTGACCTTGCCGGAGGACTGGGTCGTGAAGTGCCGGAAATGGAAAACTATCCGGGATTCGATAACGTCTCAGGCCTTGAGCTGATTGAAAAGATGAAAGCGCAGGCCATCAGGAACTGCGACCTGCATGAGATGGAAGAGGTCACTGAAATAATCAAAAGCGATGATGATGAATATCATTTTACCGTTAAAACATCCAAAGATGAATACAAAACAAAAACAGTAATTCTTGCAACCGGCAGTTCACACAGACACCTGAATGCAAAAGGCGAAGAGGAATTTAAAGGAAAAGGCGTGAGCTACTGCGCAACCTGTGACGGGTTCTTCTTCCAGGGAAGGGACATAGTCATGGTTGGCGGAGGAAACAGCGCCCTTCAGGAGGCATTATACCTTAATAATCTGGGTGCCAAAGTCACTTTAATCCATAGAAGGGACGAGTTCAGAGCCCAGAAACACCTGCAAAACCAAATAAAAGAGGCAGGCATAAACGCCATCCTGAATGCAACCGTCGAAGAGATAAAAGGAGAAATGCTTGTTGAATCAGTTGTTCTGAAAGACACTAAAACAGGAGAACTATCCGAACATCCAACAGACGGAGTGTTCATAAGCGTCGGCTATATCCCGCATACAGAACTGGCAAAACAATTAGGCGTCGAACTGGACGAATCAGGCCACATCATCATAGATACCGATCAGAAAACAAACGTTGATTATGTATATGCAATAGGTGATGTTTGCGTTGGTTTAAAACAGTGGGTTGTAGCATGCGGAGAAGGTGCAGTGGCTGCAACTTCAGCATACCACGATTTAAGTTAATTATAACGTTCAGATAAAAACATGTAGATGAAGAATGCTATAATTAAAACTACAAATACCGGCAATAACCACATAAATATTTTCAATAACAATACCGCTACGAATATAGCGATTATAATAAATATCAAATCTTGAAGTTCCATGTAATTCAAATATATTACTTTTAATATATAAATTATTGGTACTTTTTCTACTTTTTTTTATGAAAGATTTCATTTATTTTCACATATATTACTAAACTATAATAAATAAAAAAACCAAAAATAATATCAGTATATTTTAATGGAGTATAAAATGACAATATTAGTAATTAACAACAAGGGACAATACAACCATAGAATTCAAAGAAGTTTGCAATACCTCAATATTCCATCCGAATTGGTTTCAAACACTCTTTCAATAGAAGAGATCGAATCAAAGAACCCAATTGGATTGATTTTGGGCGGAGGACCTTCCCTTGAAGGCGCAGGCAACAGCGAGGAATACATAAAACACTTTGACATTCCGATTTTAGGAATTTGTCTTGGACACCAGTTAATTGCTAAGGCATACGGTGGAGAAGTCACCACTTCAGACACCGAAAGTTATGCTCAGGTTAAAATCAATATTGACAATGATGAAGGTTTATTTGAGGGACTTGCTCCTGAAATGGATGTCTGGTCATCCCACAAGGATGAAGTGAAGACAATCCCCGAAGAATTTGAGATTCTCGCAAGTTCCACTTTATGCGATGTGGAATCCTTCAAGCATAAAGATAAGGACGTTTATGGAATCCAATTCCATCCTGAAGTTCATCATACTCCGAAAGGTGAAATAATATTTAAAAACTTTTATAAGATCTGTCAAAAATAGGTGTTAATTATGATTGATAATGCAGATGACTTAAGAGATAAGGCAAATGAATTTAAAGATGGTTTGAAAAAACAATACGTCAACATTCCAATCGGTGATGAGGAATATGGATTTAGAATATCCGGTATTGGTGCCAAATCAGTTAAATTAGAAAAATTTGTTAAATTTGATGATATCTTTGAAGCCATTGAATCAGGAAATGACAACGGCTTGGAAGCTATGATTAAACAGATTATTGAAGATTACGAAGAGGAAGAAGAAGAGGAATAAAATGTTAAGTCCAAAGGAATTTATTGAAGACGCAGTTCAAAAAGTAAAAGACCAAATCGGTGATGAAAAAGCAATTATCGCATTATCCGGTGGAGTGGACAGTTCAGTATGTTCTGTTCTTGTTCAACAGGCTATCGGAGATAACTTAACCGCAATTTTCGTTGACCACGGTCTTTTAAGAGAAGGTGAAGTGGAACAAGTAACCGACACTTTTAAAGACAGGCTAAACTTTAAATTTGTTGACGCTTCAGATGAATTTATGGATGCCCTTGCAGGTGTGGATGACCCTGAAGAAAAAAGAAAAATCATCGGAAAAACATTCATTGAAGTCTTTGAAAGAGAAGCAATCAAATACGAAGCAAAATACCTGGTTCAAGGAACAATTGCTCCTGATTGGATTGAAACCAAAGGCCAAATCAAATCCCACCACAACCTGGTTCTTCCAAGTGGAATGGAATTAGAATTATGCGAACCAATCCGTGACCTATACAAGGATGAAGTAAGGGAAATCGGAGACGAATTAGGATTGCCTGCAACAACCGTTTACAGACAACCTTTCCCAGGACCTGGTCTTGGAGTACGTGTGGTTGGTGCGCTTACAAGAGAAAACGTTGAAATATGCAGAAAAGCAAACAAGATTGTTTGTGATGAAGTTGAGGCTGCTGGAATCGATAAGGAAGTATGGCAATACTTCGCTGTCCTAACCGATACCAAAGTTACCGGTGTCAAAGGAGACCAAAGAGACTTCGGATACCTTGTAGTGGTTAGAATAGTCAATTCAATTGATGCAATGACCGCATCAGTGGCAGAACTTCCTTGGGAAGTCGTGCAAACCATTTCAAAAAGAATCACTTCTGAAATTTCTGAAGTTACACACGTTGCACTCTCAATTAGTGACAAACCACCAGCAACTATCGAATTCTGTTAAATGCTATTTTAATTAATAGTATTTTTCTTTTTACTTTTTTTAGATTAACCATGAAAACCACAAAAAACGCTTATCTCGCCAAACTGACAGAACAAATCCAGATGAAATCTGTTGAGGTTGGAAAAAACCTTGAGGGAACAACACCACCGTCAGTGTTCATTGGAAGATGGTCCTATCCCAAAGTGTATGCCGGACCGATGATGAGCTCTCAAATGGGAGACACATCAATCATGGATTCCCCCGAATCCTGGATTGGAGAAAACAAGACCCAGGATGAAATCATCAATTACAGAATGAATCTAGTAAGGGGAAAACAGCTGATTAAGATTGCTGATTTGGAAAATCCCTTTGTCGAAAAGCTCCAGGACATTTCACTTGCATCCAAATCAATAGACAGCGAAGCGACATTCAAGAAAAGGCCGAGAGGGTCAATGCTAACCGAGGACAGCATGCCCCATGGTCCAAGCGCAACCATTGAAAAATTTGACATCGACGCAGTGAGATGGGACAAGCAACTTGAAAAAACATTCTATGACACTGACCTGAAGGCCGTTGATGCAGTTGTGAACCTCCACAACAAGGACGTTCCATTCACTGCAATGCAGAAAGCATTTTCAGTTGGAGCCATTGGAGTTAAAAGTAACCGTAAACTGGTTCCGACACGCTGGTCCATCACAGCATGCGACTCCACACTTGCCGATGAGTTTCTAAAAGAAGTGAGAAAATTTGAAATCCTTGACACATACAGGGTTTATGAATTCGGTGCATTAAACAATTACTATATAATTATCCTAACCCCAACAGAATGGCAATACGAATGGTATGAGGCATTCATCAAATTGATGAAAAATGAAGAGTTGATATTTTCAGATTATGAAACCAACGGCGGCAAAAAAGAGTATTCCATTGTTGGAGGATGCTATTACACCGCAAAAATGGCGGTTTTGGATCATCTATTGAAAATCAAAAAACAGTCAGGACTGCTGATTTTAAGGGAAGCCTATGACGGATACGTTCCATTGGGCGTGTTTAACGTGAGGGAAAACATCAAGGAGGCAATGATGCTGCCTTACCTTGAGTTCGAGACCCTTCAGGACGCTCTTAAATACAGCGGCACCAAATTAAGGATACCTATTAGCAGATATGTAAAACAGGGAACCTTGCTTAATGAAATGCTTCACACAAAGCAGACCACCCTGGACATGTACTTTAAAAGTGAGAATAATGTTTAGATTTAAAAGACCAAGCCGGAAAACATTGGACATTATGTCTGAAGTGGCAAAAGGAAACGTTGATAAGAACTTTGAGGAAAGCTGCATTGCCAAAATTAGGGACTTGACAACAAAGGAACATGTCAAGATGACATCAAGCGGCAACAACAGTATTTTCATTGCCCTTTCAGCAATCACTGGAGACATCATCATTCCGGACCAGGGCGGATGGCACGGATTCAAGCAGATTGCCAAGTTTTTAGACAAGAACATTGTCACCTTAAAAACAGACGCAGGACTAATCAATACCGATTATCTGGATGAGCTTGAAATCAGTGAGGGTTCCGCATTGATATTCACAAGTTTTGCAGGATACGCCGCCGAGCAGAACATCAGGTCAATTGTAAGCTACTGCAAAGACAACAGCATAACAACAATTGAGGATGCATCAGCAGGCATCGGTGACAGTGAAAACAGATTGGGATGCCAGTCCGACATAATTCTTGCATCAACAGGTTCACCAAAAATCATCAATGTCGGAAGCGGAGGATTCATAGCGACCAATGACGATGATGTTTTCAAGCGAACATCACTGCCTCAAAAATTAAGCAAAACTACTGAAATTATATGTAGTGGTATAGATAATGAAATTGATAATGTTAGTAAAAACCTACAAGTTTCATTAAATGCAACAGAGCATGTAAAAAAACACATACCCAATACATTGCACGCAGATAAAAGGGGAATAAATGTAATTATCCCACATGAAAATTCAAAATCAATATGTTGGGACTTGAAGAAGACATTGACCACTGACAAAAGCGGAATTATAACAACCTGCCCCAACTATAACCGTGTAAAACAAAAAGCAATATGCATAGAGATCAAGAACCTTGACTATGCCTGCCTGGAAAAAGAAAATTTGGATATAATAATTGATAAGGTTAATAGTCTACTGTAAGTTTTGTAATCCTGTCAATGATTACCTCTTCAATAGACATGTTCTCGATTTCAACATCACCGATATTGTAGATTTCCATCAGTCTGGAACTGTCGGCTTCCAAAACACTGTCGTCACGAGTGAAGATGTCGGACAGTTCACCGGAATAATCATCACAATCAATTAAGACCGCACAAAGATTCATCTGACCTTCCTTTAGACCCAACAAATCAAAAGCCTTTGAGATTTGCCTTTGGGCAGAACACCTTAATACTATTTCCACACTGATGTCCTTTGCCAGATTTTCCCCACGCTCAAATGCCAAAAACGCCTGATTGACGCCGTGTATAATGTGATTGGGAGAAGCAATTGAATCCGCATTTAAAAGCTGAATGATTTCATCATCCCTTTTGATGGAATTGACCCTGTCAAGAGTGTCCCCAACGGAATCTATGCAAGCAGTGAACCCCAATATTTGAATGTTATCCAAATTCATATTAATCCCTTAACAACCTGTTAACACCTGCGATGTATGCCTTTACACTGGCATTGATAATGTCTGCTTCGGTACCTCTGGCGGAAACGACCTTGTCTTCCTTTTGAAGTTTGATGATTACGTCAATGAACGCATCGGTACCTCCTGTGATAGCGTCTACGTGATACTCAATCAGGTCAATGTCCTTGAATGCATCCACTGACTTAAGGGCATTGATTGCCGCATCCACCGGACCCAAACCAACGCCTGCGTTTAAAATTTCAACATCATTAACAGTGATTTTAACCGAAGCGGTAGGCATGACCTTATTGCCTGAAACGATTGTCAGCTCATCAAGTTTGATTCTGTCCTCATGGTTGATTTCCAAGACATTGTCGGCAATTACCTGCAAGTCCACGTCTGTGACTGTCTTGCCCTTATCCGCCAATTCCTTGATGTCATCGCAAATCTGCTTAAGTTGAATATCGTCTACATTCAATCCCAATTCCTTCAATCTGTTGTCAAGGCCATGTGTGCCCATATGCTTTCCAATGATGAACTTGCGTTTACGGCCAACCAGTTCTGGGGTTATTGCCTCGTAAGTTGCGGAGTTCTTAATGACTCCATCAGAATGAATTCCTGATTCATGAGCAAAAGCATTCTCACCGACAATTGCCTTGTTAGGCTGAATATAAACACCTGTGGACCTTGCAACCAACTTGGAAATATCATAAATCTGATCTATTTTGACATTGGTTGAGAATTGAGGAAGCAATCTGTTAATGCTGACAACACACTCTTCAAATGATGTGTTTCCCGCCCTTTCACCAATACCGTTGATTGTAGTGTGTATTTCACTTGCGCCACCCTTAAGGGCAGCTAATGTATTGGCGACCGCAAGGCCGAAATCATTATGGCAATGACAAGCTATCGGAACGGAGAAATCATTGAGTTTGGAAAACAGATCCAGTGATGAATCCGGTGTGAGAATACCTACAGTATCGCAAACACAAATCCTGTCAGCGCCATGGTCAATGGCATTTGAATAGACCTTCCTTAAGAAATCGACATTGCTTCTGGAAGCGTCCTCAGCTGATAACTCCACGACCAAGCCATGATCCTTACAATAGTCTACCGCATCATTAGACAAGTCTATAAGCTCATCACATGAAATGTTCAACTTATCATGAATATGCAGTTCGGAAGTTGGAACAACAAGATTGACCCCATCCACATCACAATCAAGGCAATAATCAATGTCAACGTTTAACGGTCTTGAGAAACTTAAGATTTCAGCGCCAAAACCTTGTGAGGTAATGTCTTTAATGGACTCCCTTTCACCTTCAGAAGTAATTGCGGAACCTGCTTCAATATATTCCACACCAATCTCATCAAGTTTAGTAGCAATCCTTAATTTTTCTAAAGAAGTTAATGAAACGCCAGGAGTCTGTTCTCCATCTCTCAAAGTTGTATCTAAAACCTTAATATTCATAAAAATCACCAAAATAATGCAATAGGGCTCTTAAGTAATATAAAAAACAGTTAAAAAAAAATAGAAGTGAATAATTGTAATAGAGAAAGCTTGCAGCGAAATGAAATTCCCATAGAAAACCATAGTACACAAACAAAACACAAAAGGACTTCACTACTGGGATCGAAACGAGACCAGGTATAACCCCCATGCTATGACCGCAAT
>JAEEGL012848616.1_pt1 | contig 11856 bp, 6 predicted proteins | sample 9134231 | NCBI WGS metagenome assembly JAEEGL01 (sample SAMN16246548, study PRJNA631951) | gut metagenome | biome: gut microbiome; feature: rumen; material: fiber-attached | host: Bos | place: Iran: Karaj | collected 2018-10 | reverse complement strand
TAAAGCCAAAGAGAAGAAAGAAATAGCTTGGACGGCGAAGCGGGAATTGGCTAAGATAAACTACCGTATTCATACCGATGCTATCAAGAGTAACTTGATTCCTGCTGAAGTGACCAAGGAGCAGGCTAATATCATCTATGCCGAAGAGGCTGATGTACTGAATGTGGCAATGTTTGGAATGACTGCCAAACAATGGCGTGAGGCTAATCCTGATTCAAAAGGCAACATCCGCGATGGTGCGAGCATCAATGAGTTGATTTGCCTTTCAAATATGGAGAACGTTTTCGATAAGCGAGTGCAGAGCCAAGCTTGCTTGAGATTTGCCGAGCGTAGAAAACGTCGAACGAAGTTCAATATCAATGCCGTATTGATTAATGACGGTGTATCTCAGGGAGAGCGCTTGGTAAAACTCAACAAGATCGCTATTCAGCAGATGAGAGTGCTGACTGATGATGAAGGACGGAAACTATTGAAATGAACAAATTGACACAAGATATGACACGAAAGATGACGATAATGAAGATCATGACAATAATGACGAAAATGACGATAATGAAGCGGCACGATACAAAGGTGCCGTTTGCGGGAGGCGGTGTTCTCCGCAGTGTTCTGCTCCTGCTCACGCTGCTAACGGTGGGGGTTAGTGAGATGTGGGGAGCGTTTACCGAAGGTCTGTATTATATAAAATCAAATCAAAAAACAGAATATTATCTATGTCCTTCTATTGGCTGCTATTACGGTAACAACGTTGACCAGCCCCATCTGACTACATTCAAAACAGAAGGAGACCAATATTCCATTTGGAAAATCGTGCCAACAGGTGAAACAGATACTTATTACATCATTCATTATAAGACAGGCAGATATTTGAAATCTAATGAGAATTTTACCACCGTAGAAAAAGGGGTGACTAAAAATAACCGTAAGGCAGTACATCTTGAAGTAAAGCCAGCAACATTAACAGATGAAGAAGACAATAAGTTTAAGTTTCTCATAAAGAACAATTCTTCGCCTTATCAGATCTATCCTAAAGTTTATTGGAACACAGATGTTGCTAATATGTCATTTAACCCTACTAACGAACATCAGGATTGTTATGCACCTGCGGATGGTGCCGTTGAAAATGGTGGAGCAAAAGGTATGATTGGTTTGTATAGTAAAGGTGATAATTTTTCTAAATGGCAGATCATCCCTGTGGCCAGTGCTTCAACGCCTTGTGCTACGCCTATTATCAAATACGATGGTGACAATATTAACATCTCGTATCCATATAGTGATGAAACTGGAATCACCATCTATTATACTACAGACGGTTCAGATCCATCAACAGGATCAAGTAATGCATCTACCAATTTCAATATCTCTGCCAGTGGAGTTGTCAAGGTCAGGGCGATTGCCGCTAAAACAGGTTTGGCAAACTCCGACGAAGCAGTCCTTTGGGGTAGTGCCAGACCTTTCCTGATTCAGAGTAAGGAGTGTGCGGACTACTATTTGGTGCCTTCTGGTGATGGAAAGAATGTCAATACCTCCAGCCTTCCAGGAACGAGTATGCAGTGGACATTACAGAATGCAGGAGCATCAACGGGTGGAGTTCAATATTATTATGTCGTAAACAGCAACAACAAGAAAATCAATTATAATTCGTCTGATAACACTCTTACCTTAAATGAGGAATCTGCTGATGCCAATAAGTTCTGTGTTGTTGAGAATGGCTACGGGACGGGTTATTTCTTCTTGATTCCTGTTAGCCAAACCGATAGGGTTTTATATAAGAACAATGGTAATGTAGAAGCCAATAATTGTAAAGCTGAATTGAATAAGAAATGGGATACAAACTTGGATCAATGGAAGGTCATAGCATGTAATGAGACAGCAGACCAAAAGAACTTATTCTCTGCAGCGCCATTTAGTGTTTCAAATGATGATGAGACACATTATTATCATATTGCAAGTGTGGGACAAGAAGGTTACTATATCGTTCCACCAGCCGAAGCTAATGGGTATGCAACAACAAGCAATACAGATTATAATGACACACCTTGGCTGTTTAAGGTTGCGGCATCGGACAATTGGCTTACTTATTACTACATCATTAATGCTGCATCTGGTAAATACATGTACTTTAATCCAAATAACAACCTGACTGCAGATCAAGAAAACGTCATTTCTTTGAAAGAAATATCTGAAAAGAATGAGGAGAATGAAGAGAAATTTCAGTTCATCATGGTACGGTCAACAACGACAGGTGCTTGTTATATTGTGCCAAAAGGATACTCTTATGCTGACGCATCCCATAAGAACTTTAATGCCAATAAGTATTTTGGATTGTGGGCAAATGAATCAGGCCCGCTAAAATCGACTTGGAGCAGAATTTCTACGGGAAAACATGTAAAATGGACCTTCTCAGAAGCTACCATTACCGATCTATATCTTGATCCTGTCTTTTCACAAGATGAAAGTGGCAATATTACGATTACCCATCCGACGGCAGCCTGCGATATTCACTACACCATAGATGGTACGGATCCTTCTACTTCTTCAGCAATTTACGACAACACCAATGGTTTGTCCTCAACAGAACAACGTAGAATCAAGGCGAAAGCGAAACTGAAGACCAATTCTTTGATTGTTTCTAATGTTGTTACGCTTCTTAACAAACCTAACATTACAGTTGAGGAAATTACTTATAATGGGACAGCCCAGGAACCGAATATTACAAAGGTTTCGATTGGAGAGACTGGAAGTGAAACCGTAGCACCTTCAACGGCATATTCAGCATCATCTTATGGCGGCGATAATATCAATGCTGGAACAGATGCTGCCACTGTTACTCTTTCAGATGCGGATGCAACAGATCTTTGGTGTATCTGGAATGCGGCAACCACATTCTCTATCGGTAAGGCGCCTTTGACCATTACACCGACTGCTGACCTGTCGAAAGTGTATGGTGAAGATGATCCAACGTTGACATATAGCTCGTCTATAGCTACCACATCTGGACTTTACGGCACAGATGCCTTTGATGGAGCATTGGGGCGTGAAGAAGGTGAGAATGTCGGGAACTATGCTATTTATCAGGGGACTCTTAAGGTAACAAGGGAATCAACAGATGTCTCTGCCAACTATGACATTACGATTGCAGATGAATCTTTTGCGATTACAGAGAGAGCGATAACTATCAGTGGCATCACTGCCAGTGAAAAAACGTATGATGGCAATACAACAGCAACATTAGTGTATACAGATGTGACTTACGGTAATATTAAAGATGGCGATGTATTAACTGTTACTGCAACAGGTTCATTCGATAGTAAAAATGCGGGTACAAGTAAGACGGTAACTATATCAGGCTTAACACTTGGTGGTACCGATGCGGCCAATTATACATTACCCGCATCAGGGCAGCAAGATGAAGCGACAGCCGATATCAATCCAAAACCTTTAACTATAACTAACGTCAACTTTACAGCAAACAGTAAAACGTATGATGGAACAACCGCTGCAGACTTTGGAAGCATTGATATTTCGCTTGCTACGATTGAAGGTCTTATAGAAGGAGATGATCTTACGATTGTTTCTGCAACGGGTACATTTGATGATAAGAATGTTGGTACTGGTAAGACGGTTACTATCACTGGATTTACATTTGGTGGTGCTGACGCTGCAAACTATACGTACAATGGAGGAGATCTTACGACAACGGCAGACATCACACCAGCCGAAGTCACAGTTAAAGCGGATGATAAGACAAAAGGATATGGCGATGCAGATCCTGAGTTTACAGCGACCGTTACTGGTCTGCAGAATGGTGAAGATGCGAGTGTTATTACCTTTACCACCGTATCCAGAGAATCTGGTGAAAATGTAGGAAACTACACCATTACTATGACAGGAAACACTTCTCAAGGTAATTACAAGGTAACAGAATATACGACTGGACAGCTCGCTATCACTGCAAAGTCTTTGGGTTTAGTTGATGGCATAACACCTGCTCCTGGTATTACTATCGATATTTCTAAGACCAATGATATATATGATGTTACTGTGATGCAAAATGGCAATACGACGCTTGTACAAGGTGCTGATAAAGACTATACATGGACTGGCACTGGTACTGATACGTATGTGGTGACGGTGGAAGGCAAGGGCAACTATACTGGCTCAGCCCAAGCAAAATTCATCAATTTGAATTTCTACGGAACCAACCAAGGAGAAGGAACATCGACAGAAGGACAGACAGAGACTGCAGCAGCGTACTGTGCGGCTGAAGATTTGCAGGCAACAGGGGGAGTCAAGGCATATACTGTGACAGCGGTTGATGTTGAAAACAATATAGTGTATATTACAGAAATAAAGGCAGGTGAGGTAAACTATATACCACAAAACGTACCTGTATTACTTTTAGGTGATGCATCAACAGAAGGTTTTACCCTTAAGCCATATAATGGAACGACGGTTCCTATCGGTGAAGATAATCTTCTGAAACAGTCGGATGGTTCTGTAGCGGTTACGACACCGGATTACTACATCTTCTACGAAGGCGCGTTTGTGCTGTCTATGTGGGGTGAGGGCAAGACGATGAAGAATGGCAAGTTCTATGTACACCCCACCGAAAGCAGTAGCAGTCCAGCTCCAGCATACGCTGGTTTACGTTTGGTGAAGGGTGGAACCACGATGGTAGATGCGATTGTTGACAACTCTGATTTTTCAAACCAGCAACATCCTGAAGAGTGGTACACTCTGGACGGCCAGAAACTCAATAAGAAACCAAGCCGCAAGGGATTATATATTCTGAATGGACAAAAGGTAGTGATAAAATAAAAAAGAAGGATAGATGAAAAGAAATATGAATACAGGAAGATATATGAAAAACGTTTTCGCATTGTTAGTGCTCCTCGTAAGTGGAGTTGTAGATGTGTGTGCTGCAGATGTAACCACCTCTAACATCAACATAAAAGAAACAACCCATGGAACGCTTGTGGCAACGAGTGTAGAAAAATTAACAACGGCAGGTGAAGGTTACACCATTGGCGACTATAAGGTTACACTGACAGCCACCCCAAGTACCGGTTACACGCTAACAACAGATAACATCACAGTGCAGCCATTGTTGGATCCCACTTTGAGTCCACAGCTTTCTTTGGGTTCTCAGGGTCGTGTACCCGGCATCGGAATTCCAACGTTGGAAGTTACCAGCGAAGGCAACAACACTTTTTCGTTTATCCTGCCTAAACAGTACGGTGGTGCATACGTCACAGCTACATTTACGTTAAAGAGTTTGACTAGGATAACCAAGCTTAGCGATATTATGGATCAATATGGTTGTTATGAGATTGATGGCGAATTTGAATGGGATTCACGTTATGACAATATTGGAACAAGCAGTAAACCTTTCAAAGGAGTGTTAGACGGGAACTTTGTTTCATTCAATTTAAACAAAGATAATAATCCTCTTTTTGAAAAAGTTGAAGATGCCATCATCAGAAACGTGATTATCAGCGAAGCCACTGTCAGCACCAGTGGTATCACCGGTGCCATTAGCTGTACTGCAACTGGCGCATCGCGAATCTATAATTGTGGTATTTTAAGTGGTACCGTTGGAAGCACTGGCACCTCAACGGCAGATAACAGCACTGATTGTTGCGGCGGACTGGTGGGCCTTCTCGACGGTACATCACGTGTCATCAATTGTTATAGTTTTGCCACGATTACCGGAGGAAACCGAGTAGGAGGTATTGTGGGATACAACAATGTAACCACTACATCTGTATCATCGTCATCAATTAAAACGATGGTGATGAACTGTATGTTCTACGGTGATATTACAGATGGTACTAAAGTATCTCCTGTTTATGGTGGAAAAGAGATTGACAATAGAAAAACTACAAATAGTCAAGGGTTGAACACATATAACTATTATGCCTATGATGAACTGAAAAAAGAGTCATCAAAAAAAATTGATTACTACAATTGTGCTTTGGCGGCCAAAAAACAGTATCTGAATCGATTTGAGATCTATCGCCAACTGCTCAATGGCAACCGTAAACTGGCTGCATTGTATGCAACAGGTGATGCCTCTAAGGGAGAGGGTGAGAATACAGAAATGGCAAAGTGGGTTTTGGATACAGATATAAAGCCATATCCTATTTTGAAGAAACAAGGGTATTATCCTTCAATTGCCAACAACTATTCTTCATCTATCGACAATGGCTCTTCAGTGATCAATTATAGTGCGTCTATTGCTCCTACGACACCAGAATCCCAGACAACGCTCTCCGTAACTCTTACTGGTACAGGGATAACAACCACATCTTTGACTTTGCCAATTACCGACAAAGACCCTGAGCATTTTAACTATAACTACCATAAGGTGCAGTTACCTTATTTCAATGATGTGGGTACAGGTAATTACACAGATAACAATGTAGTGACAGGCTGGATAATCACAAGTATGACCAATGGTACACAAGGTTCATTCACGACCGGTTCCGATGTTACTTTTGATGAAGAAGGAAATATTACCTCAACACCTTATAACTTTGCTGATCGTAATACTTATGCAAAAGATATCTATTCAGCCTCCAACCCTCGTGTTTTCTCGCAGGGTGCCTACTTCGATGTACCCAATGGCGTAACTGGTATTACAATCAAACCTTATTGGGGAAAGGCAGCCTATATCTGCGACCCCAATTACGACGTATTGGTTGCATTTAATGATAAATCCAATGCAGGTACAAATGTAGAGGCTTTGGGAACTCAGGGTAATAGTTTGCTTCCAAGTGGGCAGACGATTTATACAGATGTTGCAACGGCATTGGGGACTTTGTCAGGTTCTTCAGTATATGACAATGCACTGGTTTTGGTGGGCAATCTTCATTTGTATAACGTCCCCTCAGAGGGAGGTACGGCTTTTACCATTATGTCGGCAGATTTTGATAAGGACAATGAGCCAGACTACAGTCTCATCTACACTCATTATAATCGAACACCGGTATCGCCTATTCGCTTCGATTTCCTAAATGTTCCAGGAATGGCAATGGCACAAAAGCCCAAGAATGCCAAATCATTCCGTAATGTGAGTATCTTTAATCCAAAAGGTTGGTTTGAGATTACAAACACATGTCAGATATCAATTGTCCAATTTGAGTATGATAATGGAGATAAGGCAAGTGCTACCACTAGTGCACCAGTTATCTTACTTGGCGGTGAATTTGAACAGTTCGTGTCAACTCAGAAGACTAATATTAATAAAAATGATTATAAAGACAGAACCTCTTACATCCATGTAGGTAGTAATGTATACTTTAAGGAATTCAATAATGGTACCCACAGTGATGGTTGGTATGCCACAAAACATATACCAATTTCTGTAACTGGGGGAGATTATGATAATTTCTATCTTTCTGGAGCATACCGTCCCGATGCTCAAGTAGTACAAGACAATGCAGAGTGTTATATTAGTGGTGGCAATTTCGGCGAAGTTGCAGGAGCTGGTCAACAACAGATAGATGGAAATGTTTATTGGCAGATTTATAATGCAGACATCAGAGAATTCTATGGGGGAGGGGTCAACTCCGATAAGCCAATAACAGGGAATATAACTGTTGACATCTACAATAGTCATGTTACAACCTATTGTGGCGGTCCGAAGTTTGGCGATATGCAGAAAAAAGGCAAAACCACTATTACTTGGGCCACAAATAAGGATGGTTCTAATACCGGCAGTCGTCAAAGCACCATAGATTCTGATAGGTCCGTAACTACAAATGCAACAGGTTGTGAGTTTGGCAATTATTTTGGTGCAGGCTATGGGGGAATAGCATACGTCAGGAAAAGAACTCAGGATGCAACCACAACTCCATGGGACACATGGGAAGGAGATTATACTGGTATTAAAGGTAATTATTATGATGGTACGACCACGCATATTGGTGACAATACTCCTGGTGACCCCAAAGGTAGCAAAGCCGGACCAGGTGTTGCTGTAGACTTTGACTATGAGTTCTTTGTCTGGTCTTCAGGTGCAACCGGTGGCCGCTTCTATGTCAAATTTGCTTCACTTTCGTTTGCTACTACCAACAATGTGGTGTCAAATCTGAACGACTGTGACATCACAGGAAACTTTTATGGAGGTGGTAATTTGGGCAAGGTTGACGGAACCATCACCTCAACACTCAATGGTTGCAGAATTGGGGAAAATGTCTTCGGTGCAGGCTATTCTGCTTCAAGACCAAAGGTATCTTACCGAAATGGTGGCTTTGCTTCTTATCCTAGCATCGATACCAATGCTGGTGTGTTCATCGATGGCGTGAAGTCTACCAATGTTGATGAATTAGAGTTGAACCCAGGCCAAACACTTTCAGACGCTACAACGGCTATCGGTACTGCGGGCAAAATCGATACTAATTTCACAGAAGCCGATTTGAACTCTCTTGGAACAGTAGCTAGTACAGTGACCCTGAATATTACTGATTATACTGAAGGTAGCACAACGAAGAAAACAGAGATAACTGGCCATGTATTTGGTGGCGGAGATTCGAGTGCTGTGACTGGCGATATCAAGGTGACCCTGGAAGGCGATGTTGAAGTTCATGGTAATGTCTATGGCGGTGGTAACCAAGGACTTGTGCAAGGCAGTACAGAAGTGAATATCAAGGAATAATGTCTGAGATGTAAGAACGAAACGGATATGGGAAAAGAAGGAACTGACATATTGTACTTTGTTTCTTTCTGCTTAGAGCAGTATAAGATGCAGAAGGGACTGTCGGGTAGTGAAACGTTAAAACTGTTCGATAAGAATGGGATTACGGATTATTTGGCAAAACACTATGATGTGCTGCATACACAGGGTGCAACATGGTTGATGCATGATATTGACGAACATATAAAGGACAGAAAAATATGATAGTATATCACGGAAGTTTGGTGAAAGTGGAGCAACCACGTCTCTTGGTTCCCTCCCATACGTTAGACTATGGTGCGGGGTTCTATACGACTATCTCTTACAATCAGGCAGAGAAGTGGGTCAGAAACAAATTGGATGACAACCACAATCACGGCTTCGTGAACAAGTATGAGTGGGATGAAAATAATAAAATGGGGTTGAACTATAAGCATTTCATAGAACCTAACGAGGAGTGGATAGATTTTGTGCATAATAACCGTACTGTATATGGGTTTGAACATGATTTCGACGTGGTCTATGGTCCTGTAGCTAATGACAAGGTCTATGCCGCCTTTGCCCTTTACGAACAGGAATTTATAGACAAGCAGGCTTTGATTCGTGAAATGAGAGCTTATAAGTTTGTTGACCAATTGCTGTTTCATACAGAAAAGGCGATAAAGACATTGACATATATTGAAAGCGTGGAGGTGAAGATATGATACCTGAGATTACAAATAAAAACATATATTTGCTGCTGCCAGGAAAGGTGTCGGCAGCTGTGGGAAGATACGTAGACGAGAATTCCTTAGACATGCTTGACGGGTTGAGGAAATTCTATCATTCCGCAACATATAAGAAACTTGAACATGAACAAACTAAGGTATGGCATTTGGGTCCCGTAGCTTTGTATCAGATGTTCAAAGATGAAATCGGAAAAGAAAGTACAGCACAGTGAAGGATCTATTAATGTAAGATAAGATATATGAATATGAGATATAGTAAGATATATGCTTTGTTACTGGCGGCGATGGTGACCGCAGGTAGCGTTTCAACGGCAATGGCACAGTCCGGCAGTCCCAAGGTTCATGGTAATGTCTATGGCGGTGGTAATGCGGCCGATGTGGGTGCTGATGCCACGGTGAACATTACTGGTGGTCAGATAGGTGGTAGTACAGTTAATGCCGAGCACGGTAATGTTTTTGGCGGTGGTAAGGGTCAGAACACGACTGTCAAGGGCGACGTGTCTGTAAATATCGGTAAGGCTCCGGAAGGCTCGGTAACTACCTATACAGGAACTGGCATAGTAAAGGGTAGTGTCTATGGTGGTAGTGCCCTGGGCTATGTAAATGCCAATACCACTAAAGGTACAGATGGTAATGTTACGGATCATACGGCTAACACTGATAAGACAACTCAAGTCAATGTATTCAAAGGTACAGTGAAAGAAAACGTCTATGGCGGTGGCCGTGGTGAAAAGACCACTTCAAACGACATTTCAGCAACGTCTGCCAGTGCTGTGACTGTGACTATCGGCGCAAATGCGACTGAGGCGGCTCCTGCAATTGATGGAAGCGTATATGGCGGTAGCGATGCAAATGGTGTCTTGGAAAGCGATGTTACTTTACATATTCTCAACGGAACTATAGGAAAAGAAACGACTGAGAGTAGCACAACCACTATTTCAGGTGGTAATGTGTATGGTGGTGGCCTTGGTCTGCCGACGCTGGTGCAAGGCAGCGTGACGGTGAATATCGGTGCTGCTGGTACTACGCCGACGGGTACTGCCAACATTCTTGGTGATGTCTATGGCGGATCGGCCAAGGGTAAGGTGAATGCCACTAAGGGTGGAACAGCTGCAAGTCCTACCTATTCGAACCCCAATAGTAAAACGACTCAGGTGAACCTCTACTCAAATACTGGTGTTCGTAATGTCTATGGCGGTGGTCATGGTCTTGACGGAGCTTCAGCCGATGTGTATGGTGATGTAGAAGTGAATATCGGCGCTACTGATGGCGCATCGACCCCCACTTATACTGGAAATGCAACTATCAACGGTTCTGTTTATGGTTGTAACAACGCCAATGGTTCGCCTCAGGGCAATGTTACGGTCAATGTGTACAAGACTGCTCATACCGAGAAGGATGTAGTTTCTTGTACTGACAACGATGCCACCTATGCCATTGATAAGGTATTTGGCGGCGGTAACGAGGCAAGTTACAATCCTACTGGAGCTACAAACCAGGCTCAGGTTCACATTTTTACATGTGATAACACTGTAAAGACTGTTTATGGTGGCGGTAACGCGGCAAATGCCACTGACGTTGGGGTAACCATAGATGGCGGTCGTTTCAACCGCGTGTTCGGTGGCGGTAACGGTGAGGATTCGAGCAAACCAGCTGCTAACATCTCGGGTAGTGCCACCACAGAGGTCCACGGTGGATACTATGACCAAGTCTTCGGTGGTAGCAACAGCAGGGGCGATGTCAATTCTGCTTCTCTCACCCTTGACAACACTTCTAGTTGTGGGGATCTGGTGATTAACAATTCGTTTGGTGGCGCTAACGCAGCAGTAATTACTGGTGATGTAGAGACTACACTCATATGTAGTAGCGATCCCAATTCAAATTTCTCTATTGGCTCTTTCTATGGCGGCTCCAACATGGCTGACATCAAAGGAAACGTCACCCTTAACGTCTATGGAGGCACTTATACCAATGTGTTCGGCGGTTCGAGAGGTGAAAGTGACAGTCCTGCCAACATCATTGACAATCCAAACACTCCCGAAACAGAGGGTAACGTCACCCTAAACCTTTACGGCGGCAATATCACAAACGCATTTGGTGGTAGTGATGTCAATGGTAATATCACCGGAAAGATTACTGTCAATGTGCTCGATTATCAATCTAACACTTGTCCGCTCAGTATTACGAATATTTACGGTGCAGGAAATCTGACGGCTTATACGCCTAATAAGGTGAGTGATAAAGTGATATCCTCACCTGAGGTAAACGTAATCCACATGAAGGAAGGCAGTAGCATCACAGGTAATGTGTATGGCGGCGGCAAGGGAGATCCTGGCCATAATGCTCTTGTTACAGCTAACCCAATTGTCAACATTGGTTACGATGCAGACAATACCTCAATGTCAAGCTTGGTTACCAGTGCCTAGCTCACGGCTACAGGATTTACAC
>JAEEGL012785177.1_pt1 | contig 11856 bp, 9 predicted proteins | sample 9134231 | NCBI WGS metagenome assembly JAEEGL01 (sample SAMN16246548, study PRJNA631951) | gut metagenome | biome: gut microbiome; feature: rumen; material: fiber-attached | host: Bos | place: Iran: Karaj | collected 2018-10 | reverse complement strand
GGCAGGATACACGACAGACGAGTTCCTTTTCGACGGTATCCATATCGTTGAGAAGTCAGTTAAGGAATCCTGCTCAAAAGCAGTTGCTTCAGGCGTTTCCGATCTTTATGTATATGAATTCGGCACGGATATCCCGGGCGATGACAACCCCGGCAACTTCCATTCTGTCGATCTGTGGTTCTGGTTCGATAATGTCATCAAGTGCTGGAGACCTATGCGCGGAAGACATTTCGACTTAGCAAGACAGATGAGCAATTATCTCGCAAGCTTCGTTAAGACGCATGATCCCAACTGTCTGGATAATGACGGTTCAAAAATGCCTTTGTGGAAGCCTTACGGCAATGAAGGCAATCTGATGAAGTTCACTTCTGAAGGAGCGGTATCCTCTTAAGAACCGCTCTTCTCCTCTTCTTCACCGTCGTCTTCATCAGCATCATTAGCGATATCTTCATCGGTGACATCCAAGTCCGGTTCTTCAGGGTCTTCCCCGGAACCGGATTCTTCTTTTCTGTAATTGTCAGGCGCTATCTTATTGCCGTTACGGTCGATTCCGTCAAGCTTGTCGAATACAGGCATATGAAGGCACGCACAGACATACCATGGAAAAGAAATGCCGAATGCGACAAGCAGCGGGATGAATCTGTAATCGAAAAAGATAAGAACTCCGAGTCCGATAAACAATGCCTGAACGGCGAGCATGATGATCGATCTTATTGGATGAACGATCAGAAGTATCCCGGCGTTCTTGAATATATCTTTTGTCTTATTGATATAGTGTGCCTGCAGCGGAAAGATATAGAGCATAAAAGCATATACAAGGACAAATAAAACGGCAGCTGCGGTCTTCATCGCTTCAGAAACGGATGTGCCTATCTGTCTTGAATAATAGAAATTATAGGCAAGAGCGCTTTCGATAACGAGTAAGATCAGCCAGATAACGGTAGCCTGTTTGAAATTTCTTCCGAAAGCCTTGAAAAACTCTCTGGTAACCAATACGTCTTCGTTATGAAGGATCTTATAGATAACCGTCTCCATCGCGCTCAAGGAAGCTCCGAACGTAAAGACCGGAATGCTGCAGATCAATACCAGTATGTTAAGCCAGATCAAATCTGCCGCTCTGGTAAGCAGCTGCATCAAAGGACTGTCATATCTGAATATATTCATGGAAAACTCCCGCTTAAAAACTAACGATAATAATACATTAAAGCAGTTTTTTTATCTATCTTTTTAAATGTTTCAGGCGTCCCTTGCGGGGCGCCTGAAACATAAACCGTTGAAACACAAAGGACGTTATTTTATTCCTTAACACCGCCGATCGTGAGACCGGTAACGAAATACCTTTGAAGGAACGGGTAGATACAGATGATCGGCAACATCGTAAGGATGGTGGCCGCGGCTCTGATCGAGTTAGGCGTTATCGTCGTACCGCCGTTCTTGAGGCCTTCAACTGAACCTGCAGACTTCATTGCCGTCTGGAGCTGCTTCATGAGCTCATACTGAAGAACTGTGAGGTTGTCACGCATCTTGTTGTAGAGCATTGCGTCGAACCATGCGTTCCACTGATAGACTGCAACGAAGAGAGCGATAGTAGCATAAACAGGCTTACACAGAGGCGAGATGATGCTGTAGAAGATCTTGAAATAACCTGCACCGTCGATCTGTGCCGATTCCTCGAGAGATTCCGGTATACCATTCATGTAGTTACGGATAACGAGCATATTAAATGCGCTGACCGCACCGGGAATGATGTAAACCAGGAAGTTATTGATAAGGTGCAGCTTCTGGAATGTGATGTATGTAGGGATAAGACCGCCGTTGACATACATGGTGATAACCCAGAAAAGTGAGAAACTCTTCTTGAACAGGAATCTCTTTCTGCTGATGACATATGCGAGGATAGCATTGACAACGAGTGAGATCAGAGTTCCGAATACTGTTCTTAATACAGTATTGACGGCACCGTATCTGTAACCCTCTTTTGCGAAAACTGCCTTGTAGTTATCGAGTGTAGGTGAATGCGGTATAAAGTGAACTTTATGAACAAGCGCATCAAAACCGTCATTGAAAGAGAGTGCCAGAGTGTTGATGATCGGGTAAAGCGTAACAGCCAGGAAGATTACCATGAAAATGATCAGGAATACTTCGAAGATGATATCGCCGGGACCGTATTTTTTTAATTTCATAAGACAACTCCTCCTTAGAATAACCGTTCGTCACCGGTCTTCTTGGCAATCCAGTTACCAGCGCAGACAAGTATGAGAGCGATAACACTCTTGAAGATACCTGCTGCAGTACCGAGAGAGAAGTCAAACTGAGAAATACCCCAGTCAAGAATGAATACGTCAAGGATCTTGGAAACATCAGAGATAACGTCGTTGCCGAGGATGTACTGAAGTTCGAAACCTGCGTTAAGAACGTTACCGATATTGATGAGCAAGAGGATCATGATGGTCGGACGCAGAGAAGGAAGTGTGATATACCACATCTTCTGGAATCTTGATGCGCCGTCCATGTCTGCTGCTTCATAGAGTGAAGGATCGATGGCTGTGATAGCTGCAAGATAGATGATGGCGTTCCATCCGGTCTCTTTCCATACGTTCGTAAACGCAACTATCCACCAGAAATATCCTTTGACCGCGAAGAAATCTATTGCTGTCTCATTTCCGCAAACATTCATAAGGAACTCGTTGACGATACCGTCAGAAGAAAGAACCTCACGCACGATAGCCGTAACGATGATCCATGAAAGGAAGTGAGGCATGTAAGAAACCGTCTGAATGAATTTCTTAGCGATGAAGATCCTGACTTCATTAAGGAGCAAAGCGAAAGCTATAGCAGTTACAAAGTGGAATACGAGATTGATAACGCCCATTGCCAGCGTATTTCTGAACGCCAGATAGAACGTTTTGTTTTCGAATAATTTTTTGAACTTTTCCAGTCCGATCCACTGAGAGCCGAAGAAGCCCTTGGCCGGCTTATAGTCCTGAAAAGCTGTTATCCATCCAATAACAGGAATATAGTAGAAAATGATTCCGTATATAAGAAGCAGAGCTGAGGATATAAGAAGGAATGGCTGTCTCTTGGCTTCATCCAAGAATTTTACTTTCTTATGAGCCTGAAGATCCTCAGGTTTGATTGTATTACTTGCCATAGTAAACCTCTAAAAGGGGATTTTGAGTCTGATAATGAGAGATTTTTTAGAAAGAATAGGCGGCCACCGACCTTAAGTCTATGGCCGCCTACCCTGTTTAGATTACTGATAATATCGCTTTTGCGACTATTAAAAGTGATTACTGATTACTTCTTGGTAGCTGCTTCGTAAGCTGCAATACGCTTATCGAGCTCCTGCTGCATCTCAGCGATGAAGTCCTCAGGCTTGCATGCTGCATAAGCCTTCATGTACTCATCCCAAGTCTTATCGAAGTCCTTAGCCATAACTACCTTAGGAAGCCAAGCGTGCTTGCACTCGCCCATCTTTGTCCATGCGGTACCACCGGCTGTATCGGTCTTCATGTTGTTGGAGTAAGAATACATAGGATACCAAGGACCAGCCTTATTAACGGAACCGAGGATATCGATGTATGTGTTAGCGTTGTAAGCCTCGAATACCTTCTTTACGGGCTCAGGGAGTGAATCCTTGAACTCTGAAGGCTGCTCTGTAGGCATCATAGCGTTCTTACCGTCTCTGGATGTACCAGACCACTGAGGGAAGTAAGAATATGTGCAGAGGTGCTTTGTCTTGTAGTTAGGATCAGCTGCGTTCTTGCGCTGCTCTTCTGTTCTGTAGAAAAGACCGTTCTCGTCAACCTTGTAGTCAACGTCCTTAACGCCCCAGAAACGGAGGTCATGGATTTCCTGAGAAAGGAGGTCGTCGATGAACTTGAATGCGCCTTCAACGTCCTTGCAGTCCTTTGTGATAGCGATACCGGAAGAAACATTGAGTGTACCGCCGGATGTATACCACTGGTTCTCCATACCCTTATCGATCGTAAGACCGAGAGGAATGTAGTTGTAACCATACTTCTCTGTATCCTGTGTCTTGAATACGTCGTTTACAGTGTAAGCGAAATCCCACCACTGATCGCACATACCGAGAACAACACCAGTAGAAAGCTTGGAGATGTACTCATCGTATGTCTGTGTGAAAGCGCCTGTATCAACAACACCCTTCTGATACTCTTCGTTCAGCTTCTTGAAATATCTCTTAGCTGTAGGAGTTGTGTTGTAGTCCATGATCTTCTTTGTATTGACGTCGACCATGCAGGAACCGTCGTTCGGATAACCGTCGAGGAACTGAGGAGCGTTCTCGAGGCAGAAATAACGCCAGTCTTCGCAGAGCATTGTGTAAGGAATGTTCTTCTTACCGTCGTGTGTTGTAGGGTTAGCTGCATTGTAATCTTCGAGAACCTTGAAGTACTCGTCGAGTGTCTCGATCTTAGGATACTTAGCCCACTCAAGAACTCTTGCCTGGATCCAGAAAGCCTCACCGTTCTGTGTGGTGGTCTTGTCTTTGCCATAGATGTTCTCGAAAGGATTCATCCAGTAGATCTTACCGTCTGACTGTCTGAACTGGCTCCACTCATAATCAGAGAAGAACTCCTTGATGTTCGGATACTTGTCAATGTAGTCATCCCAAGCGATGAGAGCGCCAGCCTCATACAGAGCCTTCATAGCGTCGCCGCCGTTGATGAAATCGGGATACTCACCGGAAGCGATGAATACGCCGACAGCTTCAGATGCCTGCTGACCAGCCAGCCAAGTCTCGTTGCACTTTGCGCCGATCTTCTCTGTGATGATCTTCTGGATCTCGTTGTCCTTGTTGATCTCGGTAGTAGCGGGTACTGCGAAGAATGCGCTGAACTCCTTGACCTGTGCGGGAGCTGCACCGGATGTCTCACCGGATGCTGCTGTGCCTGTAGTAGCGCCGGGTGTCTTTGTGCAGCCTGCCATAGCAGAAACTGACATCAAAGAAGCCAATGCGACTGCTGCAATTTTTGTCTTCTTCATAATTGGACCTTCCTTTCTATATTTTGTCCGTTGTAGTGATTATACAGAGTTGCTTTTGTGTAAAGCTCCGACAAATTCAAGTCAGACTCCCGACAAAATATAGAAAGTTGCACAATTAAATGTTCCGTCTGTACTTTGTCGGGGTACAGCCGTTTATCTCAATAAACTTGGAAACAAAGTAATCTATGTCCTTATAACCGACTTCGGCAGCAATATCTGCAACTTTCCGGTCACTCTTGAGGAGCATTTCGGCAGCGGCATTGATCCTGCAGTTATTCAGGTAATCTTTAAAAGATATACCGTATTTTTTATGGAAGAGCTGTCCCAGATAAGAGCTGTTGATGTAGTACATCTTACCAAGATCTCTTAATGTAAGGTTCTCTGCGTAGTGTTCCTGGATATATCTTTCAACGTCTTTTAAGCCTCTGTGGCCGGAATTTTTCTTGAGCTGGGTAAGGTAATCCGAGTATTCGAGCGCGAAATTCTTGAAATGCTCCTTGAAATTCTTTCCGGGCACAAAAACGTCATCGCTTATATATAGAAGTATATTATCCTGTTCTACTGTCTCATCTATCTCTACGGCAAGATGGATCATCCTGAACAGGAAATAATTGACATTAAGATTAAGGAATCTGTTGAAGTGTGCGTTTTCCATATTCTCGAAAAGCTTGTCAACGCACTCGCATATCTCGTCATGATCGTGCTTGATGACCGCATTGACCAGATCGTCAGCCGCATCTTTATGTATCATCATCTTGGCCTGCGAATGCGGAACATACATTTCGTCATCGTAGGAATAGACTCCTCCGCCCTTCTGGAAGCTCCTGAAATAGCGGAGCTCGCATGCAGCGGAATATGAGGTGGCGAGTTTTTCAGTCTCGCTGACTGTCCTTCCGACAAGAAGGACGACTTCGATCGGGATATTCCTCATCGCAGCTTTTCTGAATTCCTCCAGGAATTCACGGTCCGGCTTTCCCGCTTCTTTAGCCATTTCCGAGCTGTAAAGGAATCCTATCTCATAATCTTCCTCAAAACCTTCGGCTTCCGGAAGCAGATGGTCACTGTATTTTCCAAGGTACTCACTGCAGTTCTCGATTATCTTCTTTTTGATCTCGGCGACTTCCTCGTCGGTCATTTCCTCGAGGCTCGCAACGTTTTCGAGCGTGATATGTATAAAATTCAAGTCCCCGCCTACAGCGAGATTCTCGCGCACATATTCGATCTGGTGCTGGTTGGATTTTCCGTTCAATATGGCAAGGATATACTGAACCAGGCAGGCGCGCCTTAATTTCTCGGTATGTTCCTGCATGACGTTGTCAGCATCCTTTTTGACGCCGATCTTGCGAAGGAGGGTGACAAGCTGCTTCTGACTGACGGGTTTGAGCAGATAATCGACCACACCGAGCCTTAATGCTGTCTGCGCATACTCAAAATCAGAGAAACCGCTGAGTACCACAAAATCAGTATCGGCAGTGCCTTCCTCCTTGACCCTGCTGATAAGTTCAAGGCCGGTAAGTTCAGGCATTCTGATATCAACGATAGCCAGGTCTATCTGTTGGCTTTTGATTATATTGTAAGCTTCAAGTCCGTTGGAAGCAGTGGCCGCGATCTCACAGCCGTACAGTTCCCAGTCAATAAGCATCTGCAGTCCCTTAAGGATGAAAGGTTCGTCATCAGCCAGTAGTATCTGTACTCTGCTCATTAGCTTCTCCTCCTTCATGCTGCTGAGATTCAAAGTGCTTCAGCGGCATCGTGATCTTTATATAAGTACCTATCTTCTCCTCACTCTCGAAAACGAATTCAACATCGTCTCCTGCAATAAGCTTGGTCCTGAGGCATGCATTGAGTATTCCTATATGTTTATTTCTCTTAAGGTCGGCAAATGTGCATTCGTTCATTCTCTTCTGCAGGCGTTCCGCACTATCGCTGTCCATACCGGCGCCCGTATCCTCGACTTCAAGGATCAGTTTGTCACCGTTTGCATGGGCGTTGATCATGATAACTACTTCCCTGGTCTTCTTCTCCGCGCCGTGAACGCAGGCGTTCTCAACGAACGTGGCAAGGGTCAGTTTGGGGATCGATGCATCGCTTACTTCGTCAGATACCTCTATCGAAAAAGTGAACCTCTCTCCGTATCTGTACTGCTGGAGCTTCAGATAGTTCTTGATGAATCCCATCTCCTTATGAAGCGGGATAACGTCCTGATTCCACTCGACGACGTCACGTTCAAGAGCGGCAAGTCGCTCGATCATCGCGGCCGTCTCCGTCTCGCCCTTGATGACGCTGTGCATCCTGAGGTTCTCAAGGCAGTTGAACATGAAGTGAGGATTGATCTGCATACGCATCGCAAGGAGCTCGGCCTGCTGCTTCTCGATCTCCGTCTCCTGGTATACGAGCTTATCGTCGTATATGGTCTTGATAAGCTTTCTGTTCCTGATAACCAGGTCATTGTAGCTGTTCATTAGGTGAGCGATCTCATCGGTTCCTTCGACGTTATTTACCGTAACAAGAGCAACATTGTCAGTCCCGCTCTCGAAAACCTTATCGAGCTGCCAGAGCCTGTTGGTAAACGACTTGTTTATAAGCCTCACCAAAAGAAGCGGAAGAAGGATGTTGATGGTAAGGAGCAGAATGACCAGCGGAACATGATTCTTAAGCGCGCTTGATACGACGTTGCTGTTCTCGGGAAATACCAGGATAGTATATGTCTTTCCCAGATACGTAAAGTTGGTGGTATAACCGGCCCTCTTCCTGTCAGCTTCATTGATCGATGAATAAGGGCTGTAGATGTTCGTCTGACCGTCTGTTGAGATAACGATCTTGTCACCGTCGCAGATATAAGCGAGCATGCCGTATTTCTTTGACGAGAAGTTTGTCATGATCAAAGGATAGTCAAGATTGATGACCAGCATCTTCTTGACATACGGATTCTTCTGGTAATCAAGCCATCTGACAAGCTTTAACTGCTTTGTCTTCGTCTGTACGGAACCGCCCTCATCATCTCCCATAAAATAGAATACGAGCTGTGTCTTCTGATCGTTTGATATGAATTCCCTGTACCAGTTGGTGTCCGTTACGGAATCTAAAGTAAATACGTTACCGCCCGAGACCAGGGTGTTATTGTCGGCAACGAATACGAGTCTTGACACGTTAGGCAGATAGAAAGCGGAATAGCCGTTATTGTGGATAAAATCAAAATACTGCGAATAAAAGTCAGCATTATCCGTAAATCCGGTATCGAGGAATTTATAGATCGCCGAATCAACATAAAGGTTGTTGGATACGTCTGCCGCGGTCTTTACCGATGCGATGAAGTCAGCAGAAACGTTGGTCGCAACATTCCTCATCTCCTCATTGAACTCGCTCCTCTCGTTCGAGATGATCATCGTGAGGATAACGCCGTCGGTCAGCAGCAGCGGGAAAACAACGCAGAAGATATACAGAAGCACGAGCTTCCTGTTGAGGGTCAGGTTATTAAGCAGCCTGACTACCTTTTCCTCGAGTTTATTTTTCCTGATGCTGATCATAAAACTATTCTATCACAGGCTCTTGAGCACTGCGGTTATTATCATCTTCGACTCATCCTGGTCCTTGCTCAATACGTTGATCCCGAAAACAAGAGAAGCAGGTTGATCCTGCCAGTAATTCGTATAGCCGAGCTTCTTTATCATTTCAGCATCTTCGATCAAAAGCCCGGTCATTATCTTCGCGTCGGAATAAGAAGAAAGGTCGGCATCCTTGCCGCTCAGGTCATAGCCGTGGCTTCTCCTGTATTCATTTATCATCTTCTGATATTCCTTCTCAGACATATACATCGGCGTGATCTTGGCATATTTCCCGGCAGGGAGCTCACTTTCAAGAGATTTGTAGAGCGCCGAACAGTCCGTGAAATACTCAAAGAAATAAGGCATGGTCGCCTTGTCGGTAACCAGCACGTTGGCACCGGAATAAAGCGATGTCGTTGCGGCCTGGTTCTCGTAGATATCAGGCTGCTGACCTTCTTTATTCACCGTGACATAATTGTATGTCATGAGATTCGGGTGCTTAAATCCCAATTCCCTGACGATCCCGTCATAGTATTCCTCAGTGTGGGCAAAATTGCCTATCGATATTATCCCGCAGTCATCAGAAGGCTTAAAGAAGAACGTATATATCAGGAAGGCCGTGGCAACCAGAGCAACAACGCCCGCGACATAGTATTTCCATGTATAAGACACGTAGTTCTTCCACTCGGACTTCGTTTTTCCCAGGAACTGCTTCTCGTTTGCCCTGGCTTTTGCTGCTTCTTCCCTTAAGTCCCTGTTGCCAGTGGCTATATCATAAGCTGCAGACAGATCCGCTATCTTCTGCTCTGCATCGTCACCGCGCATCGTCCTGTATTTCTTGGACAGCTGCCAGAATCTGTTCTCAAGTGCCTCCTTGTCACAGTCTACAGGAAGTCCCATATATTCCAGGGCTTCTTCCCTGGTCATTTTGGTAACTTCTTCGCTGGCTCCGTCTTCCGGAAGGAGTCCTTCCTTTTTCTTATCTTTTTCCATTATGTCTGTTCAGCCTCCGATAAGCTCTTCGTCCATCGCGAAAAGCACTCCGTTGATCTCTCTGATATCGTACCTGCCGTTGATTATGAAATACATCAGGACCAGATCGCCCCTGTTTCCGTCTGACAGGGCATAACCCGCCTTCATAAGAAGACTCTTTGTCTCCTCGATGTCCAGCTTAAGGGCGATCGCAAAGGCAAGCACCGTTTTCTTTCCCGGGTGGTAATGTATATCGCTCCTGATCTTTGAGAAGAGTTTTCTGTCTACATTTGCTTTCTTGTAGCATTCCGCGTCAGTCATCCCCCGCTCGTCGATCTTGCGGAGCAGCATCTGGGTAAAGCTCTCGTCGATCCTGCTGTCTATAAATTCATTTATGCTCTCTTCATCACTTGAGGAAGCCATACGCTCGGCAGAAGCCTCGCATGCTTCATCCTTCGCCATGATCCCCATGGCTTTGAAGCGGTTCTTTTTGCGCGGACCTGACTTTAAAGTTACCGGTGGCGCTGCCTCACCGCACATCATAATGTCATTGACCGTAAACGGGTTATAGCGCGAATCTACGAACTTAATGACATCAGCAAGCAGTTCATTACTTACTTCAATGCGGTCTGTATCTCCCATCGTCTCTTATTCCGTTCCCTTCATGGAAGATTGGAGCACGGTCATTCCGCCGTCTTTGCTCTTGAGAACCAGCCATTCCGTACTGTAGTTACCCTTTACCGCGCGGAGCCTGTAATAAGGGAAGATATCGCCTGCGACGCAGTTAAACTGGTAAATGGTCCCGATCTTGGTCTTTATATTGAATACCTCTTTTTCAGGAGCAAAGGAATCGGTATTCATGTCCCAGGAACCCTTCTCGAGTATCACCGTGACATCATCGGTATCGGCTGTAAATCTCATGTCCGTACCTTCTCCGCTATTGAGAACATAAACGACATTTCCGAGATTTGTATATTCGATATTATTCGGATCAGGATAGATGGTGATAGAGAATTTTCCTGCTACCTCCGCTATACCGGCCGAGGTCGAAGGAGTTGCACCTTCACCGGTGCAATCGGTCCATTTGACTTCCTTTGTGGTAAAGTCTTTGGTATTGGTGAGGGCATTCATACGCTCATCCGTGATCTCTTCTGCTCCGAGCGACTTAAGCTTGGAGACGAAATTCTCTTCATAAGACTTCTGGTCCTCCGAAGGAGAATATCTTCCGACGGATACAAGCGTAATACCGGCAGAGACATATTCACGGATAAGGAAATCGTCAGGGATCGCATGATACCCTTCTATGCTCTCTTCCGGAGAAAGATGCTTGACTATCTCGGCAGCCATAGGACCCAGATAATCGCCGAACGTAAAGACTTCCTTGCTCTTTCCGCCGGCCTCGCCCTTAATGAGCACCATCTTATATACGCCCTTAAAAGGCATCGTATCCGATTTGAGATATCCGCTCTCAAAGACCTTGAACTCACCGGGGACATTCTCTTCTATAAGCGAATTCATTACGAGATTGCCGTCTTCATATCCGATAAGGCAGATGACAGATGCCTGTGTATGGTCAAGAGAATCAAAGCTTAAAGCCATCTCACCGACTCCGTCTCCTCCGCAGTCAAAAATGGCATAACTTGCTTTCGAGCCCGAAGCGGCATCGAATCTTAAAGCCTTCTTCAGTTCATCAAGGTTAAATGTACCGTAAGCGAGATCAAGATAGCTTTTGCCGCCGTCCTTTTCAAAGCATCCGGAAGTGGACACCTTGATCTTTCCGAGAATGAAATCCGCATATGCTTTTACGGCTTCCTCGTTCCTGTCCGGAGCAGTCGTCTCGGTAGGAGCGGTCTGTGTCATTTGAGCGGATGTTGCGGTAAATGAAGGATTCCAGTCAGAAGGCAGCGCCGGAAAATACGAGCATCCGGTGAAAAGGAGCGCGTTTACTGTTACGCATGCTGCTATAACGGCAGCCTTTCTCTTCATTATGTCTTTCCTCCATGCAAAGCAATTATCTTAATATTTTATCAAATAAACGCGCGCAAAACAAAAAGGGCTGCCTCAAATGAGACAGCCCTTGAATGATTTATTCTTTGTTCTCAGGATCAGAACTTGCCTGCCTTAGCAGCTTCCTCAACGGAAACAGCTGTGGAAACAGTCATACCGACCATCGGGTTGTTGCCTGCGCCGATAAGACCCATCATCTCAACGTGTGCAGGAACAGAAGAAGAACCTGCGAACTGAGCGTCAGAGTGCATACGGCCCATTGTATCTGTCATACCATAAGAAGCGGGACCTGCAGCCATGTTATCAGGGTGAAGTGTACGGCCTG
>JAEEGL011610109.1_pt1 | contig 11856 bp, 8 predicted proteins | sample 9134231 | NCBI WGS metagenome assembly JAEEGL01 (sample SAMN16246548, study PRJNA631951) | gut metagenome | biome: gut microbiome; feature: rumen; material: fiber-attached | host: Bos | place: Iran: Karaj | collected 2018-10 | reverse complement strand
TGCACCGCCATATTCATCAGACAGAGTTGTGCGGTGTACTCCACCTTCTCCTGTCCGTAGAAGGTCATATTGGTATTAGCATTCAGTCCTGCCTGATTCACAAAGTCGCCTGTCTGCACAAACATACCACCCGAACCACAGGCGGGGTCGAGCATCACGCCTTGCGTGGGTTCCAATACGTTGACGAGCATCTTCACCAGCGACTTGGGCGTAAAGAACACACCATCGTCAGAGGCTACTGCCTTGGCAAACTTCGAGAGGAAATATTCGTAGATGCGGCCGATGATGTCGCCACCTACCTCGTCGATGGTCTTATTGTTGAAGATACGAAGCAGTTCGCGTAGGAGGTCATCGGCAAACATCGTGTAGGTCTTGGGCAGTACGCCCGTCAATTGTTCGCTCTGGTCTTCCACCAGTTGCATGGCGTTGTTGACAGCCTCGCCCAGCGAGTTGATAGGTTGTCCGTCCTTGGTCTTCAGGCCTACAACCACGATATTGTCGGGCAGATTCACCAGATAGTCGAACTGTGCTTCACGGGGCAGATATAATGCGCTCTTGGCAGCAAAATCACTGGCCTCTACGGGCATCACACGCCCACCACGACTGGGGCGATTCTCCAGAATCTCCGCCTCCACCATCTTGTAGCGGCTATAGGCATATCGCAAGAAAAGCAGAGCCAATACAGGCATACAATATTGGCTGCTCGTCAGTTTGCTGCCTTGTCTTAACAAGTCGGCTGACTCCCATAGTTCTGCTTCCAGTTTTCTTATGTTTATCATCGTTTATCACTTTTTTGACTGTCCAAAAGCGAGTTTTAATAAAGATTATTCGTATAAAAGTTGATGACTCTCCGCAGTGCCCTGTCGCAGACGGGACAGAAGGTGGGATATTCGTTGGTGCGCATACGGCAGTCCTGACAGGGACGGTATACTCCTTTGGGCGAATAACCGGCTCCCTCAAACACACCGATGCGGTTGGGGATGGCTTTCTTGTCTGTGGAGAGTGGGGTGGGGATGGTGGTCCCCTTGGCGATCATGTCTTCCCACTTGCCGTGGAAGTTGGCCAATGTGGTGAGATTGGGTTCCCAGGGCTCCACATCGTGAGGATACATCGGCACTTCCTCTGTCTCATAGGCATATTCGTCGCCCAGTCCGGCAAAACTATGGCCGAACTCATGCACTACGACGGGCTTGAATCGGCTGTGATGGGTGCTTGTCAGGTTGTAGGAGTTGAGGATGCCACCACCGCCATATTGCTCTGAGTTAACGAGCACGATGATATGCTCGTAGGGCGTTCCGGCAAGGCAGTCGTGCAGGTCTTTCAGATAGAGGGTCGTCAGGTAGCGCTCGCTGTAGAACGTGTCGTAATGGGAGTGGAGCACCGTGTTTTTCCAGATGCCCTTGCGGGGAGAACTGGTGCCGCTGTCCTCAGACGGACTGAGGAGGGCGATGATATGGAAGCGGTCGCGGAGCGATTTGAATGGTTCATGGGCAAAGAGGGCGGACATCGCCTCACGGACATCCTGGAGATAGGTCTCCATCTCGCCTTCCTGATACCCTTCTGCCACGTAGGCGATGTGGATACACCGTGTGGTATCGGCTGCCTGCTGCAAGGTGACGTATGGCGTAACATGGGAGTATCCGATCCGCCGGATGAGAATGTCGGTAGGAACGACGGTGTGGGTCAGCGTGGCCATCACTTTTTGATGGGTGTCATACAGTTCGATGGTCACCTCGGCGGTGTCCTTGGGCATCGGAGTGAGAAACACGTTTTGGAATGCCTTTCTCATGGTCTGAGCCTCAGGATAGGACAACCATTCCTGAAACAGCGTGGAGAAGGAATTGCGGTAGATGACGGTGCCTGTTGCGTGGTCGCGCATGATGACCTGTCCGTTGCCTCGCAAGGGAACCTCAGCCAGGTGATGTCGCTTGCCATACCAGCGGGGCATTTGATGAAGATCGTCGACGGCCAATTCCTGATGCCTCACGTCGCCTGTAAAGACATAGTCAAGGCGGAGGGTGGCGTCGGTGAAGTAGCGGTCAAAGTCCTGGGCGGTGCAGAGGAGTGGCAGACAAAATGCCAGCAGGAGCAGGTGGTGGCGGAGTCGTGTGTTCATGTCTTTTGGGGAAACTTGATGTCGGTTTGGGGCAGGAGTTGTTGGATATAGCATTTGCTCCAGTCCTGTAAGTGATGGCGTTTGGTGCCGTGCAGCAACAGGTCGATGTCCATCATGATGATGTTCTCGCGCCGCAGCGACCTTCGGTCACCGCAGTCTCGCTCTGTTTTTTTAAGGGCAGCGACAAGACTGGCTGCATCGAGGACGGTCCGTCCCGTGACGAGGCAGTTACGGAACGGTTCCGAGATGATGCCGATGGGTTCGGTCGTCAGTGTTTCCGTTGTGCGCAGGTCGCTGATGTAGCGGCTCATCAGTTGCAGGGCCTTTTCTATCAGGGCATCGGCAGTCGGGTGGTTGGAGCCTATCGCCACCAGGATGGTGTGCGGGGCACTGGTGTCAGGCATTGAAATAGTAGAGGAAGGTGGCGATGCCCTCAAGGGCGGGCTTCCGTTGGTTTTCTATCTCAATCTTGAAGTCGACCTCTGTCTTGCAGATGCCGCGCAGGTTTTGGATGTTGTGCAGTTTTGTCACCATCCGCACACGGCTGCCGGTTACCACAGGTTGGCCGAAGCGCATCTTGTCCATGCCGTAGTTGACGAGCATCTTGATGTTGTTCACTTGGATGATCTGTGCCCAAAGATAGGGGAGTACCGACAGCGTCAGGTAACCATGTGCGATGGTACTCTTGTAAGGACTTTCCTTGCTGGCTCTTTCTGTATCGACGTGTATCCACTGGTGGTCGAGTGTGGCGTCGGCGAAGAGGTTGATGCGCTCCTGATCGATCAGCAGCCAGTCGGAGTGACCGAGTTCCTCGCCCAGATGCGAGGCAAATTCATCGTATGAGTTGATGATAAGCATGATGATATGTTTTTTGTTATTTTAGTGAGAAACAATGGTTGTGCAAAGTTACATAATCTTTGTGACATTCAAGTGAATCTATGAGGTTTTCATCAAAAAAGCCCGCCACTTTTGGCGGACTTTCTGTAAACTATTAACTGTATCACACATGTCGTGCCCTTACTTTGGTGACACGGAAGATGATGTTCCGCCAGATACCGTGGCTCCGGTGGTATAAGCCCCGTTCCAAATACTGCTGGTGGGATTGCTGATGGATGAACTGCCATATACGATGGTGGCTGTTTGTCCTTTGCTCAGTTGTGGACTGCTCACCAATATGGTCGACTGCCTGGTGGTGTTCGGCAGTTTGTAACTGAAAATCACCGTTCCGCTGTTGCCCTTCAGACTGAGATAGGTGTCCTTGGTGAGAGAGACGGAGGATAATGTGGCGTATGCTTGAGTGGCACTTGTAGGCATTCCGCCGCCACCCTGGTTGCCGCCCATTCCACCACCACCTTGTGAACCTCCGGTACCTATCACCGTACCTCCGTTGATGATGAAGGCTGCGTTGTCACAGTCGAAACCTTCTTCTGGTGAACTTGTTCCTGAGGCTATCACCACACCATTGTTGATGACAATGCCAGTTGTCTTGTCATTGGAGTCGATGGCGTCGTTACCCGATGCGTGGGCCCATGTGTTGCCGCCATTGAAGGTGATGGTGGATGCGGCGTTGATGGCATCATCGTAAGTGTTGCTTTCTATCGTCCCACCATTGATGGTAATGGTTGACTTGCTCTCAAGGCCCTCGCCACTGTCGTTGTTTGTGCTCAGGTAGATGTTGCCGCCATGGACGGTGATGGGACCCATGCATTTCACAGCCTTGCAACTGCCGATGAAGTCTTCTCCCATCATGCCGCCCATACCGCCTGATGAACTGGATGTGCTCAGGTAAGAACCAGTGGTTACCACCGTGAGGGTAGGACCTGTGCCGGCAACTGTCGAATTGCCAATGGTGAGTTGGGCGCCATTCTCACCCGTGACGCTGCTCGTGCCCACTTTGATGCCTTTTCCACCCCGGGCTGTACTTTGTATATTGATGGTGCCACCTTTCAGCGTCATGTTGGCGTCACTTTTCAGACCTCGGCTGCCGGCTCCTTCGGTTTCACCATTTCCGGTATAGGTGGCTCCATCACCACTGAGCGTGATGTCATAGGTGCCATCACTGATGTCCAGGGTTCCGTCGGCGGATATGCCCCGTGAGGCAGAACCTGTAGCCGTTACAATGACTTCTCCACCAGTTCCGATGTAGTTCTGTGTCTTGATGGCTGTACTGTATGACGGGTCAGTACCAATGATCATATAGGTGCCTCCAACGGTGTCGTTGATGCTTCCGCCGTTGATGCGGACGGTGTTGTCGGCTTTTATGCCTTTGCTGATGATGCCGTTGTGTGAGAGCGTGAGGTCGCCGTTCTCGATAGTGATGTCGCCGTCTGCTTTTAGACAGAAAGCCTTGTAGGTCTCACCCTCTGCCGTGGCTGTGGCTGCATTGGCATATGTGGAGGTCACATCGCTGATAGTGTAGGTACGGGTGGCGCTGCTGGTCTGATAATTGTTGCTGATGTTGTAGAAAACGTCGCTGCCTGTGAGACTGATGCTGAAAGATGCGCTTCGTATGGCATAGGTGGAACCGCCGCCAAACCCACCGCCACTCGTGTAGTTGTCGCTCTTGAAATAGTAGGTTCCGGATGTCTCGGTGCCGAAGTCAAAGTAATAGAATGTCTTGGTCTGCCCGTTGACAGTGAAACTGGCTTGGTTGGTAAGTTGTCCCACCATGTTGTCGCTGCTGTCGTAGAGATAGACATTGGTCCATGCCGACCGGCTGCCAAACGGATTTCCCCCGCTTCCGCTGGTGGGCAGTGACACATATAACCGGTAACTTTTGGATGAGGTGGTGGGGCCGCTGATGTCGAGAATTCCTCCTTCGCCATTGGCTGTCACGTTGAGTGTGCCTCCCGAGACGGTGATGTCCCCGTCGGCGGCGAGGCCACGACCTCCTTCAGCGGTGTTGTTGATGATGATGTTGCCTCCCGTCACCATCAGGTTGCCGTCGCTCTTGATGGCGGTGGTGTATGATGGGTCGTAGGTGGTTTCCCCGTCGGTTGTCACCTCATTGATTATATAACTGCCTGTCTGGGTGATGGATAGAGTGCCGTTGCTGATGTGGATGTCGCTTTTCGACTTGATCGCTTTCACGTCATTGCCGCTGGAAGTGATGGTCAACTCGCCTCCACTGATGGTCATGAGAGAGTCGCATTTCAGAGCAGAAACGTCGTCGCCAGTCAGGGTGATGTCGAGTTTGCCGCCCTTGATGAACAACTGACCGTCATTGTCATCACCCTCAAGCAGTGCTTCTGACTGAATGCCGTCGCCTGCTATTTCTTCCATGGTGACTGTTCCACCTTTCATCTCAAAATATTGTCCTGCGTGGATGCCGTCGCTTGCCGAACTGAGGATATGGATAATACCTGTGGTCTTTTTCAGTTCCATATATTCCTTCGACCTGATGGCGTGTTTCAGATTTCCCGTCACGTTGAGTGTGCCGCCACCGCTGACCTCCAGATGTCCTTTGCAATAGAGGGCCGCCTTTTGGCTTCCGGCACCGTCGGTGAGGGTGTTGACTGTTCCGTCGGCCAGTTCAAGGCTTACGCGTTTGCCGTCCTCGATGTCTATACATCCGCCATTGGGATTGGTGAGCGTGAGACCATTCAGCCGCATCGTAGTTTTAAAGGAACCCGTATAGGTAAGCGACCCATCGCTACAGGAACCGCTGAGCACGGTTACATACTCATCCGTGGCGTTGGTGTTCACGACATCCACATGTCCGCCGCTGATGCTCACGGTGACATCGCTTCTCCAAGATGAGGGCATTTTGTAGGTGGCACCCTCATCGGAGTAAGTGATATAGAGTGCGTCAACCTCTTCAATCTCTTTTGGATCTTCATTTTTCAAAATGATGTTGATGAGGCACATCACGTCAGTGACATTCACAGCCCCGTCTTCGTTGATGTCTGCCACAACCAATTCATAGTCCTTGTTGTTTTCCAACACAATGTTGACCAATAGCATGACATCAGAGACATTGAGTCTGTTGTCATTGTTGAGGTCACCAATATACCTTGGATAGGCCAGCAATACACATATGCAAAAAATGAATGTGGTAATGATTCGTTTCATGTTTGCTCTTTGTTCTTAGTTTTTATGATTTGGCAAAAGTAAGGAAAAAGACAAAGAATCATTATTTTTTTCAACGAAACGGCGTTTTCTCTCAGCCAATCTTCCGATAATGATGGTCCATTTATGTGAAAAAAGATGCGTTTTATGATATGGTTAAATGGATTTTTATTAATTTTGGCACCGAAAATCATCACTTCATTTAGCAGATATGAAACAAATCATCACCCATTTCACCGACGATGACCTCTACAAACTTTCCATGTGCTGTGCTGTCATCGACAACTACCCACGGGCCATGGTCAAATACATGTTCGTGGACCGCAACAACACCGTCTATCCTGAGGGGTTCGCTGACGAACTCAATCGACAGATAGAGTCGCTGGAGAGTGTGACTGTCACCCAGGAGGAAATTGACTTCCTGAAACGGAAATGTTATTACATCCCCAATTGGTTCTATCCCTATCTCAAGGGTTTTCGTTTCAGTAAGGACTGGGTGCGGACATGGCAGGACGATGAGGGACACCTGCACCTCGAGATTGAGGGCTATTGGGCCAACACCATCCTTTTGGAGGTGAAGTTGCTCGCCATCATCTCAGAACTGTTCTACATCATGACAGGTCAGACCGACAAACTCGACTATGAGAAATATTACACAAAAGCCTACGACAAGGCTGCCAGGCTGCTGGGGGCAGGCTGCTGCTACAGTGACTTCGGCACACGCCGCCGCGCTTCGTTCGAAGCCGAAGAGGTGGTGGTGAGAGCGATGAACGACTGCCAGAAATCACAGCAGTGGAGTGGCACGTTTGTGGGTACGAGCAATGTCTATCTCGCCATGAAGTATGACCTCACGCCGGTGGGCACGATGGCGCATGAATTCATTTGCGCCATCGCAGCGATGTATGGCCCTCAGATGGCCAATTACATGGCGATGGAGGCTTGGCGGAACACGTTCCGCGGTGCATTGGGAACATTTCTCTATGACAGTTTCGGTTGGCATGTGTTCAGCCTCAATTTCTCAGAGGACTTTGCCAACCTCTTCAAGGGACTCCGCATCGACAGCGGCGACAACTATGAGCAGTTGCAGAAAATTGTTGCCAAATACAAGTCATTAGGCATCGACCCACGTTCAAAGCAAGTGATTTTCAGCAATGCCCTCGACACCGACCGTGCCATCAAGATCCATGAGTATGCCAAGGACTGGTGCCTGCCGTCGTTTGGCATCGGCACGCATTTCACCAATGATTTCGAGGGGGTGGTGCCCATGAATATCGTCATCAAACTGGTGGCCGCCAAAATCACTGAGTCATGGGATTTCTACAACGACACCTGCAAACTCAGTGAGGATAAAGGAAAACATACCGGCAAACCCGATGTGATTCGCCGGTATATGGAAACCATTCATTTTAAAGAGGATTGAATTAATTAAGTAGTTAAAGGAGTCAAGTTTGACTTCTTTAACTACTTAACTTCTAACAAATAATCAATATTTGATGCCGAGCGCATCAAGGATGCCGCGTATCTCGTTGCCAACACCCATGATACCGTTGATGGCGCCATCCTTGATGCCTTTTACCATATAACGGGCACATTGTCCTTCCAGTTCACCTATTTGGCGTCGCTGCTCGGGTGTGTAGCGGTAGCGTGTCATGCGCTTGCGAATGTCGCCAAACTTCCGGGCTGCGTCTTCCCAATCCTGAATGGTATAGTAGGCGCTGTTGTCGCGCAGGTCGTTGCGCAGATGTTCCATCTGATTGATGCATCCTGTTCTGGTATAGCATGACGTGGTCAGCGACAAAGTCATGCTGAGTACGATAGCGAAAAATAAGGTGCGAAGTTTCATGTCGTTTCTGTTTTATCGTTGTTGTGTATAAACTCCTCATTTACCATCCCCCGGTGGCTCCTCCTCCTCCCGACGAACCGCCTCCATAGTGTCCGCCCTTGGGCTTCTGGGGGGCAGCGGGACGTGGCGTTTCCTTTTTCTCAGGTTCTTCTTCCCTTGGTTCATCGGGTTGGGTAAGTGCTTTGGCGATGGGTTTGGCTGGTTTGGTCCATTTGTTCTTGTCATCATAGATGCCGAAAATCATGCACAGGATGAGGATGGTGAGCATCATTGTGCCGTTTTCCCCACTGAACAGTCCTCCGCTCTTTAGCGAGGAGATGTCCATTCCGTCATCAACCTGTTTGCTTTTCAGAGTTTCGCAAAGCGCCTGGGTCAGATAGAGCAGGGCACTGTCTGGCAGTTCGCTCTTCAGATAGGGCTGGAGGCAGTTGCGCCCCAGTTGGCTGCACTCCATGTCGGTCAGGTCGGCCTCCAGGTCTTGGCTCGGGGCGATGGTGTATTGGTGCTGGCCATACGCCACCACGATACAGATGCCGCGACCTGTATCTTTGTTGCCGATGCGATGCTTGTTGATGAGATCAACGGCAGTGCGGTAGGTGCCGCCTTCGCCCACGCGGTGACAGACCACCACGGCTGGTTTTACGCCCACGATGGAATCGAGGTCCTTCAGTTGGGCGTTCAGTGCTGCTACAGTACTCTCACTTAGGATGCTGTCGCTGTTGGTCACATATTGACTGGCATCCTCCAGATGCACCATCTCGATGTTGGAGGCGTTCCAGACAGTCGTGGCATTGGTGTCCGCTACAGCCACTGTTCGGCCGGTAGTGGCGGCATCGGCGGCAGGTTGGGCAGGGATGGCTGCTACAGAGGATGACCTTCTCGCAGTGGTGTTGTAGATCATCTGATAGGAGCAACTCATCATGCAGGCGGAGAGGATGGAGGTCCAGAGAGCGGTGTAATACTTGTTCTTGTAGCGTTTGAGGGGACTCTCTCTGTCTTCGTCTGTGGGGTGGGGGTCTTCAAACTTCACACCGGCACGCATGGCCTCTTCTGTGGCTTGTTGGGCGGCGGGTGCCTCTTTCTTCCATTTCGTGGAGAAATAGACGAGCACGCCGATGACCGACACGGCCAGAACCACCATGGGGTCGACAGGGTGGAAGATGAAGAATACGATGGGCAGAAGGATGCCAAACAGCAGCCACGGTTTGACACCCATCGCCAATCCTTTCAGACAACTTTTGATAAGGTTTCCCATTGATTTGGTTCAAATATTTAACTATTTCACCACTTTCTTGCCATTCACAATATATACACCCTTGGTTACGGGACCAACAATCTTGCGACCTGACAAGTCGTAATACACGTGGCTGCCGTCATGGCTGGTGGCGTTGAGGCTGACCATGGAATCTGTAAAGTTACTGTAGTTATTGATCAATGCATTGATGGCATCAACATCATAGAATAAAGAATAGTCACCCGAAGAAACGTCAATCACGAGGTCGGGCTCCACGCCACTGTCAATGTTTTCCCAGTTTTTGTTGGCGATGCGGTCGCGAGCAGATGATATCTGGAACTGCATTCCCTCTGGGGTGATGAATGGATGTACGGCACAGGAGCCACCACCGCTCCGTTCGCCGATGATGGGGAATCCCGCGTCCTGCATCATCGAGGGGAAGAAGTTGGCACAAGAGAACGACACGTCGGAAGTGAGAATGGCAATGTTGAGGTCGTACTTCACATCCTTGTCCTTTTCGTCAAAAACGCCATCGAAGTTGCTGTCCACGTCAAAGTAGGCTATCTGACGCTGCCCGGTCACAAGGTTCTCGCTGTAGTAATAGTTCGGCCCGCCCATGAGTACCGACATGGCCATCAACACGTCGAAGTCGCCACCTGTGTTGCATGCGAGGTCTACCACGAGGTTCTTCACCTCTGGGTCTTCGCTGGCCCGCTTTAGCGCATCGAGCACCACGCTCAGGTCACCTTTGTACTCTTCGTCGATGGCAGGTGTCTCGCCTTGGCATCCATTCTCGTAGTATTCTTTCCACGCTTCTCTGTTAATCGGGCCAAACGAATCATACATCAAAAAGGCTGTATCGCCTTCCTTGTAATAGGTTTCATCCGATGTTGACGGACGATACATACTGATCACTTCCTTCTTAGTATTTTCCATATATTCTTCGATAAGGTCCATCAGCGGCTGGTACAGGTAGGGATATGTGTCCTCGAATACTTTATGCCCCTCCTTCCATTCTTCAAAATATTCTTCCATTTCGTATTCTTCCGCTGGAGCCATGAAGAGGGTAAAGTCGACCATCAGGTTGGTATGTCCACCGTCATGGAGCAGCACCTGAAGGCTTTTCATGCCGAAAAAGTACTCGTTGGTATTGGTGCTCTTGAGCAGTTTCTTGATGGTCGGTCCATGTTCGATGACGTCGAGCGTCTTGTCCAGACCGTCTTTTCGGATGCCACTCTCGAGAGGCGAGCGACCTGGCATGCCATAAAAGTGGTCGATGACAAAACATAGTTCGGCGTAGCAGAATGCAGCCATGTCTTCTTCGCGGCTCTCGGTCTCCAACAATTCCTTGGCCCTCTCAGGCTCTAACTTGGCAACATTGTCGGCATCATCACCTGTCAGTACAATCACCTTCTCACCGTTATAGCCGGCGAGGTGGGAATCCATATCGCTGAAGATGTCAGAGATGGTGGCGAAGGGGAAATACACAGCCTTCTCGTCGCCGCGCAGGTCGATGCCGTACTTGCTGAAATCGAAGGTAACTGTAGCCGAGGCTGGTGTCAACTCATGATGGTTGTAGCGTAAGAAGGGTGCACCACCGAAACCGACGTTGTCCATCCCCTCTTGCACCTGCCCCATCAGGTTGGTGAAAGCCATGTAGTCGTCCGACGAGAACTGGTCGTTCACCGTGTTCACTGTGGCATTGGCATACGGGCCCTCGAGGAGATATTCCCCTTTGCCGGTTTTGGTCACTTTAATCGTGGTGCCAGGGAGCATCAGTGCCTGGAAATCGGCCACGGAGATATAGGGTACAGAGGGCATGTCTTCAAAAAAATACAAGCAGACTGTGCCATCATCCTCCCCGCCACGGTTGACGGGCACCTGTCGTGAATCTAACGTTAACGGTTTATCGGCCAGCGCTGGAAGCGACAGCAAAAGGATCAATTGGAAAACAATTAACTTTCTCATCTTTCTAACTATATTATTAATTACACAATTCGAATATCCGCTATAATAAAGGGTGAAGTCGGCTGTAAGAGATAAGTCTCTCATTATCATCAGTAAATCGTTGCAAAGGTACTTTTTTTTTCTACAAATGGCAACGATATTTCTACTTTTTTATGAATTTAGTCCGTTGAAAAAGATAAAGACATATTCGCCCTTGCCCAATCGTCCTGGTGGGAAACTTCACTCAAGTTTCTCTACGTTTGTTCAACTACCTCAACCTTCAATGATATAGTCGGTCATGGCACGTTTCTCGACAGAGAAACCGATGCCGGCCTTCACGACGCGTCGGCCGTCTGTGGCATAGCGCAGGGCATAGCCCTTGTCGTTGATTTGGTCAAGGGCATCTTGCGCCGTACCGTTGATCTTGAGTTCCATCACGTAGATGGTGTCGGGCATGAACACCACCATGTCGGCTTGCCCACGGGCACACTTCACCTGCGTCTGAACGTAGACGTTGAGCATGGAGAAGATGAGGTAGAACGACCATTCGTAGAAACCCTCCGCGGTGGAGACCTCCTCTAATTTCTTCTTGAACCCCTCTACGTAGGGCAATTCCTCAAGATATGCCTGCAGTTCGCGCAGGGCCAG
>JAEEGL011397833.1_pt1 | contig 11856 bp, 30 predicted proteins | sample 9134231 | NCBI WGS metagenome assembly JAEEGL01 (sample SAMN16246548, study PRJNA631951) | gut metagenome | biome: gut microbiome; feature: rumen; material: fiber-attached | host: Bos | place: Iran: Karaj | collected 2018-10 | reverse complement strand
GTTGTAATTCACAATGTAAGAATTCAAGGAAAAAATCCTTGACAAGTTCCAAAAGATGTGATATAATAAATACAGAAATTAAGAAAGGAATTGATACTATGGCTTCTAAAGAAATTACTTTTAAGATTGAAGAGGAAATTGCGGTTCTGTCTGTTCGCGGCAGTTGGTCGCTTGAACTGAATCGGGTGTCTTGGAATGGCGCTCCCGCAAAGTATGACATTCGTTCTTGGAATGAGGATCACACTCGCATGGGCAAGGGTGTTTCTCTGACTGAGGATGAGATGGACAAGCTTCTTGCGGCTTTCTCCGAGGATGAGGATGAGGAGGATTAACCTCCTCTAACTCGCCCGGGCGGCTGGCAAAGTGCACAAAGAAAATTTATTTTACCTTTAGTTTTTTGTGCATTTTACCATCTTTACAAATAGCAAATTATTTGGTATACTATAATCGTCAAGGGGAGATAGACCGAGACCCTCTGCGGTGGGTGCTCAAAAGCGGGAATACAAGGGCCTCCCAAACACTCAAAATAATAATTGCGCAATAAAATTTGAGAAATCCCCTTGACAAGCTAAAAAATCTGTGGTATAATAAAGATACAAAAAAACAAAGGAGTATCAGACATGAAAGTCAAAAAGATTACTAAGGTTGAGTTTACCCCCGATGAACGTGATATTATTGATAGACTTGTTACTTTCATTGAGCAGACTGGCGTAGAAGAATTCAACACTATCAATGAACTCACTGAAGGTTTGAATTTTGCGGAAGCCGCACAGTTTCTTTGGAATTTGGCTTTTATTGATGATGAAATTAATTCTGATGAAGAATAAATTTTAAAAATCTCTTGACAAGCTAAAAAATCTGTGGTATAATAAATACGTAATCAAGGGTGACACCCAATAACAGTCAGAAAGGAATTGATACTATGGCTAATAAGAATGGACTTACTATTAAGGCTGGCTTTGAAAAGGCTCTTGCTATGTACAAGGATCTTGGAGATGCCGAAATGGTTGCTTTCTTTGAGAAGCGTCTTGAACAGAATGCGAAAAAGTCTTCGCACTCTGGCGAGCGTAAGCTGACTCCCCATCAGCTTGAAAATGAGAAGATCAAGGAAGGAATCCTTGATTCGATGGTCATGGGGACTGTGTATAGCATCGCTGACATGCTGAACACTTTCAACTGCTTCCCCGAAGGGATGACCCCGAATCGTCTGTCGGCTTTGCTGTCTCAGCTTGGACCGAAGGGGTCTCAGCAGATTGAGCGTATCGAGCAGAAGGGAAAGGTGTACTTCACCCTTCCCACCTCTGACGAATACGCAGAGTAATTAAAAAGAGAAGAGAATAAAAATTCTCTTCTCTTTATTTTTTATTCATTAGTTAGTTTTAACTAACTTGGGCGCCCGGGCAAGCTGTTAAAAAAATAACTTTTAAAAAAACTATTGACTTTCATGATGTTATGTGATATAATAAAACCATCCTAAAGGGAAGGAGAAAAACAAAATGCAAAGCGATAAAGTTATTGGAATGCGCTACTTTGATGCAGTGCGATACATCGAATGCATTAACCTATGGGAAGAAGTCACTGATCTAGTGATTGATGCCTATGGGATCGTAGTGAAAGTCATTCACTGAACTTCTGGTACTTGAAACCAGAAAAAAATAAAAAAAATGCTTGACAAATTAGATCAAGCATGTTATAATAAAAGCACAAAGGGCAAGGGCAGTAGCCGCAAGAAGGTATAAACCTGAAGCGGATGAGCGACACAAGTTGCGAATAAGAATCCATGATAAGACCCACAAGAAAGGCTCGCCTGCAATGGTGGAGCGTCCCATAAGGGAAAAAGGGCGCCCAAAAAATATTTGATAACTTCTCTTCCTCCTTTTCTTTTCTCTTTCTTTTTGTAGAACTTTACTGATTTATTTCGGTAAAGTTTTGCCCGGGCGACCAGCAAATTGCACAAAGAAAATTCATTTTAATAATTCTTTTTTGTACAAAATCCCATCTTGATTTTTTGGAAATTATTTGGTAAAATAATTATAGAAAATAAAGAAAGGGATTGATACAATGAATAAAGAAATGTTTTACGCTTTGGCTTCTCTGTTTCTTATTCGAGAAAAGAAAGCGCGTGAGGATAAGCGCCATGATGCGGCGGTTGCCTATGCCAATGCCTATGATTGGCTGTGCTATGCGGTAGAAGATAATTCCGATTGTCTGATGATGTTTGATGACATGGATGAAGCTGTTGAGTTTGCCAAACAGCACAAAGATTCTTACATCTGGGAGCTTGAAGATTTTTTCAAAAACCCTATTGACAAGTAAAACAAAGTGTGCTATAATAAATACAGAAATTAAGAAAAGGAGAAAATAAAATGGTTAAGGTAAATTATAAAGAGGTTTGTGTTATCACTCGTTGCCCTTTCTGCGGTCGCGGAAATGAGGTCGAGGTCAATGAGATGGATTATCTCGATTGGTCTGATGGCGAACTGGCTCAGGTCGCTTTCCCTTATCTCTCTGCTGATGAGAGAGAGATGCTGATCTCTGGCATCTGCCCCACTTGCTGGGATGAAATGTTTGGGGGTGAAGAATAATGAGAGTTTCTGTGTGTGCTTCTTTGACTTATTACTATACAGTTGATGTTCCTGATTCCATCTGTGGAACAGATGAGGAAGGATACGTAATTAATGAAGCGGAACTTATTAACTTTTGCGCTGATGCTGACCCTATTAATTTTTCTGGAGTAAATGACACTGTTACAGGTGAAATTATCAGTATCAGAACTGAGGACAGTGATGAGGAGATTTACTATAGTTAATCTCCTCTAACCGCCCGGGCAAGTGTGAACAAATTATTAATATCTCAATTTAAGTATTGACAAGTGATAACTTTTCTGATATACTATAATCACAAAAGCAAAGGAGATAAAAAAATGTACAGATATTATTTAATTGATGTTTATAACACTTCTGATAATGAACTTCTATATTCAAGTGCATTATTAAATAGAAAATCTATGCTTAGGTTAGTAGAAGTATTTAGTGATGATTATTCAGAACTTAGTATCACTATTAAAGTAACTACTTATAATTATTCAGAACCTAAATGGTATTTAGAAGAATAATTAAAAGAAAATTAATTCTATCTGGATAAGAGATAAAAAAGAAGACCTTTCCTACAAGTTAAGGTCTTTTAACTGCCCGGGCGCCAATTGTGAAAAATTTAATTATCAAAAAAGTATTGACAAGAAAGAAGAACTGTGATATACTATAATCACAAAAGCAAAGGAGATAAAAAAATGAGAGACTACTTCAAAAGAATCCGTTGCCATGAGGGTTTTAATCGTCTCTACACCCCAAATAAACAGACTCGTCAGAGAGCCAAGAGAGAAGTAAAAAAGGAGCTGAATAACAATGACAGGTAAGCAACTTGAAAAAAGAATCTTGACAGTTGATAAGCAGATTAGCGATCTTCAAAAGACTATGGAGATTCTAAAAAATCAATACATCAAAACGTGCGGGCTATGCGCTTGGGACGCATTGTTTGATAAGCTGAAAAATACTTATTGAGGAAATAAAAAATGATTAAAAAATTTTGTGGTCTTATTTTTTTCTTTGTGAGCTATGTGCCTGCGCTTTTGCTGACAATCATCTTTGATGGTATTAGAGCAACAAAATATTTTTTCTATAATTCTCATCAGACTTTAAAATTCCTACTTGACAAATGATAGCTAATGTGCTATAATAAATACAGGAATTAAGAAAGGAAAATAAAAATGAAAGCACTTGTAACAAAAGCAAATAGTGATTATTGGTATAAAATTAAAGAATTTAATACGATGGAAGACATTCAGCAGTTTATTAAGGAATGTCGGTGTGGAATCATCATTGAAAGAAATGAATATACTGATGATGACATCTTTGAATTTTGGGATGATATGGAAGATAAAGATATTCCGATCATCAAAGAGTGTCCTTTGCACATTACGATTTATAATGATTATGTAGAATAAAAAAGGAGAAAATAAAAAATGGCTATCGCACATGTTACTTTTACTTGTTATTACAATTACGAAGTAGAAATTGATGATACTCTTTACGATGAAGATCCTTGGGCTGCTGAAGAGCAAGCTATCGAGGATGCCCGCGAACAGTATGAAGCTCTCAAAAGATATCCTGTTGCGGATACTACATACGACGAAGTAGAAGTTGAATTTGAATAATTTGCTTTACTACTTTAATGTAGTAAAGCTTTGCCCGGGCACTTGGCAAAATGCACAAAAGAAATTCATTTTAATAATTCTTTTTTGTGCAATTTACCATCTTGTTTTTTTTTAAAAATTTGCTATAATAATAATTGTCAAGGGGGAAAGCCCTAGTAAAAGCCCAGAAATGCCACGGCGTGCTTAGCGGATTGGCTCTAAACCAAAAACGCCGAAAAAAATTTAAAAACCCCTTGACAACTAATTAAGTCTGTGCTATAATAAATACAGAAATTGAGAAAAGGAGAAATTAAAATGGATAAAAGAATGAACAAAATGGATGCCGAAACTCTTCAGCAGTTTCTGGCTTTCCGCAAGAGAGCTGGACGTGTCCCCTCTAAAAAGGGTAAAGGCTCTTACAATCGCAAGAACTTCAAGAAAGGGGTGTAGTAGAATGATGGCAGAACCAATTAAAACTAAGTTTGAATGGGATGACCTTAGTGATCCTTATCTTATTTGGCCTTGCGACCATTGCGGGGCTTTGGATAACTGGCCTTGCTGTGATGATGGGGCTACTTCTTCTGCGTGTAACCATTGTGCTTTTGCAATTATGAATTACGCACGCACCCACAACATGGATTAAAAAATAATTTAAAAAAAGGAGTTTATTAAACTATGGCACATTTTCAGGTTATTTTTAAGGATTCTGTTCATGGCATTCACATCAATCATTTTGATGAATACAAGGATGCACAGGAATACTGGGACGCCTACGCAGATGCGGAAACCTGCGAAGCAGGCGAACTGCTCGACCTCGATGATGGTGAGGTTATCTGGGAGTTTGGTGAGGAATTTTAGTCTCACCTAACTGGCCCGGGCGATTGTGAAATAAATAACTTTTAAAAAACTATTGACAAATGCCTAATTATTTGGTATACTATAATTGTTCCAAGGGACAGCGAGAAAGTGACTGAGTCTGTTACGAGTCGCATCAACGAGTGGAGCGCTACACTTCAAGAGTAGACCCCCAGCCAGTCAGCCAACCTTGTAGAAGCTTCTTACCGAGGAACATTTCTAGGTGGGATTAGCTACCCTACCTATACAAATTAAATATAGGGAAGACGCAAGAAAGGAGAATACCCATGGCACTTAATTTAAGATTGCCACATCTTTGACAGTGTGGCTAATTTTGAAATTGTTTAGTGATACCTCTATCTGTTCGGTCAGATAGAGGTTTTTTTATTGCCGCTTGCGTTGTTAGTCAAGGCTAACTAGGTCAGCGCCCCCTCCACGCGCGACCAGCCCCGGCGCAGCCGGTATTTATCAAAATGCACAAAACACCTAATTTTTTGCAGATAATCTTTGTGTAAAATACTATCTTGCTTTTTCCTGAAAATCTGTTATAATAATAATCGTGAAAGGGGAAAATAATAAATCAGATATTGACAAATAATAAAATATTTGATATAATAAATATAGTAAATGAGGGTGTAGCTCAGTCGGTAGAGCACTTGACTTTTAATCAAGGTGTCGGGGGTTCAATTCCCCCCACCCTCACCAAGAATTGCGGAATCACATTGATGTGAAAATTCTCATCCCTCCTTTCTCTTTTTCCTCCTTTCTTTTTATGGGTTAGACGTACTGTAATAGTACGTCTAATTCTTTTTAAGCGCCCGGGCGCCCAGTTAGTCTAATCTAATTATTGTTTTAATCAAAATGCACAAATTACTTAATTTTTTGGGGGCAATCTTTGTGCAAAATCCCATCTTGCTTTTTTCCGAAAATCTGCTATAATAATAATTGTCAGGAGGGGGAAGCGAAACCCAGAAACGACACGGATGGAAGCAGAAAAGCGTTCCTTTGACTCAAAAAAAATTTCCGAAAAATTTTGAGAAACCTCTTGACAAGCTTCAAAAAGTATGGTATAATAAAATCACAAAAGGACAAGGACAGTCCTAAAAACCAGAAAGGAATTGATACTATGGCAAATAAGAATGGACTTACTATTAAGGCTGGTTTTGAGCGTGCTCGTGAAGTGTTCGCCGAAATGGGTGATGCTGAAATGGTCGCTTTCTTCGACAAGCGTCTTGAGCAGAACGCCAAGAAATCCGCTTCTAGCGGTGAGCGCAAGCTGACCCCTCATCAGCTTGAGAATGAGAAAATCAAAGAGGGCATTCTCGACAGCATGGTTGCTGGTACGGTTTACAGCATTGCGGATATGCTGAACACCTTTAACTGCTTCCCTGAGGGCATGACCCCCAACCGCCTGAGTGCGCTTCTGTCTCAGCTCGGCCCGAAAGGTTCTCAGCAGATCGAGCGCATTGAGCAGAAAGGTAAAGTCTACTTTACCCTCCCTGCTAATGGGGATTACGAAGAGTAATCCCCCACTAATAAAGGATTGATAGGCCTAACCTATCACCACTAACTTTCTTTTCTCTCCTTTCTCTTTTGTGGGTTTTGAGCTGTAGAAATACAGCTCAAAATTCAAACCGTGAGTTAGTCTTGCCTAACCGACCGGGCGCCCTTTGTTAAAAAACTAACACTTGACAATTTAAAAATAATTTGATATAATTATTATAGTCCAAAAGAAAGGAATTGATAGCAATGATTGATGAAGCTCGGATTGCCTTTTTGATGAAAAAGCTCGGCATCAGTCGTGAAGAAGCTCTTGATTTGGAAAACTATGATGAAGACGTCAAAAAGAATCGCAAAACTCAATACGACTTGACGCCTGAACAAATCAAGAACGTTCAAGACATGAATCGGCGAATTGACCACAAGAAAAGTGGTCCTCGCAAGGTCGAGCGCAAGCCCAATGAACTAAAAGAAGCAATTGTGGCTTGTTTGGCTGAATTTCTAGAAAATGAGTGTGAATTTACTCTCAATGAAGAGATTCAGTATTGCGGTGAAGTAGAAATCACTAATAAAAACAGAATGATTCACTTTATCGCAGGTGGAAAAGAGTTTGATTTACAGCTCATTGAAAAAAGACCACCTAAAAAGTAAGCAAATTACATAGAAACTCCCCAAAATTTAACAGTTTTGGGGAGTTTTTGTATAGGTTTTGCGGGAAAATACTTCAAAAATTTTAAGTAATTTCGGCACTTGACAAGGCAATAATTCTGTGTTATAATGGATTTAGAAACAATAAAGGAGCTATCAAAATGACTGATCTTCAAAAACAGGCTATGAAAGAAGCAATGCAAATCATTCATGAAACTTGCTGGTATGCAAGTGAGCAAATGGATTGTGAAAAAGATTGCCCTTTTTCTAAAGTTTGCTCAGCTCTCCATCATAGCGCAGAAGTATTGTATTCATACCCCTGTGAATGGAATTGGGCGCTTAGTCTTAACTAACTGCCCGGGCAACTTGTTAAAAAAATAACTTTTAAAAAACCTCTTGACAAGACGTATAATCTGTGGTATACTGATTACAGAAATTAAGAGAAGGAGATAAAAAAATGGTTTGGTTAGAATTGTGGGCAAAATTTCAGGTAATTGGCAGTATTGCAGGTATAGTTGCCATCATTGGACTAATAATCTATGCAATTTATTTAAACAGAGGGAGATAAAAAAAATGTACGATTTTTTGTTTGTGCTGACTGAGTATTCCGATAATGAGGGTGAAGAAATTCTTGTTGAATGTGAAACTTTGAATGAAGCTTATCACATTCTCGGTCAGAATGGTTTTGAGCCTGAAGAGTATGATTTTATTGATAGGCTTGAAGTTTGGGAAGGCGAAATTCTTGGACTGGACACCTATTAAGGGGGATTAATAAAATGTGGCTTGAAGATTTAACAAAAGCTCTATACTATCTCAATTCTATGGTAGGTAATTATCTTTTGGTAGAATCTATCAAAGATGGCGTGATTCATTTCACAAACGAAACTGCGGCAACTGTTAAAGACTTAACAGAAGCCTATGATCTCTTTTTTAAGACGGGCGAAGCAATTCCAGTTAGTGTTTTACTACGCTAATTGGGCACCCGGGCACTTGACAAAAAAATAACTTTTAAGAAATGCTTGACAACAGCTCATTCTTTTGATATAATTAATAATGTCGAGAGGGAAAAGAAGTTAAGCCCCTCGAAAGAAAGGAATAAAAAATGATTACTGAAGAAACTGTTGTGATGATGATTGATACTGAAACTACGAATGACATTGATTGCCCGATTGTCTATGATATTGGTTATCACGTCTTTACTCTGAAAGATGGGGTTCTTTGTGAACGGTCTTTTGTCAATGCGGATGTTTTTTGTGATGCTGAGCTGATGGCAACTGCTTATTTTGCTGATAAGATTCCTACCTATTGGAATCAGATTCGGCGTGGTGAGCGTGAGCTTCATAAATGGGCAACTATTAAACGTCAGCTTGCTGCTGATTGTAAAAATTTTGGTGTTGAGGTTGTTTGCGCTCATAATGCTCTTTTTGATAGTCGCGCATTAAATACTACTCAGCGTTATGAGACTACTTCAAAATTTAGATATTTTTTGCCTTTTGGTCTTGAATGGTGGGATACTTTGCGGATGGCTCGTGAAGTTCTCAAAAATAATGAATCTTTCGGTGAGTTCTGTTATCAGAATGACTACTTGACCAAGCGTGGACAGAGGCGCTATACTGCGGAAATTATTTATCGCTGGCTTACTGGTGATAATGATTTTGAGGAGTCTCACACAGGGCTTGAAGATGTGAAAATTGAGACTGAAATTCTCAAGTATTGTCTTTCTGTCAACCCTGAAATTGATGGACGTCTGTGGCGTGAATAAGGGTGTATAAAAATACACCCTCGGCGCCCGGGCAATCTGTTAAAAAAATAACTTTTAAAAAAGTATTGACAAGTCGCGCATTTTCTGTTATACTATAATCACAGAGAACAAAGGAGATAAAAAATGACTTGGTGGCAATGGATAATAGTTGAAATTGTAATTATACTCAATGTAATAGCTATTTTTATCAAAAATTAAAAGGAGATAAAAAAAATGACTTGGAAAGAATTTTATAAACTCGCTCTCCGCAATTATGAGAATGGTGGAGATGGTATTGTTGAGTGTTGGGATGAAAACACTTTCAACGAATACGTTGCAGAGTTTGGTCCGATCACTGAAAAAGTCGCGCATGAGATGTTTGATACTGCTATGGATATTTACAGAGACATGCTCGGATATGTTGATTATTAAGGGGTGATAAAAATGTATAAAGGTAGTACTGGAGGGGTAAGATAATGGCAAAAGGTAAAATTGTTTATACTCATGTGACTGAGAAAGAAATTGAAATTCCTGATGAAATTGTTGAAATTAATGGAAAATTTTCTTGGGAAATGACTTGCGCAGATTATAATAAACTTGAACAATTTTCAAATGATCTATGGGAACAGTACCCTGATGTTTCTGAACGTTGTGGGGTTTATTATAAAGACGATGATGGTTGGTGGATTATCGAAGAATATTAAATAGGGGATAAAGAAATGAAAGGTAAAATTATTTATACCCAAATGGTGGAAAAAGAAATTGAAATTCCTGATGAAATCATTGCTATTCATGATAAATCATTTTGGGATTGGACAGAAGAAGAAGAATCTAAACTGCGTAATTTTTGTGAATCTACTTGGAAACCTATCATAGAAGAAAAAGATTTCTGTGATAAATACGGAATGTATTATGAAGAAAATGGTGCTGAATGGGCACTTGAAGAATATTAAAAAGGAGATAAAAAAAATGAAAGAATTTTATGTTTCTGCTTCTTTGTATTACGGTTATACTATTGAAGTTCCTGATAATTTTGATGAAAGTGATGAATCAGAAATCATGGAACGTGCTTATGAAGCTGACCCGCTAAAAATTGATTTATCTAATGTAGATAACCCTTCAATCTATTACAATTATATTTCTGATGAAAAAGGCAATGTTTTGTATGATTGGGGCTAATTAGCCCCAACTAACTTGCCCGGGCGGTTTACATAACGGTTTCAATTGTTGACATAAGAAAGTCGTTGACATAATTACTTTTTTATGGTAAACTATATTCAGAAATCAAGAGAAAGGATTTGATAAAAAATGATGATGATTTTGATTGTTGGTGCTGTGATTGGTATTGTCCTTGGAATGCTGTTTGATAGAGGGTAAATCATGGATACTTATGTAACTCTTTCTGTTCTTTTGATTTGTTGTATTTTTGCGGTTGTTAATCTTCTTAAAGCTTTTTATAAGCATGAGAAAAAAAATTTTCATACTTATGATTTTCCCCTTGACAACAAGAACAAATGGTGGTATAATTAATACAGAAATCAAGAAAGGGAATAAAAAAAATGAAGCATAAGGTTTGGAATTATCTTTTTGAACTGACTGAGTATTCTGATAACGAGGGTGAAAGAATCCTTGTTGAAGCTTGCTCAATGGGTGAAGCTTGCGGGATTCTTGAAGACAATGGCTTTGATGATGAAGATTACAAATACATCACCAAAATGTCGCTTCTTGATGGCGAAAGACTTGGACTGGACATTTATTAAAGGGGGTAAAAATAATGGAACAGATTCTTGATTATGGGTATCTTGTAATGCTCAATGAGTTTTCTGATAATGAGGGAGAACTAATTTTTCTTCGTGATTGTGATACTCTTAAACAGGCAGAAGCAAGACTTTACGCAATGGGTATAGGAACTTGCGCCTATAATTTCATCAAGCGTATGAGTGTTGAAGAAGTTGAAATGTTTGGACTTGACATTGAGGAGATGTAAAAAATGGATAATCAGAATATTTACAGGAAAGCACTTCAGATTTTGGATAATCGCGAAGATTATTGGGAACTGCAAGCCTATGATTTAGGAAAAACTTATACAGAACAAAAAGTTTGTCGTGCCAAGTCAGACGCTTATTATTCGGCAAAATGTATCTTGTATTACGCTATGGCTGGAGATTTGGAAAATCTTTCACTGCTTGAAAAGAGTATGGGCATTTAAAGTTAGTGTTTTATTACACTAACTTACGCCCGGGCATTTTAAGCGCAAAAGATTTTTGCCAGTTAGAACAAGCTAATCACCGGCTCCTCACCGGGCGCGCCCGGCGAGCTGGGCCGAACTTCCATTATATCACATTTTGGAAAAAAAGTCAAGTAAAATATTGCACAAAATTTCAAAAAATTTTTTTCCTGAATTGTGCATTTTGACGAACCCGCGGCTTGTTAATTAATTAACTAACAATCTGTTACCATTTTGTAACCATTTTGTCACTTTTTTGTAACCATGCCGCGCGGCATACCCTGCGCGTCCCCATATGCGACCCCATATGGTTGAAAGTTGGTTGAAAGTCAGCGCGCACCTTCGGCGGCCGCCCCCTCGCGTTCCCGCACGATTTCAAAAGTGGCTTGCCTTTTTTCATTCTCATATGGCGGCACTTTGCGTTGAAAGTGGGGGCCCGATATTACATATATTAAATTGACAAATTAAAAATAATATGTTATAATATTAAAAAAAACTATTTTTTTTTTTTTTTTGCAAAAATTGCAAACTTGACAAATAAATTATTTTATGATATAATATTAAAAAAAACCATTTTTAAAGCGCACCCTTTCTTCCTTATATAACCAATAGCAAAACACAAAGTCAAAATGTCACGCACCATTTAATTCCGAAGTCTTTTTCACAACTCTACCTTTAACTTTTGTAGAAACC
>JAEEGL011200299.1_pt1 | contig 11856 bp, 8 predicted proteins | sample 9134231 | NCBI WGS metagenome assembly JAEEGL01 (sample SAMN16246548, study PRJNA631951) | gut metagenome | biome: gut microbiome; feature: rumen; material: fiber-attached | host: Bos | place: Iran: Karaj | collected 2018-10 | reverse complement strand
CCCTTGGGGTCAAAGTCGGAACCGCCCTTGCCGCCGCCGATGGGCAGACCGGTCAGGGAATTCTTGAATATCTGCTCGAAGCCGAGGAACTTGATGATGCCCTCATAAACCGAGGGATGGAAGCGCAGACCGCCCTTGTAGGGTCCGATGGCGCTGTTGAACTGAATGCGGAAGCCGCGGTTTACTCTGACGTTGCCCTTGTCGTCAACCCACGGAACGCGGAACTTGATGATTCTTTCAGGCTCGACGATGCTTTCGAGGACGCCCATCTTGATATATTCGGGATGCTTTTCGATGACAGGCTCGAGGGATTCGAGAACCTCTGTCACTGCCTGATGAAATTCAGGCTCATTTGGATTGCGCTTTTTGACTGTTTCCATGAGATCTGCGAGATACTGATTCTTAAAAGCCATTTTAATTTATCTCCTTTTGCAAGATGAATTCATACGCCTTTTCAGCGCTGTAGGTATTATTGTAATACACACACAGAGGATTTGTCAATATTTTTTTTCAGATTTTTCTGTAATTTTGCAATTTTAATTTTTGAAACTTGCAAAATTGTGCATATCATTCATTGGAGTCGGGCGAAATCTGAATTTATTTGCGGCGCGTAAGGCAAAATGCCGTTATTGAGGCTATGAATGCCACAACCGCTGCGGCGACAGCGAACGCCGCGTCACGGAGCTGGATTTTTTTGCCGATCAGCGGTATATCCAAGTCTGTTCCGGACACGTTAAACAGTGGAATTTTACTGAAATCCGAGAAAGGCAAGGATCTTCCCGAATCCGAGTCCGAGACGGCGGACTTGGTTTTTTCGTCGCTATTGCCGTTGTCGGGAATGAAATCGGGGATCTCAGACCAGTCAACATTTTCAAACATATCGTTGAGTCCGGGGGTATCGTAACCGACGGTGGTATAGGCAAGCCCGAATTTCCGGCAGTCATACGCCCCGAATTCAAGCACGTAATTCTGCCAGACAAGCTGGCTTGCGTGGCAGTGATAGCCTTCCCTCGCCATTTCAAAGGCTGTTCTTCCTCCGAAGCGGTCGAGCGTTTTGCCGCTCCACTGAACCGTTATCTGATTTTCTTCCCAGAGATGAAGATAGCATTTCTGAACCTTATGTATGCCGTATTTTTTTGCGCTCTCAGGGAAAACGGACGGATCCTCGTATTCTTTCAGCGCCTCGAGCAATGTGCTTGCGTTGAGAATGTGAGCGCCGTGACCGTATTCGCCGTTGATGTCGTGCGCGATAATCACTCTCGGCGAGAATCGCCTGAGCATTTCCACCTGAAATTCCAGCACCCTTTCACGTCCGTAAAAATTTTCCGCCGCGTTCAGACTCGGTTTTGAAGCCCTGTCGTCTATGAATTTATCCGTGATTATGGGATAATTCCTGACCCCCACAAGCCACAGCCCGTTGAGAAGCTCATGCCCGCGCCACGGCTCATTGGCGTGGTTCGTCAGATAGACCACCTGCACATTGTAACCCAGCTCGCCCGCGTAATACGGCATAGCGCCGCCGAACCAGAGATGCTCGTCATCGGCGTGAGTGGGCATAAGCATAAGATCAGCCCTTTTGCATGGCGGCTGCCATATCTGCACCCAGTCCGGAAGACTGCCTTCCGTGAACGCGTATACGTCGGTCAGGGAGCTTCCCGCGGGGAGGTTAAGCTCAAAGGCCGTGACTGAGCTTTCCAGAACCACACATTCGTGCAGGAATTGATTTTCACCGCCTATTATCTCGGAGCCGTCGGGCAGTGATACCGTCCAGACGCACGGCTTCCCGAACATAATGTAAATCGACCTGACAGGAGATTCCGCTTCAAATCTTATGCGGGATACTTCATCGAAATAACAGCTTGAGTATTGATTTGAGTCGGTGGTTTTTTCAAGCTCCTCCGCAGCGACTCCACCGCATGACACGTCAAGAAAAACGAGCGACGCGTCATTCTCACCAGACGGTGAATTCAGTCCAGCCGCCGACACGGGCGCCTGTGAAGCGCAGAGCCACAGCGCTGCGAACAATGCCTGAGAAAGAATGGTGAAGAGTATTTTTTTCATTTTTCTTTACCCTGTTTTACGTCTTGTTTTTTTAAAGAACCTGCGAATATTAATGCCGTGGCATTCACTAATACCAGAATTACCGCAAGTACTATTACCCAGACAGGTATGCGCGGCTGCTTTTTCACATTTTCAGGCGTTATGCTCTGAGATGAAACGTCAGTCTGAGATACGACGCTGACCGGTTCGCTTGGTTCAGGGGGTATTTCAATGCTGTCGTTAAAATCGACATGCTCGAACAAATCGTTGAGTCCGTTGGTGTCAGGTCCGACAGTGGTATATGCAAGCCCGAATTTCCGGCAGTCCTTTTTGCCCCAGTCCCTTGCTACTATGCCGTACTGTTCCTGACTCTTGTGGAACGCAAGCCCTTTTATTGCCACCTTGAGCGACGATTTACCTCCGAATTTTGAAAGAAACATTGTCCCCCACGGTACGACAATCGTATTCTTCGGCCACAGGTGAAGATAGCATTTCTGAATCTTGTAAATGCCGTATTTTTTCGCGCTTTCGGGATAAATCTCAGGATTTTCATATATTTCGAGCGCGTCGAGCAGGGTCGAGGCGTTGAGTATATGCGCGGCGTGACCGTATTCGCCGTTGATGTCGTGGGCGAGAATCACCCTCGGAGCGAATCTTCTGAGAATTTCCACCTGGAATTCAAGGACGTTTTCCCTGCCGAATACCGATTCCGCGTCCTCTCTTGTGTCCATTGTGTCAAGAAATCTGTCGGTTATTAAAGGATAATTCCTCACGCCAACATACCACAGGGCGTTGAGAAGCTCGTGATTTCTTATAGTATTGTTGAAGTGGTTTGTCAGATAGACCACCTGCACGTTATATCCCAGTTCGCCCGCGTAATAAGGCAGCGCTCCGCCGAACCACGCGTATTCGTCGTCGGCGTGAGTGGGCAGCACAAGCAGATCAGCCCTTTCGCATGGGGGCTGCCATATCTGAACCCAGTCGGGAAGAGCGCCGTCACTGAACGCGAAAACGTCAGTCAGCCATGAATCCTGCGGAATGTCGATTTCAAACTCCGTCACTTCGCTTTCAAGCGAGAAGTATTCATGCATGAATTCGTTTTCCCCGCCCTGTTTCACAGTGCCGTCGGGAAGAGTAAGCTTCCATTTGCACGGCTTTTCAAACATGAAATAGAGACTCTTCACGGGAACCGACGCGGTGAATTTCAAATGAATATCGCGTGCTGCTTTGTAAAATGTTTCCTTGTCACCGTCGGTGATGAATTTTAATCTTCCCGTTTCCTCGTTTGGAATATTTTCATAGGAATATCTCAGCGAAGCTCTTTCCGCTTCCGGATTTGCATTGTCGGCTGACGAAGCGGAAACCGCCATCGGGAACGCGCACGCCGCGCATGCCGCAATCATCAGAAGAAATGCGGCTTTGAGAATTTTTTTCTTCAATTATCTCACCTTACATTCATTATTTTGAAAACAGAGAGCCGCCTTCGCAGTCTATTGCGACAATAAGCGGGAAATCCTTGAATTCCAGACGCTTGACCGATTCGCAGCCTAAATCCTCAAAGGCTATGACTTCACATGAGGTTATGCACTTTGAGGCGAGCGCTCCCGCGCCTCCCACCGCGCAGAGGTACACCGATTTATTGCGGCGTATCGCCTCGCAAACCTCCGGCGAACGTCCGCCCTTGCCTATCATCGCGCCGAGTCCAAGATCGAGCATTCGGGGCGCGAACGGATCCATGCGGCTCGATGTTGTCGGTCCGCATGAGCCTATGGCAAGGTGTTCCGGCGCGGGAGTGGGTCCAGCGTAATAGACGACTGCTCCGTTAAGGTCATAGGGAAGCTCCTCGCCGCTGTCGAGAAGCGCCGTTATGCGTTTGTGGGCTGCGTCGCGTGACGTATAGACCGTGCCGGACAGCAGCACTCTGTCTCCGGCGCGGAGTACGGGAGCCATTTCCTTTATATCGGACGTATTGAATGAGTATTCCGCCATATAAAAATCTCCTTTTTATGATTAATCACAACTAACTTATATCCAAAAAAAAACAAAATACCACAAAATCAAAAAATGCAGATAATATAAAAATTTCTCACCGTTTCATTATATCACCAGTAAATTAATTATGCAATATTTTTTTAATTTTTTTAAATAATAAAAAACTCCGGCGAACATTTGAGTATTGTCCGCCGGAGAAACCAACAGTATTATTTTTTGAAGTAGGGATTGCCCTCGGCGCGTTTGTCGGTGGGATCCCAGTTGCCGTTCTGACTTTTTCTCTTTGGGCGCGACTGGAATTTTACTTCGGGACCTGCCTTATTTACAACACGTACCTGCGTTCCTTTGGGCATATTCAGATATATCCAGTAGGCGTCGCGGGAACAGAGCTGTATGCCGCCGCCGCTTACGGCTGTTCCGATATTCTCATAGCCGCCGTCGATCATAGTGGAGGGATCCTTCTTGCTGAACGGAATTGAGCTGAAATAGTAATTATCCTCCTTGCTCAACTGGCAGCAATACTGACCGAATTCTCCGTCCTTGAGCTCGACCCATTTTTCCTTTTCGCCGATTTTGTAAACGCCCTCCTTGGTTGGAGTGGTATCGGGAGCGCCGGTCGAGCATTTCAGGGCGTGGAATCTGTGAATGTATTTTCCGTTGTCGCCCTTTTTGTATATTACGATCTCCTGATTTTCGACGTAGACAACCATGTAGAAATCCGATTTGTAATCGGGGTTGAGAATATCGTTCTTTGTAGCCGTATCCTTTTTTGGCTCTGACGAAACGGTTTCCGATGAAACAGCTTCCGACGAAACAGCTTCCGACGAAACGGCTTCCGGCGCTGTAGAGGAAACGTCGTCAACCGACGATGTTTCGGAGCTTGCGACGGGCTGCGACGTGACCGCCTTATCCGACGGCGACGCCTGATCCGATTGGGAAACGGCTGAGGTCACAGGACGTACACGGTCATTTTTGAATTCGTCAGCTGTGAGCCGCTTTCCCCTGTATACCAGCACGGTGAACACCGAAAGCATCAGCACCACGATGCAAAGCAAAATGACAGATATGGCTGTTTTTTTTGATTCGTTTTTATTTCCGTTCATCTGATAATCCCCATCTTATATATTTTTAACGCCTAAAATTACGCGCATATTAAGATTATACATGTTTTTTGTAAAAAGTCAATGCAATCAGGGTAAAAAAACGACGCGTCACTTTTTACTTTTCACATCCGGACTTTTTGTGAGTAAATTCGTGACGCGCCGCTTTTATTCAGTTATTATTGATTTATTGGTTCAGTTGCCGGGGCAATAAAAACCTGTCCAGTCGTCATCGTAACCACCGTCGTTATCGCCGCTTTGGGTTGTTGTGGTTGTCGGCGGCTGTGTGGGCGGCTTTGTGGGAGCCTGCGTTTGCGGTTGAGTGGGTTTTGCAGTGGTATTATTGTTTTTTGCAGTGGTATTATTGTTTTTTGCAGTTGTTTTGCCGTTGTTTTTGGTTGTTGCGGTGGTTGAGGTTGTTGATCCGCTTTCAGTGTCGCTCTCCGGATCGCTCTCGGGTTCGCTCTCGGGTTCGCTCTCCGGTTCCTCTGAGGATGTTGTATCGCTTACGGACACAACCGGTTCCTTTTCTTCAGGAGCCCTTCCAAGACCAATATGAATGACTCCGAAACCGCATAAAATCTGAACAACCACGATTTCAACCGCCAAAGTAGCGGATATTGTAAGCAGTATTGTCAATAATTTTACGTATATTTTCAAGTTAATCTCCCCCTTATTGTACATTCAGAATGGTTTTGAGCTTCTGGATCATTGCTTTCTGCGAATCGTTGGGATTTTCTATGCTCTGGTAATCCTGCAACGCGGCGCTGGCAACAGAGTAGAAGGACTTTTTAACCGATGCTGAATATGCAATGTGTTCAATTCCGCTGCTGTCGGTATAGATGAAATATCCTCTGCCTGTCATTTCGGTGGGAAATTCCCGTGGAGGAATATCGATGAGAACGCCTGTGAATGTAAACTGATTGTCGTCCTGACTGAGAAGCTTCTGCGCCGCTATCTTACGGACCATCGGTGTGGTTATAGTAAGCTCATCGTCACCCAGAATGTTTGACGGAATGATGAGTGTGCCGAATTCCACAGCGCAGTTCAGGGTATTGAGATTTGCGTTCTTTCTGACCTGAATACCGAAGCGGAGTCCGTAGGGATCGCTCACTCTGATGCCCGCGCCGAGAGTTCTTATGTCGATGAACGGCTCGGTATCCACAACATAGCGGCTGTACATTGTAGCCGAGAGCGTCGGGAACACAAGCGGATAAGTCATGTTGCTGCTCATTACCTGACCATCATTGATGTGGTTCTTAGAGAATTTCTTGTTGCTTGTCACCCATGTGCCGCTGCCGACAAGGAAATAATCGTAAAGATAGTAAGGCGTACCGTCGGAACGGTATCTTCCGTCGTCCCATGTCGCGTCCACCGCGTACCAGCTGCCGCCAAGCTGCACATAGCACCACATGTGCGGACCGCCGGAAGTGTCCGAGGTCATGCCTGTGCCGGAAACGAGCGCGCAGGGAATGCCAAACTCATTGCAGAGTATCTTCATAGCCTTGGAATATCCTTCGCAGACGAAAAGACCATTGAATCTGCTTACAAAGAGCGGAGCAGCGGAATAAACCTGACCATAGGTATAGCTATTCTGACCGAGGGCGTCATAGTTATATGCCGCGTGGAGCAGAATGTAGTCATGAATAGCCTTGACGGTTTCATAGGGCGTATTGTTTACCCTTGAATTGGCTATTTCGGTTTTCGCCGCGGCGATGCCATTCTGGAATTCATCGAGATCCCCGTATGCGCCCGGATATGAATTCCTTGAATATGAAATAACGATCTTGCTTGTACTTCCTGTCAGGCTGCCATGTCCGTCGTCCGACAGATCTACGTATAATGTGTACCCGAATGACCTCAGCCAGAAAACGTCGGGTCTGTCGTAGAAGAACGCGGCTGCCGCTGAGAGAATCATGTCGTCGATGTGCGCCACGTCTGCGTCGCTGATTACATCATTAGCAGAATTGTAAGGATCCTTTGTGCAGTTCGGCGCGGGATAGGTTATCGGCGGATCAAAGATTACTTCCGTGGTTTGCGTGTAGTCTTTTTTCAGTGTGGCTGTATCGTACACCCATTGGTCATAGATAACCTTTTCGTTGTCGGTCAGCTCGCTTCTGTAGTTGCCGTTGTAGCTTGCTGACGAAAGGAATTTGTTGTAATTTGTGCCGTGTTCTCTTTTCAGTCCCGTCTGGTTTGAAAGGATAAAATCCTGTTCTCCTCTGGTGACTGTGACGGTTCTGACCGCCGGCTCCTCCGCCGGCTCCTCCGCCGGCTCCGTAATCTCTTCCGGCTGGATCTCCTGAATGTCCTCCGGTATATCTTCCTGCGTGTCCTCCGGTATTTCCTCCGGAGCGGTCTGCTGCGTTGTATCGGTTGGCGAGACGTCGTCCGAGGCAAACGCCTTCACGAATGTGGCTGTTGCCAATAACGAAGTTACTGCGAGAACGGCGAGAGCAAGACTCAGGAGCTTTTTACCTGAAAGTCTCTTTTTCATAGATAATTCAGTCCTTTCTAATAATATGCAAAAAAATGACATCATCTCCTATATTCTATTATGCATAATTTTACCAAAAAAGTCAATAGCTTTGTAAGACATTTCTATTATAAAACATATATAAAACATAAACAAAGTTTTGATAACGCTATTGGAGTTTTAAATAAAAAAAATCGGCGTCCCCGACAGGGAACCGTCTGGATAACGGCGCTCTGTCGGGGACGGTTTTGACAAATACGGCGGGCTTCACTCGCGGCAGGAAAAGTCGGTACGGTTCAACGAGGATTTTTTATGAAACGTGAATCCATAAAAATCTCCGTAAAGCGAAGCTGCCGGTATTTGTTTTTCATGGAAGCCCCGCCGTACAGTCCCGCCGCAGACAGCGCCTTCCTTTTACATATTATGCCTCACATTCCGTCGGGTTATTAAATTATTCTGCAGAAGTCGGCATACAAATTTTTTACATTTCGCCACAGCCTCTAAGCAAAAAAATCATTGACAACGGCTTTTGGAATATTTATTATATTTTTGGAGACCCGAATCTTTATTTTTTTGACAGGAAGGAATTGAATCATATGAAAATTGCGATTTACGGCTACGGCAACCTTGGCAGGGGAGTTGAGTACGCGGTCAGGCAGAACCCCGACGCGGAGCTTTTCGGAGTATTCACCCGCAGACCGCCTGAGACGGTAATTCCGGTCTTTGCGGAGACAAGGGTGTTTCCGGCGGCTGACATTCTCAATTATAAGGATAGCATAGACGTTCTGATAATCTGCGGGGGCAGCGCGACTGACCTTCCCAAAATGACTCCGGCGCTCGCCTCGGATTTCAACGTGATTGACAGCTTCGACACCCACGCAGATATTCCAAAGCACTTTGCTGCTGTGGACGAGGCGGCTGAAAAGGGCGGCAGGATCGGAATTATTTCCGTCGGCTGGGATCCGGGAATGTTTTCGCTCAACAGGCTTTACGCAAACGCCATTCTTCCGCAGGGCAGGGATTACACCTTCTGGGGCAGGGGCGTGAGTCAGGGACATTCCGACGCGATACGACGCATAGACGGCGTACTCGATGCGCGTCAGTATACTATTCCGGTGCAGTCGGCTCTGGAAAGCGTTCGTGCGGGAGAGAATCCGGAGCTTTCCACGCGGGAAAAGCACACCCGTCTCTGCTATGTTGTCGCGGCGGAGGGCGCTGACAAGGCGCGTATCGAGCGCGAGATAGTCACAATGCCCAAGTATTTTTCCGACTACGACACCACCGTGAATTTCATCACGCAGGAGGAGCTTGACCGCGACCACAAGGGAATACCCCACGGCGGATTTGTGATCAGAACGGGAAGCACCGGAGAAAACGGCGAAAACAGGCATGTTATCGAATACAGCCTGAAGCTGGACTCTAATCCGGAATTTACCGCGAGCGTGCTTGTTGCCTATGCGCGGGCGGCTTACAGAATGAGCATGCGCGGCGAGAGCGGCTGCAGGACGGTGTTTGACATACCTCCTGTGGATCTTTTGATAAAGCCGCGTGAACAGGCTATAGCCGAAATGCTGTAATCTGAGTGATGGCTCAGAACTTTGTTGAAGAAACGGCGCGATGAACGCGCAGGAGGACTCTGTTGAGTCAGGCGGTACAGATGACCTGAACGGCTTCTGTACCGCCTGACTCTTTTTTACTTTTAGCCCTGCTGTTCCAGCATGTTCTCGGCAAAAATACCGTATCCGCACCTCGGATTATTCACAAATACGTGCGTCACCGCTCCGACAAATCTGCCGTTCTGAATTATCGGGCTTCCGCTCATGCCCTGTATTATTCCGCCGGTTTCCTCCAGAAGCTCCTTGTCGGTTACTCTGATTATCATGTTCTTTGCCGGTTCGCCGCTATAGTTGATTTTTTCAATTACAATGTCGTAAAGCCGTGTTTCGTTCTCCGGATTCACCGTGCAGAGAATCTTTGCCTTACCCTGTTTTATTTCCTGCTTCACAGCCGATTCGTATTCCGGCAGCTCCGGCAGCTTTGCGGTGTATTTGCCGAACGCGCCGCATATGGTGTTGCTTTGGAGCGTTCCTATCTCGTCCCCGCTCAGATATCCTCTTATCTCTCCGGCGCTTCCCCTTACGCCTCTCCTTATCCCTATTATCTTAGCCGGAACTATTTCTCCCTCGTGAATGGGAATTATTCCGTGTGTGTCAGCGTCGCATATTCCGTGTCCCAGTCCGCCGAAGCGTCCGGTTTCCGGATCGATATAGGTCAGCGTTCCGATTCCCGCCGCGCTGTCGCGCACCCACATTCCGGTTTTCAGACAGCCGTCCGCGTCGGAATACGCCGGCGTTATCCTGACCGTCCTGCTTCTGCCCTCGCTGTCGGTGACTTCCGCAGTGAGCGTTCCTCCGCATTTTTCAACGGCATGGACAAATTCGCTGTTGGTGTAAATTTCCTTACCGCATACCGAGCGTATTATGTCGCCGCTGCTTATTCCGGCGTCTCTCGCGGGATTAACCCTGCGCCCGTCCGAGATGAAATCGCTCAGTCCGGCTACCATTACGCCGTCGCTGTACATTCTCAGCCCGAACAGCGTTCCCGCCAGCATTACCCTTTTCGGACTTTCTCTGCGTATGCCGATGTTTTTTATTCCGACTATTCCAAAGAGCTTCGCGCTCGCGGATTCCGCGCAGTCGTCGCCGCATTCCACCGATACCGGAATGAATGTGGAAAGCTGTGAATTGCCGCTTTGGTGAATTATCAGCTCGTCCGGCAGTTGTCGCAGCGTTATCAGCGACGGCAGCACAATCGCAGCCGTCAGCGCAAGCAGCATGCTTAATGCCTTTTTTGCCCTGTGCATTCCGCTTATTCCCCCAATTTTCAGGCGTGTGCGCGGCGTTTTTTTTATAAAAATCATGGAATTCATAAATCAATTGCCGCGCAGTAATAGTCTGCTCATATCTTTGAATTCAACCCGTGACAATTAATTTATTATCTGTAAGAATGATTTCGGATATGTAATTTGCAACAAAATCGTAAATTAATATTTATTTATATTGACACAGCAATTTGAATCATTGTATAATACCAGGAAAGCGGCTTTTTTCTGATATTATTTTCAGATGAAATTCGCAAAAAATATCGCAGGAGGCGCGGTATGCAGGATTATTTCGACGAATACAACCCTTATCCATATGTTTACATACAGTATTCACATGATGACGCTCACAAGGTAATTCCCATCATCAAGGCGCTTAAAGCAAGAAAATACAACGTCGTGTTTGACAGGAACTTCAGGGAATCAGACAAGCACAGATTTATGAATGTCGCTCAGATAACGCAGGCGGCGGCGCTGGTTATTTTTTATTCAAAATCCGCGGCGAAATCGAGGCTTATCAAGGAATGCGTCAGATTCGCCGTTCCGATGTACAATATTGATAAAATATGCGTTTGTCTTGACGACACGAGATTTGGCTTTTCGTTCTCGGATATCAGAAAGAATTACACCGTGATAGAGGACACGGAGCTTGACAATCTGATGAATATTTTTGCGCGTCTTCTCGACTTCTATATGCTTCCGAAAAGCGCCGTTTCCGAGCCGGAGGAGCTTACCGAGGTCAAGGAACCCGCCGCGTCGGTTGAGGAGGACGTTCCTGAAGCTATCCCGTCGGAAGTCGATACAGGCTCCGCGGACGAAGCCGTTCCCGACGACACGCCCGAATTCGCGGACGACACGCCCGAATTCACGGACGACACGCCGGAATTCGCGGACGACACACCCGAATTCACGGACGACACGCCCGAATTCACGGACGACACGCCCGAATTCACGGACGACACACCCGAATTCACGGACAATCAGGAAGAGAGTCTGTACGACACCAGCGAATATGCCTATATTTCGCCCGATTTTGAGGAGCCGGACGAAGAGCCTGCCGGAAGCGACATTCCGCCGGACGCGCCGGAGGCGTTTCCGGATTTCGAGATAAGCGATGATTATGACGGCGCCGACGATTATTTTCAGATATCTTCACTGACCGATTTTGATTATGAACCGGAGCGCGAAGAATTTTTCACCCCCGTTCCCGCGCCCGAACCGGAGTACGAAGAATTTTTCACCCCCGCGCCCGCGCCCGAACCGGAGTACGAAGAATTTTACACCCCCGAACCCGCGCCCGAACCGGAGTACAAAGAATTTTTCACCCCCGTTCCCGCGCCCGAACCGGAGTATGATGAAACTTCCGT
>JAEEGL011068450.1_pt1 | contig 11856 bp, 9 predicted proteins | sample 9134231 | NCBI WGS metagenome assembly JAEEGL01 (sample SAMN16246548, study PRJNA631951) | gut metagenome | biome: gut microbiome; feature: rumen; material: fiber-attached | host: Bos | place: Iran: Karaj | collected 2018-10 | reverse complement strand
TGGTTCAGGATATCCTGAGGGCTTAAGAGGAGAGTTTATACCTTATGTAGCTCGAATTATTTGTTGTGCGGACTGCTTTGATGCGATGGCATCCAAAAGAGTATATAAAGAGCCATTCGCACTTGAAAAGATTATTAGTGAATTTGAGCGTTGTAGTGGTACACAATTTGATCCACATATAGCTAAGGTTGTAGTCGATTTGATTAAATCTGGCAAATTAAAACCATATACTGCAGAAAACACTTATTTAGGTAGTGATGGTAAGACGCACCGAATGAAAAAGGAAGAAGTAGAAGCTAAAGAAGAATAAAAATAAAGGGGCTAGCACTAGCCCCTTTCCTTATGCTAATAAATCCTTTTTAGCTTCCCTATATTTTATATAATTGAATAAAGCTATGCCTAAGCCAATAAGACCTGTAATAGATGGAATTATAGCTAAGGATTTTATAGAACATGCTTTATTATTACTACAGTAAATTGGTAATATATTTGAATCCTTCATACTAAGAGATACAATGAATATTGCTAAGAAGAAACCAAAGATTATACCATTTAAAATAATGCTATATAAAGCTATTCCTTGCTTGTTTTTAATTAATCCATAGATATTGATACCAACATTAATCAATATCGCAAAGAATGGGAAAAATATAAGTATTCCTAATGCTTTAACCCAATTAGTTGCATAATAATTAAATGGTATTGCTAAATCTCCAAAGGATGGATTTTTGTAATTGCCACTAAATGCGGCAAAAAGTAGATTAAATCCATTAAAGCTTACTTCGGTACCACCAGCACCATCATTCATATTTGTATTATAAATATATCCAAAGGATACAAACATTAAGAATAATGCAGCTATAGATAATGTAATATTAATGAATTGAAATTTTCTTAATTCATTTGTTTTTGCAGCAAAGTTTTTAATCTGCTTTGCTTTTTTCTTTTTATTTATTTGATTCATTTTTTAAACTCACTTTGTAACATAATATTTTAAATTAGAATAATCTGTAATTAAGCTTATTGTATCTACATCAAAGGTTAAAAATTTAATTTGCTCTTTAGTGCTATAATCAATTTCATTATCCCTATAAGCATAAATTTCAATTGTTTGAAATTGATAAGAATGAAGCTTACCTGTAACATGTACCCAAGTTTTTTCAACACTATCTTCACTTTGATTATATGCTTTAGGTAATTCATTATCATAATTTAAAATGAAGCCTATAACTGTATCTTTACCACAATTACAGCCATATCCAGAGGAGCATTTTCTTACAGAGCAATGATATAAATTGTTTTCTGTATCATATAGATCATACATAAATGCGTCATATTCTATACTAGAACCCTCATATTGCTCTGGATAATATAGCATATTGGTCATAATTAAGAAGAAGTTATCTTCATTTAGCTTATAGTGGTTACTTCCACAAGAAGCTAATAAGAAAATGAGTAAGAATGCCTTAAATAACTTTTTCATCTTGCCCTCCTTAAAATAAATCCAGTGATTAAGAAGCCTAAGAAGAAAACAATATCACAAGCTACAATTGTACAGCCTACAGGGGTAGATGCTAATACAGAAATTAATATACCTAAAATTGCACATACTACTGAAATAATACTTGCAGATATTAAAACGGATTTAAATGTTTTAAATACCCTCATTGCAGATAGTGCAGGGAAGATGATTAAGGCAGATATTAATAATGAGCCAACCAAATTCATCGCAAGCACAATGACTACTGCAGTAATGATTGCGATTAGGTAATTGAATATATTTGTTTTTGTCCCTGTTGCTTTAGCGAAGGAATCATCAAATGTAATAGCGTAGATTCTATTATAAAATAATATGAATAAAACTAATACAACAATAGATAATATAACACATAGCCATACCTTAACTAAGGATAGTGTAAGTATAGCAGTAGAACCAAATAAGGTTAGACATACATCTGCGGATAAATTGGCAGATGTAGAAAATATATTCATAAATAAATAGCCGAGCGCTAAAGCCCCAACCGATATCATTGCGACAATCGCATCTCCATTAATTTTCGTTTTATTGCTTCCTGCAATTAATAAAACTGCACAAAGAATTGTAACAGGAAGTGTAATATATATTTCATTCGTTAATCCAACAATTCCAGCTACAGCCATAGCGCCGAATGCGACATGGCTTAAGCCTTCCCCAATGTGGGAAAATCTTTTTAAAACTAATATTACTCCAAGTAAGGAGGAGCATAATGCGATTAATGCTCCTGCAATTAAAGCATATCTTACAAAGGGATATGTGAAATAATCAGCAAGCTTTTCAAATATGTTCATATTACATATCCCCCTTTATAGATAAATATTCTTCCTTTGTTCCAAAGAAATTATCATCTAAGGATAATATATGTGTTGCATAAGGAATAGAGTCTTTTACATCGTGGGTAATCATAATAATAGTTAAATTATTTTCTTTATTTAGTTTATATATAATTTCATATAATTCTTTAGTAATATCTGGATCTAAGCCAGTAACTGGTTCGTCTAAGAGTAATAGCTTATCTGTTGCTGTTAAGGCTCTTGCTAATAAAACGCGTTGCTGCTGTCCACCGGATAATTCCTTATAGCTTTTCTTTTTAATATCATATAGTCCTACAAGCTTTAGGTTTTTATTTACTAAATCCTTTTCTTTTTTAGAATAGAATAATCTATTCTTTAATTTATTCAAAGCACCAGATAATACAACCTCATAAATAGAAGTAGGAAAGTCCTTTTGAACTATTGTTTGCTGTGGCAAATAACCAATATCTGTTTTAATTAGTCCATTATCATATGTAATTGTTCCATTTATTTGCTTATTTAATCCAAGGATAGCCTTCATTAATGTAGTTTTACCCTTACCATTGGCTCCAATGATTAAAAGATAATCTCCTTCGTTTACTTGGAAATTAATATCTTTAATAATTTCTTTTCCTTCATATCCTATGGATAAGCTTTCGCATTTTATTAATTCTTTCATTAAGCTACCGCCTGTTCAATAATGCTTAAATTAGATTCCATTATTTTAATATAACTAGTCTCCTTTGCCATAGCTAAGGATATAGACTGAATGGAATTTAAGGCTAAAATGGTTTGATTCTTATTTTTTGTATTTTGCTTAATTGTTTCTGCAATAGAAGAATTACCACCTTCAATAGTTAAAATAACACTAAGGCTTAATTCATCAACCTTTTTAGCTAAATAGATAATTGTTTCAAAGGATGCTTCACTTTGGGCATTGCATCCCTTGAAGGCTGCATAATAGCTTAAGCCATAATCCTTAACAAAATATAAGAATGGGAATCTATCTCCAAAAAGAAGAGTTTTTGTATTTCCTTTATCTATTACATTCTTATAATTTAAATCTAGCTTAGATAGCTTTTCTAAATATGAATTTGTATTTTCTAGATATTTATCTTTATTTTTATTATCGATTTTAATTAATGAATCACAAATTTTTTGAACAAATATTTTCGCATTTCTTAAGGATAACCAAACATGCTCATCATATTCAGCTTCTTCAGATTCCTCATTATCTTCCATGCCTTCTATAACTTCTTCAAATCTTGCATTATTTCCTAGGATTTCAAGTAAGTTTAAAATTTCCATAGAATCATTTCTTTTCGATTCTAATGCATCTCTTACCCATTCCTCTGATTCTCCTCCTGCATAGATTAATAAATCTGCAGTAGTAATAGATACAATATCATCCATGGAAGGTTGGAAGGAGTGTAGGTCAATAGTTTTATCTACGATTAAGGTTAAATCAATATTATCTACAGCCTTTGTGATTTCTCTTGCCCAATCGTATTCGGGAAATATTATGCCTACTACCTTAAGCTTATCACTTTTGTTATTACCACAAGAGGTAATACAAATAGTAAAGAATACCATAAAAATGGTAATTAGTATTGTGTATAATTTTTTCATTTCTTCCTCCATAATTTATTTAGTTTTATGGAAGATGATCAATTGTTCATTCGATTGTGTAAATATATAGGTGTTTCTTTTCTTGATATATTTTCTTTAAATAAAAGAATAAATGGAATAAAAAATAATTGTGTTAATGTAATTTTTATAATTGTAGAAGAAGAAACAAATGTTTTTTCTTCTCTACTTGCTTCTTCAATTACTTCACAAATCATACATCCTTCTTCATCACAATGATGATATTTTTCTATAACTAAGAAGGTTTGAAAGAATAGGAAGCATCCTAAGAATAGAAGGACAAATATAATTTTTAATTTGTTTTTCATAAAGAATACCTCCTCGTTTCACTTATTAAATATTTTAACATTTAATATGTTAAAGTCAAATGTATGGAAGAATAAAAAATTGAATGTTATGTATAACATAATTGTAATTTTTAAAAAACTATGGTAAATTGAAATAAGAGATTGGTTTTGAAATGTGGCTTTTTGCCACAGTTTTTCTATTTTATATTTCATAAATGGAGGTGTTAATATGAACATCCCTGAAGCGATAAAAGAGTATAAAGAAGCTATTATTGAAGCAGAAAGGCTAAATGAAGACCTATTCACAAAAATGGATATGGATTCATGGATAAAAACCTTACATAAAAGAGCGGAAAGATTAAGCACTTTATATGAAAAAAGTAATGGGCTTCTAGATTTAATTACCAAAGAAATTAATAATGTTATGGGGAAAGATATGGATGATGCATTCGAAGCCCTATATGATTTATATTTAGATGGATTTGATGATGCTTCATTAATGATTCCAGTTTTAAAAAGAATGGAAGATTATTATGGCGAGACTAAAAATTATGAAAGAATGATTGTATCTTATTCTATTCATGCATATGAATCCCATGAATATATTTCTAGGCTTGATCCAACAATTCCAATTAATATGGAGCAATATAAGGCCATATTAAATCTTAAGGATCATTATAAGGAAGTAGAGCGTCCAAGAGTAAGATGGAATTATTTTGTTGCCTATTATAATATTATTGTCGCAAGTGAATATTTAGTGGGCATTAGTCCATCTGAGGTATATGATTATTTGGTTGAGGCAGAAGAATTATGGCAAAGAGAAGATGTACAAGCCTTAGATGGAGATAATGAAGAGGTTAAAGAAACTGTAGATGAAATTAAACAAGGATTTTTAATTTATAGTGAAAGATATCCAGATTTAACTCCATTTTTAAAGGAAGAAATATATCAAAGGGCTTTAGTATATTTGGATAAAGAGGATATAAATAAAACTCCAGTTGTACCATTTTTAGCTTATTCTAGATGTAAGTTTGAAAGAGGAGAAATTACAAAAGAGGAGCTATTAGCTTCCATAGAATCCTTCTTTAAACCAAAGATGGAGCATTTCTTTGATATAGAGCTTGATGATCAAAGAATTACAGAAGCCTTTGAAATTATTGGTACAATAATGAAATGTCTATCCTTAAAGGGAGATGCCAATGTAGGCTATTATTATGGAGAAATCAAAACCTTTGTAAGAAAGATTGAGGCTAAAACAAAGGTAAAAAGAATGACTCCATATATCAATACGGTTATTGCCAATTTTGTAGTATCTTCACTACCTTTTGAGGATAATAAGGAAGAAATAGAACAAAGCCTATTTGATAATTTAATTAGAAGACAGGCTCCAACTTATATTCATTCCGTAATGGTTATGAAGATTGCAGAAACCATTTATGAATATATGGATAAATCCTTATTACCAAAAATGGATAATCCTTTAGAATTTATTCAAAATGGTGCATTATTACATGATATTGGTAAATCTATGATTACGGATATCATTAATATGCAAAGAAGAAAGCTATCCGATGAGGAATTTAAGGGTATAAAAAATCACCCTACCTTTGGCAAAGATATCATAAGAGAAAATCCACTCTTAGAAGAATACCATGATATCATTTTAGGACATCATAAATGGTATAATGGTTTAGGTGGATATCCAGCTGATTTTGATAATACAAAGAGTAAATATAAAATCATTATTGATTTAATTACTATTGCAGATTGTCTAGATGCTGCAACAGATAAATTTGGTAGAAATTATAAAAGACCAAAATCTGTTAAGGATGTATTAGCTGAATTTGAAAAGGGTAGTGGTACTATTTATAGTCCATATTTTACAAATTTAATTAAAGAAAATAAGGAATTAGAATATAAGCTTGAGCAATTAACAGAATATAAAAGACCTGAATATATGTATAGAGCATATATTAAAGGTAAAATTGGAGAATAAGGGTGCATATGCATCCTTTTCTTTTCTAAAAGAAAGGAATTAATTGTTTTCTTTAAAAATCTTTATTTTAATGCTATAATTTATAACAAAGTTATGTATGAGGAGGGATTTTTAATGCCTAAATTTAATTTGACAGAAAAAGAAAAGGAATTATTAAAATACGCATACATAGACAATGATAGAATTGATGAAGGAAATCTATTTGATTATCAAGAAGCTGCATTACATATGATTCGTAAATCTAGCGTGTATTTAGAGGTAAGATATCCAAATCATGATTTAGAAATGATATCCTTCTTACCACAAACAAAAAAGACTTCATATTCTGAAATTCATTTTGTGGAATCTGGTAGTGATGTTACTTATACCTTAAGATGTCAAACAAAAAACGGAGAAGATACATTTAGTGATAATTTTTATGATGTTCCTTTTGAAAAGGAATATGATAAAAGAGTAGAAAGGCTCTTAAAGGCAAAGAAGATTTCTTCTAGAGTTTATACTGTATTTCCTTTTTTAATATCTAATAGAATTGATAGCCTAGAGGATTTATTAAATATGGAAAGGCTATCTAGGAATACAGAGGTATTTATTGGTATAGATGAATTTCCTTCTGAGGAGGAAATGCAAGATACATGTTCAAAGATTGAAGATATATTTAAGCAAAATAAGCTATATGGTAGCTGTGTTGTTTATTTTATGTTAGATATAGAGGATATGAATAGGGACATATCCTATTTTGATGAATATGTTAAGGATAGAAAGAATCAAAAGAATATAGTTTCTATTGCATTCTATACGAAGTAAGAGGTGTATTATGGCTTTATTTAAAATTGATGAGTTATTGTTAATTGAAAATTTGACCTATTTTGAGGAAACCTTTCCTTTTACAGGAATTATTAATTCAAAGGGTTTAACTGTAAAAGAATTTTTAGCTAAGGTTGATATGGATAAAATCGATATGGAATTTGAATATGCAACCTATATGACTGGCTTTGATTTTAAGAATTTAATCTTAGCTACAAAAAGACATCATAATATTATGGATTGTTATATTGCGGAAACTCATATGGACACTGCCTATGGTGGAGGAAAGGGAGTATCTGCAGTATTCATTAATGAAAAGTCAAAAGAGGCTGTAGTTGCCTTCCGTGGAACTGCATTAAATGAATGGGTGGATGACTTTGTCGCATCCAATCAAATTGATTCTTTGCAACAAATTAACGCATTAGAGTGGTATAAACAAATATATGACAAGCTAGAGCTTGAAAAATATACTGTTACAGTTATTGGTCATTCTAAGGGTGGTAATAAGGCAAAATATATTACTATTTTAAATGATACAGTGAATAGATGTGTATCCTTTGATGGTCAAGGCTTTAGTGATGTTTTTATTGAGCATTATAGAGATAGAATTTTAAAAAGACAGGAATTAATTGAAAACCATAATATAGATTATGATTATGTAAATATTCTATTAAATGATATTGGTAATAGAACATATTATCATGGATATGATTATGGTAAGGGTGGATTTGCAGAAGCACACTGCCCAAATACCTTCTTTGATTTTGAAGAGGATGGAAAGTATAATATCCGTATTAATTCTGCAGGTCAAGCTCCAGAGATGCAGATTTTAGACCAATTTATTAATTCTATGTCTAGAAGTGATGTTTCTGATAAAGAAAGAAATGAAACGGCTCAGCTTGTTGGTGTTTTAGTTGAGAAGGCATTTTCTATTGGCGCAAGCGAGGAAAATACAGTAACAGATTATATTTCCTTTGTTTGTGATTTAGTTAAGGATGAAAAATATTCAAATAATACTGCATTCCTATTAGCCTTTGTTATTAAATTTTCTGCAGAAAACAAAGCGTTCCTACCAGCTCTAAAGGATATTATGAGACACTTTGGTATGGATGATTTTTCTAATATGATTGATATGATGGGAGAAATTGTCTTATCTAAGAAGCTAGATACTATTGTAAATCTTTCAAATTTCTTAGCCTTACATGTATCTGGTGTTGTAACAAAGATTATTCAATCTGTTGCGAAAAAGAAATATGGTGTTGAATTAACAAAGGAGCAGGTTAAGGGCTTATTATTAATTGTTTCTATGACAAAGGAAGCTTTAAAGACATTAAAATTAAATTTAGATGGTTCAGATATAGTTTTAGAAAAGGAAATCGAAGAGGAAGCAGAATATACACTGCCTACAGATTTAAATATTGTTGTTTTATGTGGAGGATTATCCACTCAAAGAAATGTTTCTATTAAAAGTGGTATTTTAGTTTCTGATGCATTAAAATTCCATGATTATAATGTAATCTTACTTGATTCATTTATGGGATATGGAGAGGAAGAAGAGATTATTGATAATCCTTTTGATGATCCAGATAAGTATTCCTTAAAGATTGATGAATTTACAAATGAAATACCAGATTTATGGGCAGTTAAAAAAAGAAGAAAGGATCAAAGTGGATCTTATTTTGGTCCAAATGTACTTCAAATTTGTAAAAAGGCTGATGTGGTTTTCTTAGCTTTACTTGGTGGAGATGCAGAAAATGGTAAGCTTCAGGCAACCTTTGATTTATTAGATATTGATTATACTGGATGTGATTATTTCTCAAGCGCAATATCTACAAATAAATATGTAGCTAAAGAGATTTTAAGAAGTAATGGTATTCCAGTACCTAAGGGTTATTTAATTAAAAAAGGTGAAAATATTATAGAACCAGAAGAAAAGAATATGAATTATCCTGTTGTTGTTAAGCCATGTAATGGTGGAATAGGACTTGGTGTTAGTGTTGTAATGAATAAGGCTTCCTTCCAAAAAGCGGTTAAGGATGCTTACCGCTGGGCACAGGAGATATTAGTTGAGGAATATGTTTCTGGTAGACAGTTTAGTGTTTCAACAATTAATGGTAAGGCACTTCCTATTTACGAAAGTGCTGCATTAAATACATTAGACGATAAAACAGATTTAGCACTAGATGGTAAAATTGTTGAAAACTTTAATAAAAAGTATTCCAATAGATTTGTTAAGGAATTATCCAACCAAGCAGAAAAGGCTGCATATTGTTTAGGCATGAAGGATTATTCTATGGCAGATTTTATTATAAGAAGTGATGGTACATATGTATGTCTTGAGGTGGATTCCTTACCAGAAATCACAGATGATTCTAGGTTTGTATCATCCGCTAAGGAAACAGGTATTTCATTTGATGCTCTTTGTGTTAAAATATTAGAGCTTGCCTTATCGAATAAGGGCAAGTAAAAAGGAAGGCGAAGGCTATGGAAGAGAAAAAGTCATTTGAATGTTTGAATAAAGAAGAAGTATTAAATACTTTATCAACAAATATTGAAAATGGTCTATCAGAAGAAGAGGCTAAAAAAAGATTAGAAAAATATGGTGAAAATGCCTTAAAGGAAAAGAAAAAGGATGGTCCTTTTAAGATTTTTATATCTCAATTAATGGACCCTATGATTTATGTATTATTTGCAGCAATCGCTGTAACGATTGGTGTATCTATATATGAAACAGTTAAGGTATTAAAGGCAGGAGAGGCATTCAATTTCTTTGAAACAGGAGATTGGCCAGATGTTATTATTATCTTATTGGTTATTTTAATGAATGCCATTATTGGTACTATTCAAGAGATTAAAGCAGAAACATCTTTAGAGGCATTAAAGAAGATGTCTAGTCCGGAATCTATAGTCATTAGAGGTGGCAAAAGATTTAAGATTAAATCCTCTTTATTAGTTCCAGGGGACGTTGTAGTCATTGAAGAAGGAGATACCATTGGTGCAGATTTAAGATTAATTGAGGCAGTAAACCTTAAGGTAAATGAATCCTCCTTAACTGGTGAATCTGTTCCTGCAGAAAAAGATGCAGATGTTGTATTTACTGATTCTGTACCTTTAGGCGATAAAGCAAACCTTTGTTTTATGTCAACAACAGTAGCCTATGGTAGAGGATTGGGTGTAGTTGCATCAACAGGTATGGCAACTGAAATTGGTAAGATTGCAGAAGGCTTAACTGAAAGGAAGGAGGAGATGACTCCATTACAGAAGGTTTTAGCAAATCTTTCTAAGATTTTAGGCTTAATTACACTAGCTGTAGTTGCCCTTGTATTAATTGTTGAAATCATTTGGATTTTTATTGATGGATCTGGCTCTGATATTGAGGCATATATTGAAGCAGTATTATCTGCAATTTCTTTAGCTGTAGCTGCAATCCCAGAAGGACTTGCTGCAGTAGTTACAATTGTATTATCCTTAGGTGTTCAAAGAATGGTTAAGGCAAATACTATTGTAAGAAAACTGCCTTCTGTTGAAACATTAGGTTCTGTAAGTGTTGTATGTAGTGATAAGACTGGTACATTAACACAAAATAAGATGACTGTATTAGAAGCATATGTTCCTGGTATTCTTTATAAAAGAGAAGATTTTAAGGAAGGACATACAGATAAGAATTTAGTATTACTTGCTAAAGGAATGTCTTTATGCTCTAACGCAACTGTAGATGAGGGCTTATATGGAGACCCTACAGAAATTGCGCTTGTAGTATTTGCGAACGATTTTAATTTACATAAATCCAAGCTTGAGGCTGATTATCCTAGAGTAGAGGAATTACCATTCGATTCTGTAAGAAAGCTAATGTCTACACGTCATGAATATGAAGGTAAATCCATTGTATTTACAAAGGGAGCATTAGATTCTATTACAAAGCGTGCAACAAAGATATTAGATAATGGTAAGGAAAGAGATATTAATGATTCTGATATAAAGGCCATTTATGAAAAGAATCAATATTTTGCAGATAAGGCATTAAGAGTATTAGCCTTAGCTTATCGCTATAAGGATGATATAGAAGAAGATCAATTATGCTATGTAGGTATGGTTGCAATGATTGACCCAGCTCGTCCTGAGGCAAAGGATGCAGTAGCTAAGTTTAAAACTGCAGGCATTACTACAGTAATGATTACAGGAGATCATAAGGATACTGCATTTGCAATCGCAAAAGAATTAGGTATTGCAGAAGACATTAGCCAGTGCTATACTGGTGAGGATGTTGATAATATGAGCGAAGAGGAGCTAAAGAAATGCGTTGAAACTGCAAGAGTCTTCGCTAGAGTATCACCAGAAAATAAGGTTTCTATTGTTAAAGCATTTAAGGCCAATGGTCATATTGCTGCAATGACAGGTGATGGTGTTAATGATGCTCCATCACTAAAAGCTGCAGACATTGGTATTGCAATGGGTATTACTGGTACAGATGTTGCTAAGGGTGCAGCAGATATGGTATTAACGGATGATAACTTTGCATCTATTGAAAAGGCTGTTGAAGAGGGTAGATGTATTTATTCAAATATTAGAAAGACCGTATTATTCTTATTATCTTCTAATATTGCAGAAGTTATTATGATGTTTGTATTAATTTTAGTTGGTATGCCTGCTCCTTTAATCGCAATCCATTTACTATGGGTTAACCTAGTAACGGATTCCCTTCCTGCAGTTGCACTTGGTATGCAGCCAAAGGAAGATGGATTAATGAATGAAAAGCCAAGAAACCCACACGAAGGAATCTTCGCTAATGGT
>JAEEGL010153136.1_pt1 | contig 11856 bp, 17 predicted proteins | sample 9134231 | NCBI WGS metagenome assembly JAEEGL01 (sample SAMN16246548, study PRJNA631951) | gut metagenome | biome: gut microbiome; feature: rumen; material: fiber-attached | host: Bos | place: Iran: Karaj | collected 2018-10 | reverse complement strand
CCTTCCGCGAACAGTTTCATCATGTCAGGAGCATAGGTGTGGAAGTCTGACAGTGGTCCTTCTTTCGGTTCCGAGAATCCGAGCATGTTTTTGATTCCCTGCCCGATGCTTCGCACCGAGCTCCATAGCGCTGACGCTCTTGATGTGATGCCGCTGATAAAGTTCCCGATCAGATCCGCACCCCACTGTTTCGCCGCCTCGATCTTTTCGTGGATCGCGTCTCTGAGTCTTTGCATCAGGTTTCCGATGGCCTTGAGCACGTTCGTCGCTCCGTTTACGATGCCCTGCGCCAGTTCCGCCATCAGCTTCACTCCACTCTCCACCAGCTGAGGTCCGAAGCTCACGATCGCCTTGATCAGGTTTGCGATAATCGTCGGCACCTTTTCGATCAGCTTCGGCAGCGCGTCGATCAATCCCTTTGCCAGGGCTCCGATGATCTGGAACGCCGCATCGATCAGATCCATCAGTGTATCCGGTTCCGTCAGCTTCTCCACAATGGTCAGGATCACCTCCACGACCGCCGGAATCAGTTCCGGCAGCGCATCGATGATCCCATCCGCTACCGTCAGCAGGATCTCCATTCCCGCCTCCAGCAGTTTCGGCAGATTGTTGATCAGATTCGTTGCGAGGCTCGTGATGATCTGGATCGCGCATTCTGCCAGTTTCGGGAGGTTATCGAGCAGCGCAGTTGTCAGGCTGTCCAGGATCCCGACGCCGATTTCCATGAATTTCGGCAGCTGCTCCGTCAAACTCGTGAGCAGACTGTCGACACCCTGAGATATGAGTGCAAGCCCGGTCTCTCCATTCCCGGTGAACAGCTCTGCGAGTCCGTCCATCGCGGTGGTGATTCCGGGCAGGAATTCTGATGTAAGTCCGCGGGAAATTCCCTGGAACGCCGTCTGCATGTCCTGCAGCGAGTCCTGATAGTGTGCTGCAGCCTTCACGGCTTCGTTGCTCATGACTCCGCCGAGCTCATGCACGCGGTCCCTCATGGCCTGTGTTTCTTCTGCAGATGTATTCAGCAGTGCGCCGAGTTCCGTAGCTCCTCTTCCGAGCAGCTGGCCGGCGAGGTAGGTCCTCTGAGTGTCATCCGTGACGTTCTGCAGTCCCGCGATGGTTGCCTCGAACAGATCCTGCTGGTTCATGCTCGCGAGGTCTGCTTCCGTGATTCCCAGCTCTGCGAATGCCTTGTTTCCGTTCTCCGCTGCCGTGGCCAGTGTCTTCATGGAGCTCTTCATGGTCTCCATGCTGGTCCCGGAATGCTGCATCACCGCGTCCCATTCCTGATAAGCCTCTGCTGTGAGGCCCATCTTTTGCGACATCTTGTCTATATTGTCGCCATATGCTGCTGTCTCGCTCGCGCTCTTCACGACTGCGGTTCCCATTGCTGCTGTGGCCGCTGTGACCGCCGTCACAGCTCCGACCGCTCCTGCAGCTGCTTTTGAGAATCCCGAGGTCCAGCTTTTACCTGCTTCGTTTCCTGCAGTGGAAGCCTCCGGCGCGAGCGCTTTTTTCAGATCGGATCCGATTCCCTGTGTGGTCGGTACAATCTGAACATACGCTTTCGCAATTTCTGTCATATATATCCTCCTCTTCTGAGGATCTCGTTTCTGGCATTTTCAAAATCCTGCCCACTCATATAGGACACGATTTCTTTTTCCTTCTCTGGCTCCGTCAGCTTCTCGTAGACGGACTCCGGGTGGTTTCTTCCTTTTGCACCATCCTCCGACAGCATCCAAGCGATATTGTTCACGCTGTCGATCAGCAGTGCGAGCATTGCGATTGTATCCGGGATCGTCGCCCCGGAGTATTTCTGCTTCACTCTTGCATATGGCGGTAAACCGGACACAAGGGCTGCCAGAGTCTTCACCGGCAGCCCTTCTAAATCGGTCACATGATAATATTCCGCCATGTCGCAGATCAGACTGTCACGGTCCTGTTGGAGCAGACTCAGCTGGATTATTTTTTTTTAGAAACCAGCTGGCCCAGCAGCTCCGTGAGCTGCGCTCCGACGGCGTCGACCGTCGCCCGTCCCTTCTCGTTTCTGCATGCGTCGTACAGGCGCTTCTTATCCTCTTTCTGCAGCAGAATGTCGCATACAGTTGAGAGGCCTGTCGCGTCTCCGTTCTGCATTTGGTTCAGCGCATCCAGGAACTCCATGTCGTTGACGGCAGTCTCGTCGACTTCCGCTTCAAACCCGCAGGACAGCGAGATATGTGTCATGTATTAACCTCCATATCAGGACCCGCTCGACGTTGCGTCTTTCAGGTACTCGTAGTGATACTTTCCGTTGTTGTCGCTCTGCGCTGTGATGGTGATCTGGTAGCCGATCAGATCGTCGTCTTTGTAGCTGATCTCTCCGATCGCCGTGATCGTGCCGCTCGGAATGACGATCCTCTTCAGAACGCCGCCCTTCAGGACCATGTCTACCACCCACATGCGTGCAGCGTGCTCTTCCACACTGACCGCCACGGAGATCCCGCCGGAGAGTGTCATTCCTGTCACGTTGCCGCTGCCGAAGACTTCCTTCAGGACGTTCACGTTCATGGACTCGATCAGCGTCACCTGGAAGGTGTCGTTGCTGCCGTCCTCAAGAGTCAACACGATGTCGCCGCCCCACGCCTTAATGGTATCGGCGTCAATCGACAGTGTGTTGGTCAGCCCGTCTTCGCTGCAGTATCCGAGGCAGGTAAATCCGCCGCCGAGCGAAGTGGTCGCATCAGTCGGTGCCGTTTCTGTCGTGGCTCCCACATAGATAGCTCCGGCCACTGCCGGTTTTCCGGCGCTTACGTTGGCCTTTGTGTTGCCCATTTTTGTTTTTCCCCCTTATGCAAAATAAACCAGGTCGAATACCGACTGGTATCGGTACCGCTTGGTCGTCGGATCTGTATAGTTGTAGCTGGAATTCAGCTCACATGTACAGATGCTGTCTTCCTGATACTGGATCTCCCTCATGGCGTTCAGTATCTTCTCATTCAGCAGCGCCGCCTTGTACAGGCTTTCCCCGTATGCTCTGACCGCGACTGTCGCCGTCCGCATCTGGTAGCCTCTCTGCCCGCCTCCGGTCCGCTCCACTGTGATAAATTCCTTCGGAGCTTGTTCCGGGACTTCCATATAGGCCGGCGCGTTTGTCGCGCTCTCAAGCGCTTCCATGATGATGGTTTCGATCATCCGCTCACCGCCTTAAGCATTGCATTGGTCTCCATTTCGTTTTTCGCCGCTTCCGCGGTCTCCGTGAAGATCGATGCGATCACACGGGTCCCCGCCTGAAAGACGTCGGTCGCGTATCCCTCTCCGAGGCCTGCAGCTCTTCTGTCCGCTTCCTCTTTGATGAACATCTCGACCTCCTTCGACTTCAGCAGCTCGCCGACTCCGGCATAGTTGAGTTCGATTTTGACGTCACTCAATCGCCTCGACCTCGACTTTCCGGTTCCACGCGCCCGGAATCAGATGCTCGATTCCTTCCGTCGGTTTCCCGATGACCTGCCAGTCCCGTCCGAAGAATGCCACTCTGCAGCCTTCCCACTCGTGCGTGTCTCCCTTTGGGATCCCGAGCATGTAATCAGCTTTTCTTCCCTTCAGGTTCAGTGTTTCGAGCAGTTCCGCTCCGGCCTGCGTGATTGGCGACACCAGCACATTCTGCACCGGTACCGCTTTCTCTGTCCAGGTCTCTCTGTTGAACGCGTCCGACTCTCCTGTCGGTGTCCTCTCGTAGAGGATTACGGTGATTCCCTTCATCATGGCATATCCTCGAAACATCCCTCCGGGACGAGCTGCAGCACCGGGCTGTAGGATCCGATCTTTTTCCCTGCATTGATCCCGAGCATCTGCTTCTCAATTTTGGAAAGATACATTTCTCCGTTCGCTCCGCCGCTGAACGTCCAGCTCTGGGAATACCCGAGCGCGGACTGGCTTCCCTGTGTTGCTCCCATCGGTATGCCGCTGTCCGCTCCATCTCCGAGCACCCGCATGACCATGCGGCAGGATACGACGAGTTTTCTGTCTTCTGCCGCCTTCGGCGCATAGGTGTCAATGATGACTGCTGCGTCTTCCAGCAGCGACGCACAGAGATGCAGTTCCTCCGTGTCCATTTCACGCATCATGCGGTTCTGGACGTCTCCGGTTGTCGCATATGCCATAATCAGCCCCTCATTTCTGTGTCGCTGTTTTCTTCCTCGTTCTCTTCGGCTTTTCTGCCGGTGTTTCCTGTTTTGCCTCCGGATGCGCCTCGGCGGCGGGCTTGTGGCCCGCCGCTTTGTATTGATTCACTTTTGACTCCTCAACGTACATGAGGCTTCCGGTCAGCGCATGAATCATCGGGACCTTCATCAGGTCGTCGGGATTGCGCCGGTCAGCAGGGCAAAGCAGTCGGTGTCAGCACGGAAGCCGATCTCGACCTCTGCCAGGACGCCGATCATGTTCTGCTGCCACAGGTTGACCTGAACTGCGTCGCTGCCGCTGCCGACAGTGACGACGCCCTTGTCGTTGAAGGAGATATTGACGCCTTCGACCATGCCATACATGGCCTTGGTCCAGTCGCCCGCGACGCCGACAACAGCCGGATCACCAGGATCGCTGCCGGCGACAGCTGTGCCTGCTACGTAGAGGCCGCGGTTGAATACCGTCGGCACGCCGAGGATCCGCGGGATCGCTCCTTCAGCAACACTGTTGACGAACAGAGGACGTCCGGTGCTGTCCGTTGCGGAGAGCAGGATGCCTCTCGCCTGAGCGCCGAGGCCGAATCCGTTCAGGATGCCGCCGTGCGTTGCGATCTCGGTGTCCGCCGCTACCAGTCCGTCATAGGTGGAAGCGTCGGAGCTCGGGATCAGGCTGCACGCGGTGCAGGATGCGAAGTTGTCGAAGTTTGCGCCGGGTTTGTCCGTGCCGCCGAGCACGGTGTAGTCGAACAGCTTGGCCAGCGCGGCCGGGAGACGAGCGATCAGGGCGTCGTACAGCGCCTTCATGTCGCGGGTGAATTCCTTGCTGAAGATCTCAATGACAGCCATCTTGTAGGCGCTCATGAGCTTGGTCCCGACGCTCGGATTGGACACGGGCTTGGTACCGGTCTCTGCTACCCACTGAGCCGTCGGATCGCCGAGGATCACGGGAATGGTGGTTCCTCTTCCTGGCAGTTCGATCTGAGTCGAGAGACGCATAATCGCGCTGTCTTCTTTTACCTTCTGCATGATTTCTCTGCTGACGTCAGCCGGCAGAGTTACGTTCGTTCTGTTGATTTCTACTCCAGTAGCCATTTTTTATTCTCCTTTACATGTTGTTCATGTTGGCCTCGAACCACGCCGCGAACTGGTCCCTCGTTTTCCCTCCGGTGAAGTCCGTTACTGCTCCGCCGTCTCTGGTTTCCGGATAGTTCGGTTGTGATCCGCGCCATTTAATGATTGCTTCTGCCTGTTTTTTGCATTCCTCTTCTGTCGTCCCCGTCAGAATGGCTGCAGGAACGCCGGTCTCGGCAGACACTTTCTCCCGTGCGTTCTTTGTTTCGATGTCCCTGTTCAGGTTGTCCACCTGTTTCTGCAGCTCCGCCTTCGCTTCCTGCGCGGTTTTCAGTTCTTCCCGCGTCTGATCCAGCGCCTGTACAGATTTCTTCAGGTCTTCATAGTCCGCAAATTTCGCCCGCTCCCGCGTCAGCCGCTCGCCGATGATGGCGTCGACCTCTGCCTGAGTGAACGTGCGTGCCGGCTCTGCCGCCGGTGTCGTTTCGGTTTCCTGCTTCACAGTTTCTTCGTCCATTGCTTTTCCTCCGCTTTCGCGTAAATTTCCGGCGCTTGTCCCCGCCGTTTGGTTTATGATAAAGCACGGTCTCCCGTGTCTTTGTCATCTGTTTTTCAGTTGTTCTTCCAGTTTTTCCACCAGATCCGCGTCCTGGAAATATTCCGCTCTTGTCTGCTTCTGTGACCGCTGCTTGTTTATGGTCGTTCCTCCGATCAGCCAGTCGACGTGCTCCACCAGGTTCGGCTTTGGCTGCAGCACCCTCATGTCCGGGTAGCTTTCCAGAAGAAAGTTCCGGAAGAACCAGTCGTCTCCCTTCCGTTGTTCGATCTTCTGCTTCCACTGCTCCCTGCGTATGGCCTTGTCAAAAAACCATCTGGCACACTCTCCTGCGATCTCGTCCGGGATCCTGATGCACGGGAAGCTGTACCACAGGAACACCACCGGCCGTCTGCCACTCTCCATGAAGTTTCCGAAGGTTCTGTGTGCGAATCCGCAGACGATCTCTTCCCCTGCTGCATCGTATTCCCTGGTCCGCTTTGCAAAACCCCTGCTGATCAGGATGTCATCCTGCAGGTGCCATGTGCCGCTCCCCTGTTTTTTCTTCCTTGCCCCGCATTCCAGGAAGCTCTCCATGCAGCTGAGGAGGTTCCCCTTCTCGTCCGTGTCACACCACACCTCGATCTCTCTTGTTTTGATTCCCTGTTCCTTCATTGACGGGATCAGGAACTCCTCCACATACCACATCCGCTGCGGGCATGCGTGAATCATGTACTTCATATGTCCGCATCCTCCGGATCGTCAATGTCGCATGTGTAATCGTTGATTGCTGTATAGCTGTTATAATCAATCCGGTTCAGCTTGCATCCTGTGATTACCTGCCACAGTTCCCACGCGAGTGGCTTTCTCCTGAACTTTTGCTGCTCGTCGTATTCTTTCGTTTTCCGGATTGCTTCTTTCAGGTGGTCTGTATCGTTTACCTTCAGCGCAAACGGTTCCGCCCATCGTTTCGGATAATCAGGCGCGAACGGAGGCGCCGATGCGAAGAACGCAATATCGTCCGTCTCTGTGCTGACGATCGTCCTGATCGCCTTCGGTGAGAAGACGACGTCTCCGAACAAATAACACACCGGTTCGTCAGTCGGATAGAACGCGTCACACCAGCTTCCCGTTGTGCTGTTGTTTTTATAAGCCACGAAGCTGTTGTCGTGTTTCAGGACCGGCACTCCGAACTGTTCAAAAACGGGATTGTGTGAGCTGATCGCTATGTCGCTCACGCCGTTCTCCCGCAGCAGGCGGATTGTCCTCTGGACGATTGGTTCCCCTTCGTATGGTGTCAGCTGCCGCGGAGTTTCCCATTTTTCATACTGTCCGCCGCACATGATGATATATTTCATAGTCCGCCTCTGATCTCGCTCCACGGGATGTTCCTGTACTTCTGAACCGGAGGCAGGTGGTTCCATTGCCGGATCGCGGCGTAGTGGATGATTCTCGGGATTGCGCACGGCTGCACCCAGTTGTTCGCGTTGTATTCGCTCGGCATGTCGTAGATCTCCCCCTGGCAGAGATTGTTCATCACATCCTGCTCCAGCCATCGGTATGGGTTCCTGTTCAGTTCCTGTATGACTCTGTCCGCTTTCCCGTCCCGGAGCTTCTCGAGGTTGTAGAGGCACACTCCGATGTTCGTGTACATGAACGTTTTCGTCGTCCTGAGTGGCTCCATGGATGCAGCGAAGTAGCAGTCGTCAATCGGCAGATACCAGACGTCAGAAATGTTCCCCTCCACGATGGTGTCCACGTCCAGGCTCAGGATCCTGTCCAGATCCGGAAACAGATGGCACAGCGTGGCCCTCATCATCGCCATATAGGTGAATCTCGATTTCATGTTCGGTCCGTCCGGTCGGAAGTATTGCTGTTTGCTGACGTCGATCGTCTCCACGCATTCCGGCAGGTAGTACGGGAATTCCTCGTCCTCGATCAGCAGGTACACCCGCTCGACGTCTGAGTTTATCAGCAGGCTCTTCACTGCCGGCACCATGTCCGGATACAGGTTCCTCGTCCCGGTATAAACCGCTGCTTTCATTCTTCCCGTTCCTTCCGCTCTGCGTATGCCGCTCTCTTCTGCTCGTTGATCTCCTCGCTGTTTTCAGCGTACTGTTCCCGGCGCATGGAGTTCACTTTGTCCTTCCACGTTCTCCCGTCTGCTTCCTCGTACATGTCCAGGTATTTGTCCGGATTATAGGACGCATAACTCGGTTTCCCGTTGAACCGGATCGCGTAGGTGCAGTCACAGTTCGAGTGGATGTGCTCCGCGTGTCCGCCCTTCAGGGCTTCCGCTGACGCCCTCTGCCATCCGTTTGATGCGAGCATGATGCAGAATGCGCAGCTGTCTCCCGATGGGATCCACGCCCACTCTGCTCCGTCTCTGATGGCGTTCTTCATCGTTGTATCGACGCCGGTGCGCTTCACCAGCCGTCCGATTGCCGATCCCATCGAATCCGGAGATGCGTTCTGCTTGATCATGCCGTTCACGGTCTTCGCGACTTCTCCGTAGATGTTCTCTGCCAGGACTGCCGGTTCCGCTGCCGGGAAATACATTCCAGCTGCCGCGACGATCGCGTCGTACATTTCGCAGGCCGCAGCAGCTGCGGTCTCGCTGTACTTTGTTGCCAGCGCTACCGCATAGTCGATCGCCTTCTTTCGGCTGTCGGCTTTTCCGAGGTCTAAACCGCGGACAAACGCCGCGAACTTTTTCGCCGCGGTGTTATCAATTGCCGCGAGTGTTTTGACATACTGTTCCCAGACCTTTGAGCCGACTGTCATGCGGTTTCACCCGTTTCTTCCTCCGCTTCCAGTTCGCTCAGGAATGCGACTCCTCTCGCTCTGCTCTCCTGTGATTTGATTCTCCGGATGTCCGCCTGGTCGAATCCGATCATCTCCAGGAAAACGTCTGTCTGGCCGAATCCCTGCCTCGCAGCCGCGATCTTGACCGCAGCGTCCGCCGTGACTGCCACGGAAGGCATGGCCGGGTTCTTGAAGTGCGGCATCACCGCTGCCTGGTCCTCTGTCAGCTCGCTCATCGGCACGTCCAGCGCGATGGCCTGCGCCATCTTCGCGATGATGCTCAGGCTGTCACCGTTTCCGGAGTTCAGCTGTTCCGCGAGCGCGACCAGTTCCTGAGACTGCGCGAGGATCGCGTCTGAGCTCATCGGGTTTGCCTCTGTTACGACGCCGAATTCCGTCACCGGGATATGTGTCGCCGCTGCCATCGACTCCGCGAGCTTTTTGAGCATCTCGACATGCGGTGTGATATTGCCCTGCTGCAGCTGTCCGAAGCTCGGCTTCTCACCGGTCTCCGGGTTTGTCGTTGATGCGATGATCGCACCGACATACTGCTGGAACTTTTCGTTGACCAGCGTCTCGTACTGGTCCTCCGTTACGCCGAGCAGGTATTTTTGTGGGCTCGTTGCGAATTCCAGCCCGATTGTCGCGTTGCACACGGTGCGGACGAATGCCTGCATCAGTCTCCGCTCTGGTTCTTTCAGTCTTGACCGTCCGAACGGTTTCGCCGCAGTCGCGTTCCAGACCAGAGGCTCCATCAGTGGCCGTCCCATGATGTGCGGATGTCGCTCCGCTCTCCAGTCGAAGTCATCCATTCCTCTGCGGATAATCCAGAGATCTGTCTCTGTGTGGAAATGGATCAGCGACGGCCGGCGTTCGTTTGTGTTCGGATCCTCGGATAGTGCGATGATGGCGAAGCCGCATCCGATCCTGCCCTTTTCGCCGTCCCACTCAGCTGCCGCGTTTTCCGGCGTATGGAACCGGATTCTGCATCCCTGTTTTGCTCCCGCAATCGCCATGGATCTGTCTGCGGAAAGTGTTCCGAAGACGCATCCGTATTTCAGCTCTTCCTTGCTGGCTTTCATGTATTCCGCGATCATGCGGTTCTGCGTCGCGATCTGAGACATCAGCGAGGCGTCTTCCCCGTTTGCTCCGACATATCCGTCGAACATGGACCTCGCCGCGAGCACGTCCACCGCTTTTTCGCCCCATGCGCATCCGATTTCCAGCCCGGTGACGTTTTTCGGCAGTGCGAGCCCGAGATTGACCTCTGACAGCTTGATATGTCCCTCGTAGTATCGTCTCTTGAGAGCGTTTGCCGTCTGGTGCTTGTTGAAAATATCAATCAGTCTTCCGAGTTCTTTCTGTTCCTCCTTCGGCAGTCCTTTTGCCATCGCGATGTTTGTAGTCAGCTGCATCATTTCACCCTATCCTCATTTTTCTCGACGGGTCCCGCTTTGACGTCCTCGCGCCCCAAAGTGCGAGCGCTGCCGCTTCGATCGGTGCCGCGTTCTCTCCTCCGAACCCCCAGCCTCCTCCGATGGATCTCCTGACTGATGTCAGAGCTGAGTCGTTCAGATCTTCCTGTTTTTCGTACCATGTTATGGACTTCTCCGTCAGTGCGTCCGTCAGCATGCCGACTGACGCGATCACGTCTTTCGTTTTTGGCCTGATCACGGAGTCCTTTGCTCTCCAGCTGCCGGAGATCTTCTCCACCAGCACGTCTACGCCGTTTCTTCCGTCGATGACCACGCAGCAGGCTTTCCCGCTCCGCTCGTTCAGCCAGTCGGCGAGCCACTGGATCCCTCTTCCTGTCGGCTTCCGGTTGATCAGCGAGATCCTCGCCGGTCCATCCTTCGGAATGACAGCGCCGCACAGCGCGACCTCCGCACCGTCCGGCGTGAATTTGACTCCGTATGCTGTTTTCCCTTCCGGTTTCATTTCCGACGACCGGCAGGCCGTCCATGCAGCTGCGTCGATGGCTTTGTCCTGGACTTCCGTCAGGATCGGCGACCACCATCCGAGCCGTTCCCTCGCAAAGCCGTCCACAGACATATCAGACAGCTCTGTTTTTGTGAATTCTTCTGTGAGCCTGACGCCAAGCGCCGGGTTTGTCATGTACCACAGGGAAATATCGCCGACTTTGATCTGGTCGACGCTCTTTGCCGGCACGCTCCACTCATGCCATGCGTCGTGTGGGCCCGGATCTTCCTCGCATGACTTCCTGCGGCGCCGGAACACTTCGCCAGGGCAGCGCGGATACGGAGGCGTTCCGCAGTAGATCAGCTGTCTGGTTCCCGTTTTCGACGCTGACAGCGTTGCGATGATCGCTTCCTGCTGGTCATCTGTCAGCTCCTGCGCCTCGTCAAATATCACACGGCTGATCCCGTCAAATCCTCGCGCAGCCTGTCTCGACCGCGCCAGAAACTCGATGGATCCGCCGTTTCTGAGCTCGATTCCTTCCTCTCCGTTCGTGTACCGGATTGTTTTGACCTCTGCCATGATCTCCGGGAAGCGTTTATCTGAGAAGATCGCCTCCAGGCGCCTGAAGGACTTCTTTGCTGTCCTCACCTGGTGCGCCGTGTGCAGGAACCGCTCTCCGTTGATCAGCATGCAGTACAGTTCCAGCGATTCCAGACAGACGTTTTTCCCGTTCTGCCTCGGCACCGACAGGCCTGCTGAGGTCACGTTGTACTCTCCATCCTCACCGAGTCCGAGCCAGCAGTCCACAATCAGTCTCTGCCATGGATCGAGTGGATTTGAGTATGCCTCCATCAGATCCGCTGCGTCCCGACCGTGCGTTCCGTATCGCTTCGGCTCGATCCTGATCCTCGGTTCCTGTGATCCCGTCATCCGGCAGTCCTTCTCTGCTGAATGATCTCGAGCATCGTCTTCGGTTTTTCCGGTGCTTCTTCCTCAGCCGCTCCGAATCCCGCTCTGAACCGCTTCAGGCTCTTCGGCGTGAGGCCAAGTGTCTCCCGAAGCGCGAGGATCATCTTCCCCTGCTGGAGAATGACCTGGTACAGCTTGTCCATTGCGACGGTGTCCGGCTCGCTCGCTTCCGACACATGTTTCCACGCCTTCCTGGTCCTGGACTGTTCACGCTCCAGAACCGAAAGCTCGTGGATCGTCGGCTCGAATGCCGGATCGTAAATGCCGAGCCTGCGAAGCTCGGCAGCGTATTTTTGTTCTTTGGTCACGGTTCTCCCTCCGTGATCTCTGTCCGCGATACGCGTGCGTGTCCCGCGTGCGACAGGTATTTAATTTATTTTCTCCCCGTAATTTTTT
>JAEEGL015955475.1_pt1 | contig 11857 bp, 7 predicted proteins | sample 9134231 | NCBI WGS metagenome assembly JAEEGL01 (sample SAMN16246548, study PRJNA631951) | gut metagenome | biome: gut microbiome; feature: rumen; material: fiber-attached | host: Bos | place: Iran: Karaj | collected 2018-10 | reverse complement strand
AAATCCGACATCCTCTCTTTATTGGCTCTCGCAGTAGTAAATACACTGAATACTATAATACCTGCCACTACGACCAACAGACTCGTCGCTGCGATTACATAATCAAGCGCCGTAAGTCCTTTAAACCATTCCGCGAGTTTATCAAAAAAAGACGGCTCCTTGGGTGCATTCTTACGCTCTGCTGCAAGCCGCTTCCTGTCTTCCTTAAAATCAAGCGATCTTGCTGCCCTGTTCTTAAAATCCTCATGAGTGGGTTCATTCTTAGTTACATGAGCAGGGCGTTTCTTAAGAACGGGTTCGGAGTCATCTATCTTAAACTTTTTGGGTTTTGCAGCAAAATCGACTTTATCTTCTTTTTTCTTTGATCCGGTAATAGGTGCCGCATCATCATACATAGCATCTGCGTACTTATTACGTACAGGCTTATCCGCAGTATTCTTTTTGCTCTTTGCGGATACAGTCTTTGCGGTTCCTGCAGAACCGGTTCTGACAGTCGTCTTCGCCGAAGCCGGAGCTCCGTGATTGGGAACTGACTGTCTCGGCTTCCCGGCTTTTACGGCTTTGCTCTTTTTCCTGTCATCATTCTCTATCGCATCATATTCAGCAAGCATATCTGCCACATTACGCTCACTTGCCGTATAACTCTCGGCATAGCTTGCTCCTTTTATCTGATCAGCCTCTGCCTCAAGCTGTTCATTGATAAGCTCAAGATCCAGCGCCTGAGTCCATACTCCTTCCTCAAGTTCATCGCTTAATGCCTCGCTGAACGAAGATGCGATCTTCTCTTCAGGCTTAACTCCCTCAGTTGCAGCCTTCTTGGCCTTCTCTTCTTCCTGTTTTTTCATAAAAGCATCAAAGGCACTGAACTCAGTCTTGGCGCGCCTCGTGCTTTCATCTTTATTCATATCCAGTATATCTATATCATCGTGATTCATTTTGATACTTCCCTAAATTACCTATCTCCCTATGCTGTAATACTCTACCCCTGCTTTATCCATATCCGTGAGGTCGTAAAGATTACGTCCGTCATATACAAGCGGCGTGCGCATCAATTCCTTATACTTATCCGGCGTTATCTTTTTTATCTCATCCCACTCCGTGAATACAAAACAGATATTGGCGCCTTCAAGTGCCTCCTCAGGGCTCTGCACATATGTAATGGAGCCCCTTCCGATACTGCCTTCCGGGAACTGCATCTTAGCCCTCGGTACACCTGCCGGATCATAAGCATATATGTCTGCGCCCTGTTCAAGAAGTCTGCTTATATTCTCTGCAGACGGAGCTTCCCTTAAATCATCCGTACCCGCCTTGAACGCAAGTCCCAGCACCGCAACCCTAAGTCCGCTAAAGGTGATCATCCTGTCCTTGGCCTTCTCATACAGTCTGAGCTTCTGCTTCTTATTGACCTCAACACAGGCCTCAACCGTCTTAAGCTCATATCCGTTCTGATTGGCCAAAAACTTAAGTGCTTTGGTATCCTTGGGAAAACAGCTGCCTCCAAAACCGATACCCGCATTAAGGAATCTCTCGCCTATCCTTGAATCATAACTCATGCCCTTGGCCACATCTTCGATATTGGCACCGACCAGTTCACAGAGATTGGCTATATCATTCATGTAGCTGATCTTTAATGCCAGGAAATCATTGCAGGCATACTTGATCATCTCCGCACTTCTTCGTCCCACGGATACTATCGGAAGGCCAAACGGCTCATATATCTCCATGAGCTTTGCCTTTGCAGACTCTGACTCCGTACCTATGATGATGCGCGCCGCATGCAAGGTGTCACGAACCGCCGTGCCCTGGGCAAGGAATTCCGGATTGGATGCAACCTCTACCTTCACGTCTTTTACCAGGAAATCTTTGATAAACTGTTCAACTTTATCATTGGTACCGACCGGAACCGTAGACTTGACAACAACCAAAACATCATGCTCAACATTCTCTGCTATCTGACGGCAGACTGTTGCTATATAGCTTAAATTGGCACTTCCGTCAGGCATCTCAGGTGTTCCGACTCCGATAAATATCGCATCGGCATTCTTATACGCCGAAGCATAATCGGTCGTATAATGTAAACGGCCCGTCGCATTATTTTTCTTCATCAGCTCTTCAAGCCCCTCTTCAAATATCGGAGAGACACCTGATTCCATAAGCTTTACTTTATTCTCGTCTATGTCGACACAGGTGACATCATGTCCCTTCTCCGCAAAACACACACCGGCCACAAGTCCTACATATCCTGTTCCCGCTACTGCAATCTTCATAATTCACTCCATTCTGTATATCCTTTATTAAGCCTGATAAGCTCAAGTTCAAAATCCCTGCGGTCACGTCTGGCAATATTCTGCAATATCATACCTGCAAAAAAACTCTGTACCCCGGCCAGTGCTACAAATCCGCATACAAAAAGCGTAGGGAAGCGTAATACCTTACCGGTCCTCCAGAACTCAGCGAAAACCGGAATAAAGAATCCGGCAGCGATCGCTATCAGCACAAAAGCCATGATGGCGAAAAACTGAAAGGGACGATACTGCCTGAACAGTCTTATGATCATACCTATCACCTTCATACCGTCAGAGTAAGTATTAAGCTTGCTCTCAGATCCTTCCGGCCTGTCCCTGTATTCAACTATTACATTCTCGACCTGCATATTGTTATTAACTGCATGAATGGTCATCTCTGTCTCTATCTCAAATCCCTTGCTTATAACGGGGAAAGTCTTGACAAACTGATAACTGAATGCCCTGAACCCCGTCATGATGTCTTTGATATCGCAGTCAAAAAGCTTATTGATGCTGGCCCTCACGGCGCTGTTGCCGATATTATGAAAAGGTCTCTTATTCTCCGAAAAATATGTGCTGCTGAGTCTGTCGCCCACCACCATATCTGCATTATGACACAGAACCTTATCCACCATCTCTTTTGCAAATTCCATGGGATAGGTATCATCTCCATCAACCATGATATATGCCGCTGCGTCTATCTCACGAAACATGCGTCTTATAACATTGCCTTTGCCCTGCATGTATTCATGCCTTACGACTGCACCGGCAGCCTTTGCTATCTCGACGGTCCTGTCCGTTGAATTATTGTCATATACGTATATGACAGCGTCAGGCAACGCCGCCCTGCTGTCTCTTATCACCTTCTCGATCGTCTGCTCTTCATTATAACATGGGATCAATACAGCTATCTTATCCATAAGCATCTCCTATTTTTGCTTATAAAATGACTACCTAACATTGTACCATATAATGTCATTTATGACCACATAAATATACTATATACTGTAATCCTATGCCTTATCGACACTACATGATGAGGGGATGATAAAATATACAGTTACCGGCCATAATATAAAAAATGGGAACATATATCTGAACAGACAAAAAGCGGGCGTAGCAATCATAACAGTGATCCACAAAAGAATAAGCGGCAAATACGCTATTACACACGATCTGTCTTCTTTCCTGCACAATACATAGGTCAACATCAGAATAACTGCATAGAACTGCATGGCCATACTGCTTAGGATACACAACATCGGAGCCTTACGCATTCCTAACATCAGTTTCTCGATGACTCCATATAGAGATATGTGCGTTACATATTCGATCAGATCAATACGTTCTACTCCTAAGGACTCTCCGGCGATTATGCCCTGGGTGGCCACCGTATTGGTCTCTCCATAGTGCCAGTAGCCTGCCGTTTGGGCAAGATACGACATTATATATTCCGGAAGATATTCTGGAAGAAGATCCCACCATGTACGCAGGAATCCGCTCCTATGCTCGTTAAAATACTCGTCATCAAAATCTTTATCAAACTTATATGGATCAACATATCCCAATTCATAAACTCTTCTTACACTGTCATAAGGCATTATATTATATAAGATCTCATCATCTTCTTCTGACAGCACATATCCCAATTCCTTATCCGTATGTGTATCTATCACATAACCGATCTGTTGCAGCGGTATCGCAGCTGACTCAGCAAACGATTCCTTCTCAATTCCAAGAGCACCGTAGGCGACCGTTCTGTATACAAGAAAAATCCCCATAGGGATCACGATCGCCAAAAGCGTATTCTTAATCCCAAGCTTACCGGTGATCATCAGGATCACAGCCAACAGACCTGCTATTATGATACCGTTATTGCGAAGTAACATTACCAGTATTATCCAGATCGTCAGCAATGAAAGATCCGTCACCGTAGGTTTGCTTCCGATATCGATGAGTCGTAAAACAAGTAAAACCATGGCACATGAGAACAGAACATCTTTGGTGATATATATTGAATACATCGGTATAATTGGATGGATCGCAAAAAACACGACAGAGATCCTGCCAAAAAGAATTCCTTTTTTTCCTCTTCTTTCAAGCCATGTCACAATATAACTCAGTGTACATGCAAAAAGAGTCATATGAACAAAAGAAAGGATACCCAAGGAAATCCGAAGATCGCCGATAAAACCGGTCAATTTCAATACAGTCCCTATAATTGCCGTAAAAAAGATGGGATGATGATTTGTCCACGGAATATTACCAAGACACATATTGACGGATTCAAATGTATCATTTCCCATATTGCCCGGGAAAAGAGTCAGATAATAAGGCATCCAGCAGATCAGAAAGATCACTGTTCGCAACACATATCTTTTGATCCCGCCCCGAGGTTCATCTTCATCGGCCATTACCTGAGAATCCGTTACATAAGCACAGCCGATCCTTCCAAACAGAACGATCATAAAGAATAATGACACCAGTGTCATGCACAGAAAATATACTATATCCGCATCCTCAAAGGAATCGATATGTCCTCCCCATACATCTATATGTCTTCCAACGACGACTCCCAAGGCAAAAAGCAAAGATAAAGGCAACATATACTTTATCTCTCTTTCCAGTTCGCTATATGTAAGATGTCTTATTCCCAAGGTGTCTTTTATACCGTATTCACTGATTTTTGCGATAAATCTTCCATCAACAAAATCAAGCAGAAGAAAAAGCAGCACAATACAAAAGGGCAATAACAGATCTATGCGCGTTATGCCATATCCTGTTATCGCTGCTATTCCCGTAACGCTGACGTATGCGATCAAAAACTTTATACAGTTTCTTAATCCTTTTCCGTTCATTATCTCTTCACTTTGTCAAAAATCTCTATGTATCTGTCCGCGATCTGTTCTACTCTGAACTTATCGCAGGAATGACGAATCGCATCTTTATCCCACTCCCTGTCAAGTGCGCAGATGATCCTGTCCGCCATACGCTCCGTATCGCCCATCGGAATCAGAAAACCGTTGACATCTTCCTGTACGATCTCTGAGGGACCCATCGGACAATCATACGACACTACCGGCACGCCGCAGCCTATAGCCTCTATCAGACAGTTCGGCATACCTTCATAATCGGATGTGAGCACTACAACATCCGAACCGGAATAGACATTCTCCATATCGGTACGTATATCGTCGTATATCACATGCTCTGCAACATGTAATCTGTCAGCCTTTTCGATAACCGCATCCTTAAGGACGCCCCTGCCTACAAGTCTTAATGTAACATCTCTTTTTTCTCTTACTTTGGCGAATACCTCAATAAGATCCAAAGGATTCTTCTGAGGATCTATACGGCCGATAAAAGTGATCTCCTTACGTTCTTTTGTCTCACCTTTATTTCCAAAATCATTAAGAGCTTCAACCTTTTTGATCAGACCACCGTCAACCGGATTTAAGATAATGCTGAGTCTGTCCTTATCCGCAAACCCCATGTCAATAAGCTGATCACCCATTGTCTTGCACTGTGCAACAAGATGATCCATTTTCCTCAGATTGCTCTGTGCTTTTTTGAGATAGTTCTCTACGATCTTGGATACACCGTCCTCTTTGGACAGAGAGATATTAACATTGTTAAGAACCCTCACGATAAGCGGGGTATCGATCAGATGAAATTCTCTTAATTTCTGCACAACGATCGCAGAGTCATTGCCAAATATCAAGAAAAACGGAGGCCTGTATTTTTTTATATACTTAAAAAATGGCAGAAACGCATATCTTATCCTGCTCACACCAAATGAATGCACGCTGACCGAGTCATCAAGTCTGGACGTATTGATATCATCCTCCAGATTAAGGACGGCTATGTGCACTTCATGTCCCATTTTCGCCCACTCATTGGCAAGGCTGACGCACACTCTCTCCGCACCGCCAAGGCCCATATGCGCTATAAAGACATGTATCACCATATATCGGCCTCCTCATACAATTTCTCATAAAAGCCCACCTGCTGTCTTACATCATAAATGGTAGAGGACAACGATCCTCCCGACAATGCCCGTACATTCCCTCTGTGGATCGCTCTGTCTGCCGCAGTCTTACCACTGTCCGTCCACGCTTTAACAACAGCATCAGCCCATCTGTTTGCCGAAAGCGATAAAGGCAATCTCCTGACTCTGTCAGTAAAGATCACCTGCTCGGTAACAGAAGAAGATATAACGCACGGCAATCCGGAAGCCTGCGCTTCCACAACCGTTCCCGGCATGCCTTCATATCTCGAAGGGAATAAAAGAACGTCAAATGCCTGATAATACATCGAAACAGGCTTTCTGTCCCCGGTAAATATCACACTGTCCGATATACCAAGTTCAGCTGCCTTATTCTCAGTCGCAGATCTTAATTCGCCATCACCCACAAGCATCAGGACCGAATTGGGGTATGACTTGTGCAGGCATGCAAATACCTCCAAAATAAATTCATGATTCTTGGCATATCTGAAACTTCCGACATGACCTACAAGCAGCTTATCACCTATATCATAACGCTGCCTTACTTCAAATCTGGCTATCTCATCATAAGTATACTCGGACATGTCCACAGCATTCGGTACAAACTTATATCTGCTGTCCTTACCGAATACGGAATCCCCAGCTTCATCAGAGCAGGCAAGCATAAGATCGCATTTTTTCTTAAGATTCCTTCTAAGAAAACGTGTCACTTTACCTTTTATACCGGGATCCACCCCGGCGCTCCTCGCATGCGCGATCGTTAAAGGTACTTTGTATTCCTTTGCTATCGGAAGGTAGATCGCTGCAGTACTTGTCATATGCCCGTGAACCGCAGCATACTCGCTCTCGCCATCCTTTACATGCTCACTGAAGAATTGTCTGCAGGCCTTCACATATTTAAAATAATTATATACACGGAAAGATGGCAGATGATACACTCTGCCTCCCAGGGATTCGATCTCATCAGAATAATGATCGACCGTGCCTTCAGTAACCAGAAAATCAAACTGAATCTTCTCCCTGTCCATATGCCTGTATATATCCATCACTCTGCTCTCGGCTCCGCCCAATCCGACTGTACCGAGCACCTGTAATACCCTCATATTCTCTCCATTTTTATACTAACAGACAGACTTAAAGATCACTTAATGATCCCACGTAATCTGACAAGCACCCGCTTTGTTACACAGGTTAAGTATTCTAAAATGCCGGCAATCCTCGTTCTGTCAGATACAGGAATCCTCATATATTCCATATAATCTATAAAATGATCTCTATGGTCCCGTATCATCCTGTCAAATGATTCTATATCCTCATCCGTCATGGTATTGGTATGAAGAACCATGGTCGTGTAACCGGTCTTGTCGGATATACAGTCACTGCGCTTCACGGCAATAGGATAGAAATCAATGAAGCCGGATTTTGTGCCGGAATCACCGGGATCATGATACTTTACCCTGCGTCTGTATGGAAACGATCCAAAACCATCCGTAATACTGCGTATTCCAACCTCATACAGAGCCGTTAACGTATTACCGTCAAAACTGTGTGCCGGAGCCATAAAAATATCAGTATCTATATTAAGTTCCTGCATGACTTTCATGGCCAAAGACAGCCTGCCTAACTGATCTTCATAAGTACAGCCCGCAAACTCGGAATAGCCGTTAAGCGGAAATATTCCTCCGCATTTCGTCCTATACAGGTGCTCATAGCCATGAACCGCAATGACCCAGCCCTTCTTCCTTATCGCCTGCAAAAAAGCCGTAAATGAAGCTATATCCTGCGGAACGGAATCCCTCACTTCAACAGACCAGGATTCAGAATCAGACAATCTGTTAAGCTTAGGATCCTTACAGGCCGGCACTACTCCAACAAGCGGCCGTATCTCTGCCTTATCCAGGATCTTTTCAATTCTTCTGAATCGATCCCAGTCCATGTCTATTGTTATATCATCCAGTCTTATAGCAGTTTTCAATCTACATATATCTCCCGGTTATTACCAACATGACAACACCACAGTCATAATCCCATGATAATGGGACTGTCACACAAGTCTGATATTGTCCATACCGACTATATTGCCCAGCCTTATCTGCATATCCTCACCGTTCACGGTCATATTGGATCCAAGCTCCTTTTTCTGCCTGGTGGAATCGATATATATGACAACCGTATCCCTTCCGTCCGAATCCATAAGGATATTGTTAACATTATCCTTCAGAGCTTCATATTCATCCATGGTCGGAAATTTGATCCACAACTTACGACCGATCTGATCAAAAGGTGTCACAGTCTCAGCTATCAGTTTGCCGTTCTCTTCATCGGAAGCACTGACCCGTCCTCTGACGATCACCTTCCCGTCTATATCAATAACAGAAGAACACTTCTCATAAGTCTTGGGAAATACAATGCACTCTGTCGTCCCGGCAAGGTCTTCAAGTGTAACAAATGCCATGGCCTGATTATTCTTGGTATACTTGACACTTTTGTCAGTTATTATTCCGCCAAGAGTAACGAACTCACCATCTTTTACGCGCATTCCATCCGGCCCATTCTCTTCACTGTAGTACAGATCAATGGTCTTGTTCGTTGTGTTACGCGCAAGAAATCCCTCATACTCTTCAAGCGGATGACCGCTTACATATATGCCAAGCACTTCCTTTTCAAAAGCAAGTTTAAGTTCCTTGGTGTATTCCCCAACATCGGGAAGCTTTATATCAAAATCAGCCTTATCATCTTCATCCGCCAGATCAAAAAGAGAGATCTGCCCGGCGACATTATTCTTACGCTCGCCGACTATGCGATCCATAGCCGTGGGATAGATACTCATATACTGCTTGCGCGTTCCGCCGAAACTGTCAAAAGCTCCCGCCTTAATAAAGTTCTCTATCACACGTTTATTGATCTCACCCGATGCATTACGGCTTATAAAATCCTCGAGATTCTTGTATCTGCCACCCGCTTTTCTTTCTTCAACTATGGAGTTTATAACATTATATCCGGCTCCCTTAATGGCATTAAGCGCATACCTTATCGACCTGCCGCTTACGGTAAATCCGGCATTCCCCTCATTGACATCGGGTGGCAATATATCTATACCCATAAGTCTGCAGGTAAGAATATATTCTGACACCTTTCCGGTATTATCTATCACCGAAGTCATAAGCGCAGCCATGAATTCCACGGGATAATACTTTTTAAGGTATGCTGTCTGATATGCCACAACTGCGTAACATGCTGCATGCGATTTATTGAATGCATATTTCGCAAAATCGGTCATGGAATCATATATTGAGTCCGCGATCTTTTCATCAATGCCATTGGCCACGCATCCTACGATACTCTTTTCGGCATTACCCGTAACGAAATCTTTACGTCCCTCATCTATGACATATTGCTTCTTCTTACTCATCGCACGGCGAATATTATCCGCCTCACCCATGGAATAACCCGCAAGATCTCGTACTATCTGCATAACCTGTTCCTGATACACTATACATCCATAGGTCGGTGCCAGTATATGCTCAAGTTCCGGGGTGGCATAGGTAACTGAGTCGCTGTTGTTTTTTCCCTGAATGTACTTAGGGATAAAGTCCATGGGACCGGGACGATACAATGAGATACCGGCTATAACATCCTCAAGGCTGTGGGGCTTAAGTTCTTTCATAAACGAACGCATCCCGGCAGATTCAAGCTGGAATATTCCCTCCGTATGTCCCGTACCGATAAGATCAAATACAGCCTTGTCATCATAATCAAGATGATCCATATCAAGTTGTATTCCGGTATTCTCTCTTATATTGTCTATTGCTTTTTTAATGACCGTAAGAGTACGAAGGCCCAAAAAGTCCATCTTGAGCAGGCCTAATTCTTCCAACGTGGTCATAGTAAACTGCGTTGTGACTGATCCGTCAGAACCTCTCGAAAGCGGTACGAATTCATCCGCCGCTTCAGGACAGATTACCACTCCTGCCGCATGCATTGAAGTATGACGAGGCAATCCCTCAAGTTTCTTACAGATGTCGATCAGATAGTGCAGTTGCTCTTCCGTATCATATTTATTCCTGAGTTCTTTATTAAGCTCCAAGGCTCTGTCGATCGTAATATTAAGTTCATTGGGGATCATCTTGGAGATACTGTCAGTATATGCGTACGGCAGATCAAGAGCCCTGCCCACATCCTTGATCACACCCTTGGCCGCCAAAGTTCCAAAGGTGACAATCTGTACAACTTTCTCCTGACCGTACTTACGGCCGACATAATCTATAACCTCCTGCCTGCGTTCAAAGCAAAAATCAATATCTATATCAGGCATCGATACACGCTCGGGATTAAGGAATCTCTCAAAAAGAAGCTGATATCTTATCGGGTCGATATTGGTGATATGGAGACAATATGCAACAATGCTTCCAGCCGCCGAACCTCTTCCGGGCCCCACAGGGATCCCGTGTTCTCTGGCATAGTTGATAAAATCCCATACTATGAGGAAATAATCAACATATCCCATGCGCTTGATAACCGAAAGCTCATAGGTCAATCTGGCTCTTAATAATTCACCCTCTTTCGACTCGCTTTCAATCTGACCGGAGAAATATCTCTCATCAAGACCTTCATTACACAGATGTTCCAAATATGAATATGGTGTATACCCTTCCGGAACATCAAAATGAGGCAGCTTGGTATGACCGAATTCTATCTCAACATTGCAACGTTCTGCGATCTTATGAGTGTTCTCTATGGCTTCGGGAGCGTACTTAAAAAGTTCAAGCATCTGCTCCTCACTTTTTACATAGAACTGTCCCCCTTCGTAACGCATTCTGTCCTCATCCGACACCCGCTTGCCTGTCTGAATGCACAGAAGGATATCGTGACTCTCCGCATCATTCTCATATGTATAATGAATATCATTAGTGGCTATAAGCGGTATATCAAGTTCGGATGCAAACCTAAGCAGAGCACTGTTTACGGTCTGTTGTTCCGGAATTCCGTGATCCTGGAGTTCAAGGAAATAATTGCCATGTCCGAATATATCATCATATTCCAAGATCTTATCCTTTGCATCTTCAAGCATGCCTTTAACGATAAGACCCGGCACCTCTCCCGCAAGACAGGCAGATGCGCATATGATCCCTTCATGATACTTACGAAGGATCTCCTTATCTACCCTCGGTCTGTAGTAGAATCCTTCCGTAAATCCACGACTTACGATCTTGCACAGATTGGCATATCCGGTATTATTCTCAGCCAACAGAATAAGGTGGTGATATCGGTCTTCGCCACCTTTTGCCTCTCTGTCAAATCTTGAGCCCGGTGCAACATATACTTCGCAACCGATCACCGGATGAATCCCCTGCGCGCGGCATTCCTTATAAAAATCTATCACTCCGTACATTACTCCGTGATCCGTGATAGCCGCACTGTCCATTCCGAGTTCCTTGACTCTTTTTACATATTCTTTTATCTTATTCGACCCATCCAAGAGACTGTATTCCGTATGGGTATGTAAATGCGTAAAAGCCATGCCTACAGTATATCATAAATAGCCTGTACTATACCTAAAAACTTT
>JAEEGL015420896.1_pt1 | contig 11857 bp, 8 predicted proteins | sample 9134231 | NCBI WGS metagenome assembly JAEEGL01 (sample SAMN16246548, study PRJNA631951) | gut metagenome | biome: gut microbiome; feature: rumen; material: fiber-attached | host: Bos | place: Iran: Karaj | collected 2018-10 | reverse complement strand
CTGACAGTGGCCGACAGCATGACGGTAGCGGGCGGCACCGAGATAAACGCCTCCGGCATAAAGAGCAATGCGGTAAGAGTAAATACGGCGGCAGGCGAAGTAGTGATAAACAACGACGGCATATCGGCCGGCGGCAATGTCATAAGCAATGTGGCGCCGGGAGTTGCGCCCACAGACGCTGTGACCGTAGGCCAGCTCAACGACAGCACAGACAACCTGTACAGAGCCTACAGTGAACTCTCCGACGAGATAGAGGATCTGGGAGCGGAGACGGCGGCCTTAGCCGGGCTCAAGCCGATCCAGTACGATCCGCTTGAACCGACGCAGATAATGGCGGCGGTAGGCGCGTACAGGGGGACAGCGGCTGTTGCTGTGGGAGTAGCGCACTACATGCGGGAGAACCTGATGTTCCACATAGGGGCGTCCTACGGCGGTTCGGAGCACAGAGTGCTTGCGAACGCCGGCGTTACGTTCAGAGTGGGAGCCAAAAAGGTCGGAATTCCGGATCGCTACAAGGCCGGGCCGATCAGCGCGACATATGTGATGCAGGACGAGATAACGGCGCTCAAGGCCGAGAACGAAAAGCTGAAAGCAAGCAATGACAAACTGCAGGCAGGTTATGACGAGATCAAAAACGATAACGAAAAGATTCGCGGCGACAATAAAAAGCTGCAGGAGAACGTCGAGGAACTCCAGGCACAGGTCCGCATGCTTATGGAGGCTGTCGGCAAAAAGTAATCCCCGTAAGGCCGCGTAAAACGGCTGTCCGCAGTGAACAGGCAGCAGGAGCAATTAAAAAAGAGGAAGGGCGTTTTTCCTTCCTCTTTTTTTGCTTTCATGTTTTTTGAAAATAGCCGTCAGACCCGGTCTCCGGGAAAAAGGCGCTGTATTATCTGATATATGCCAGCAGCATTTCGCGGAGTATCTTGCAGGCAAAGGCCGTGGATACGCCGGAGCTGTCGTAATGGGGCGAAAGCTCGCATATGTCAAATGCCTTTACGTTAAGCCCGCGCAGTACAAGAAGCGCATCAAGCAGCTCGGCAAAGCGCAGGCCTCCGGCCTCCGGCGTTCCGGTGCCGGGGAATTCCGAGGGGTCGGTCACGTCAAGGTCCAGCGTAATATATACAGGCGCACTGCCTATTTCTTCAGCTGCCGCGGAGATGCTCTCCGCGCGGAATTTTTCCATTTTCGTATGACCGTGCGACCAGGCCATTTCTTCTCTGCTTCCGGAGCGTATGCCGAACTGGTATATCCTGCCGTCTCCGAGCAGTTCCCAGCAGCGCCTTATCACCGATGCGTGTGAAAGCTTTTCTCCCATATAGTCTCCGCGCAGATCGGCGTGAGCGTCAAATTGTATCAGCCGCATATCCGGGTATTTTTTTGCGCAGGCCCTGACCGAACCGAGAGTTACAAGATGCTCTCCTCCGATGAGGCAGGGCGTTTTGCCGTCGTCAAGTATCCCGGACGCCGCTTCTTCCGTTATACGCAGCGCGGCGCAGGCGTTGCCGAAGGGCAGTTCAAGGTCGCCCGCGTCAAATACTGCGATATCTTCCAGATCTCTGTCCTGATAGGGACTGTAGGTCTCTATGCCGAATGATTCATTGCGGACAGCGGAAGGAGCGAAGCGTGTCCCCGGCCGGAAAGATGTCGTGGAATCAAAGGGGGCGCCGAAAAGCACGGCGTGTGCCTCCGCATATCCCGCGCTGCAGCCTATAAAGCCCGGGAGGTTTGCTTCCATCTAATCCCCGAGCTCCAGCTCTTCTTTTACGTAGTTGGGCAGCATGAACGCGCCGGTGTGTATCCCGGTGTTATAGTATTTTGTCGCCAGGCCGAGCGAGTTCCACGCATCAGCGTCTACGCGCAGCGGATCATATTTCTTGGATGCAAAGCCGAAGAGCCAGTGTCCCGAAGGATATGTCGGGATATGCGCCTGGTAGACGCGGCAGATCGGGAAGAAATCCTCAATGCGGCGGTGCGCACGCTTCATGGAGGCCCTGTATGAATCATAGTAGGGGTTTTCGTGCTGGTTAACGAGTATGCCGTCGTCGGTGAGCGCCTTGCAGCAGTTGCCGTAGAATTCCTTTGTGAAAAGGCCTTCGCCGGGGCCGAACGGGTCTGTCGAATCGACTATGATAAGGTCGTACTTTTCCTCCACTGTGCGCACGAATTTAAGGCCGTCTTCGAAAAATAGCGTGACTCTCGGGTCGTCAAGTTTTTTCGATGTGAAGGGCAGCAGTTCGCGGCAGACTTTTACGACCATCTCGTCTATATCCACCATATCGATCTTTTCGATCGTCTTGTAGCGCGTGAGCTCGCGCACAGTGCCGCCGTCTCCGCCTCCTATCACAAGAACGCGCTTTATCTGCGGGTTCGTCGCCATCGGGACGTGGACGATCATTTCGTGATAGATGAATTCATCCTTTTCCGTGAGCATCATCAGCCCGTCAAGAGTAAAGAAACGCCCGAATTCATCCGAGTCAAATACATCTATCTGCTGGAAGGGGCTTTTGCCTCCGAAAAGCTGTTTTTTTACCTTTATTGAAAAACGTACAGTCGGTGTGTGTTCTTCTGTGTACCAAAGCTCCATCTCATATCCTCCTATTTTACCGTGCAGATGTTGTTCAGTTCCATATCCTGCGGCCCCATCACAAGCGAGCCCTTTTCCTTCGCATACAGTATGTAGGCGAGAGCTTCTTCGGTTATCTCCTCACCGGGGGCAAGTATAGGTATACCCGGCGGATAGCACATGACAAATTCCGCAGATATCCTGCCGACGGAATTTCTTATGCATACGGGTTCGCTTTCAGCGTAAAACGCGTCCTGCGGCGTCATTCTCACGACCGGCGGTATATATTCATGGTCCAGCAGCTTAAGCCCTTCGCGCCCGTGCAGCCTTTTTATCTCGGAAAGAGCCGCCACCAGCCGTTCGATCGCGTAATGATTGTCTCCGACGGAAACGATGGCCAGCATATTGCCCATATCTCCGAATTCCGTCTGTATACCGTAGTCGTCTCTGAGCAGATCATATACCTCTATGCCGGCAAGTCCGGTCTTCAGCGTGTTGACGGAAAGTTTGGTCACGTCAAAATCACATATATAGCTTCCGTCGATTATCTCACGCGAAAAGGCGTAATAGCCGCCTATTTTGTTTATCTCGCCGCGCGCATATTCCGCAAGCTCTGTCACGCGCTTGAAGGTCGCGTCTCCCTTTGTCGCAAGCGCTTTGCGGGCTATGTCGAGCGAGACCATCAGCAGATAAGAGGCGCTGGTAGTCTGAGTGAGGTTTATCACGGTGCGCACGTAATCAGGATTTACCCGCCCGCGCTTCATTAACAGCATCGAGCTTTGCGTAAGGGATCCTCCGGTCTTATGCATGCTGACCGCGGCCATATCGGCTCCCGCTTCCATAGCCGACACGGGAAGCCCTTCTGCGAAATAAAAGTGCGTTCCGTGCGCCTCATCCGCGAGCAGGACCATGCCTGCGCGGTGCGCCGCGTCGGTTATCCGCCTGATATCGGGACATATACCGTAGTAGGTGGGGTTATTGACAAAGACAGCTTTTGCTTCCGGGTGCGCCGCTATCGCGGCTTCGGCGTCCTCCGCTCTCATGCCGAGCGATATGCCAAGATCCGGGTGTATGCCGGGGTCGACGTAGATCGGGATTATCCCCGCTATGATCAGAGCGTTTATCGCCGATTTGTGGACGTTGCGCGGCAGGATTATAGAGTCGCCCCGTTTGCAGACGCTCATTATCATTGCCTGCACTGCGGCGGTCGTGCCTCCTATTATAAGAAACGCCCTGTCGGCGCCGAACGCGTCGGCTGCAAGCGCCTCAGTCTCCTTTATCACAGACGTCGGGTGTCCCAGGTTGTCAAGAGGCTTCATCGAGTTGACGTCGACCGAAAGACACTGTCTGCCCAAAAATTCGGTGAGCTCCGGCGTGCCGCGCCCCTGTTTGTGTCCGGGGACGTCGAAAGGCACAACGCGGCTGGCCCTGTATTCTGAAAGCGCATCCAAAAGCGGGGCGGAGTTCTGATCCAGAGTATAACGTTTGTCTTTCATAACGCCCTCAGTAAAGGTTCATCCCGTAATATATCTCGAGCATCTCTTTTGTTATGCGGTCCGTTATCGAAAGCCGCTCTTCGGGAGGGAGCTCGCGCGGGTCGACATTGAAAAGATAGTCTGCCAGATGTATCTCTTTCAGCATCATCTTTGTATGGAAAATGTTAGACTGGTAAACGTTTACGTCTATCGCATCATAGCGCTTGAGCGTCTCTTCATCAATAAAGTTCTGTATAGAATTTATCTCGTGATCCTTATAGTATTTCTTTCCGTTTACGTCTCGCGTGAAACCGCGTATGCGGTAATCCATCGCGATGATGTCCGAATCAAACTGCCCTATAAGGTAATTGAGAGCGTTCAGAGGGGATATCTTCCCGCACGTCGATACGTCTATATCCACCCGGAACGAGCTGATATAGTTGTTGGGGTGAAATTCGGGGTACGTATGCACAGTGACATGGCTTTTATCCAGGTGCGCAAGTATGGTCTCGCTTTCGCCGGCTGTTTTTTCGGGCCAGTTTCCGCGGTTGCATGAAGCGTCGATCTGCGATTGAGGAACTGTCTCTTCCGATATCAGGATGGCAACGCTTGCCCCGCGGGGGTCATAATCCTGTTTGGATATGTTGAGAATGCTTGCGCCTATTATATCAGTAACGCCGCAAAGTATTTTTGTGAGCCTTTCGGAGTTGTACTGCTCGTCAATATAGGCGATGTAGTCCTGCTTTTCTCTGTCTGTTTTTGCAAAGCAGATGTCGTAGATATTGAAACTCAGAGTTTTCGTCAGGTTGTTGAATCCATAAAGCTGGATCTTGTCTTTCAACCCTATCCCCACATCCCTTCTCAAGCCGGAGGCTTTATATTTTGCCGCGGAAAACTCCGCAGCAGTTGGGACAAGACTATACATATTAGGGATAGTCTTGTCAATTGTCTGTGTTGTATCTGAAGTCTATTTTAATATAAAAAATATAAAAGGTGGAACAGCAGCGTGAGCAACCGGCAAATATGGAAATAACAAGACGCTCGGATAATACTGTTTGCGCGGCCTGTCATCCCCGACTGCACAGACGGCGGGAGCAGGCGAAGTCTGCCGCTATTCCGCAGCTAAAGCTGCTTTTTCCGCCTCTTTAGCCGCTTTCCAGACATAGAGTCCCAGCGCTAGCCCGATGACGCCGTATACCATAAATGTTCGGAAATATTCGCCGAGCAGGGCCTGACCGAAGAGCGACTGTCCTATCTCCGGCGACATTATGAACATCGAATTGAAAAGTATCGTGCCGAATATCGCGTTTTTAACGTTTGCGTTTGAAGTGGAAGCGCCTCCCACAAGAAGCGACGCGACGGAGAACATGCCTATCTGTGTATGTGCGTTGTAGGTGTTGAGCGTACCCATGTTCTGAAGGTAGATTATCTGCCCCCACGAGGCGAGCACCGTGGAGATAACGGTCGCTGTTATCCTTGTGCGGTCTACGTCTATGCCGGAGACGCGAGACACGTTCTGGCTGAAGCCTGTGGAACGGAAATCCTGTCCCAGCTTTGTTTTTGTTATCAGCGACGTGAAGATGCAGAGCGCAATTATCATAAGTCCTGTGACCACGGGCACACGGCGCACCGCCATGAGCTGCGAGCCGGTAAAGACGGCGTGCAGCGAGACTGCCGCGACGGCGCCTCCAAACAGCAGATTTGCCGCTGCCTGACCACGGACGTTTTTGTAATCTTCGCCGCGCCTTTTGTTTATGAGCCAGCGCGCTGCGGTGAATATGATTATTCCCGCCGCCGTAAGCAGCAGCGCGTAAACAAAGGGCATAGTGCACAGATCGTCAAGCGCGTATTTCAGCCCGCCCGCCTTGACCGGCACAAGGTCGACAGTCATTCGCACTCCTATCCCGTCGGGCTTGATCATCGGGTGGGCAGCCGGAACGGCAATTATTACCCCGACTACGAAAAGAAATAGGAACTGGTAGATGCCGTTGGCAAAGTAGCCGACAATGAGGCTTGCGATCATCTCCTGCCCTCTTGTCCTGTTGTACAGCAGTCCGGTCAGGTATCCGCATGCCGCAGCGACGAAAAAAGCTATGCAAAAAGCGCAGAGCAGACCCGAAAGGCCTCCGCCGCCGAAGTATCTGACTATCGAGACCGCTATCTGTCCCGACATAGCGCCTATAACAATGCCGAAATTCAGCCCGAGCCCGGCAAGGACCGGGATTATAAGTGAAAGTACGAGAAAGGAGTTTCTGAATATGCGGCTCGAGAGTTCGGAAAGAAAGAACGGCAGAGTGACATTGTCCGATATAAAAAAGCCGAACAGCGTGAAAGCAATAAATATCAGCGTGACTATGTTGCCGAGAAGCCACTGTGCGGCTGCATGCCCCGGCGTTTTTGCGGCGTTTGGCGCCTTCGTATCATTGATCATTTTGCATCTCCTTTGACCTGAGTCAGCGCATAGAGTATTATGCCGTTCTGGATGATCATCCTCATTATCTCGGAAAGATCGGTGCCTGCGAAAACTTCGTTTGCGACCGGAAGCGCTGTCGTAAGAAGTCCCTGAAAGAGAATCACGCCTATCACGACATGTGATACCTTTGCGCGCGACGCGGTAGCCCCTCCGATAAGAACGGCGGCTACCGCCGGGAACGCCATCATAAGCGGCGCCGTGTAAAGCTGGGCGTAGCCGAAGCTCTGGCTGTAGACGATTATTCCTGCCGCTCCCAGTATCGTGGAGATAATATTCGCCAGTATGCGGTTTCTGTCGATATCGATTCCGGCCGCGCGTGCAAATTTCGGATTAATTCCGCCCGCGGATATAGCGATGCCTGTCTTTGAATGGAAGAATAACTGCGTAAGAATGCAGAATACTGCGAATGTCAGCAGCAGACCGGTAGGAATAATGACTTTCCCGATACGGAATTCAAGTATCCTGTTCAATATCTGCGCCGCTCCCACAGCGTCAAGCTGTATCGTTTCCCTCAGTCCCTTGCCTATGAACCAGCCCATCTTTGGATTTTTGAACGGCAGCGTGAGCCATGCAAGGCACATGAGCGCCACGACCGAAAAACCGGTATATGTGGCTATCGTCATTTCGGAACCTTTGACTGCGTTCATAAGTTTGCCGTAGATATAGCCTGCCGCAGCCGCAAGCGGCACGCAGATGATAAAAGAAAGCACAAGCCACCAGCAGCCCATTGCACCTGCCTCTATAGCGCATACCATCGCAAACAGACCGCAGACTATGCCGATCGGCAGCGCAAAGTTGGGGCCTGTGCCGGACTGTATCGCCGGCACCATCGCAAGAACAAGTATCCCGTTCATGCCGGCGCGTTTTATCGTGTCCGAGATAAGAGCCTGCATGGAAATGCCGGCCGCGAAGCCGCCCAGCAGCGTAAGCAGCCAGAAAACGGCAATTATCAAAGTGGGCATGCCTATATCCCCCGCCGCGGATAAAAGACGACCCGGCGAACAGTTTCCGTTTGTTTTTCCAGCCATCATCTGCCGCTCCTTTCGGCGTGTTTTTCCCTGCTGCCTGACATCATCAGTCCGAACTCGGCGTCGGCGGCGTCCGGCGGGAGCACGCCGCTGACGTTTCCTTCGCAGACGATCATTATCCTGTCGCAGATGCTGCGGAGTTCCGCCAGCTCTGAAGAGGTCATAACTATAGTCATGCCGAGCTCTTCATTAAGCTTAAGCAGCAGGTCGAGTATAAGTTTTTTTGCGCCTATATCTATTCCGCGCGTAGGTTCGGATACGAAAAGAAAAGCCGGCTCAAGCGTCAGCGCCCGCGCCACGCAGACTTTCTGCTGGTTGCCGCCGGACAGCGACCCGGCCTGCTGCTGAGGCGAACCGCAGCGAATATCAAGCTCCTTTATCATCTTCAGAGCGTGTTCTCTTACCGCCCTGTTATTTCTGAACTCCATCCCCAGGAATTTTGTCATGAAACGTCCTGAAGTCTGCATTGCGGTGAACGCGATATTCAGCTCTATCGATTCGCGCAGCAGAAGTCCGGCCCCCTTTCTGTCTTCGCTGACGAATGCAAGCCCCGAGCTTACAGCGGCAAGGGGGTCGTTCAGCTTCATTTCTTTTCCGCTGAAAATGACCTGCCCTTTTGAGGGATACATGCCCATTATCCCGTTTGCTATACCGAGCTTTCCCTGTCCGGCAAGGCCTCCTATGCCTACGATCTCGCCTTTTTTGACCTCAAAGCTCACCCCGCGGACGCGCTCTCCCGGCATCGCCACATGAAGATCTTTGACGAACAGCTCCGTCTCGCATGATATGTTTCTTTCCGCTCCGGTATTTCTTTCTATAGAGATCTTTCTGCCGATCATAAGAGACGCTATTTCAGCCGCATTTGTCCGAGCTATGTTTTTTGTCGCGACATGTTCTCCGTCTCTCAGTACGGTCACACGGTCCGCCGTGCTTACTATCTCGTCGAGGCGGTGACTGATGAAGATTATTCCTATACCCATACCGGCCAGGCGCTTTATTGCGGCAAGCAGATGCCGTGCCTCCGTTTCTGTCAGCACCGCCGTGGGCTCGTCGAAAACCAGTATTTTTATGCCGCTCTTGTCTATCTCTCTTGCTATTTCTATGAACTCAAGATGCCCGACCGGCAGCCCCGCCACCATTGTGTAGGCCTCAATATCCATATCGAGCCTGTCAAGCGCCCTGCGTGCGTCGGCGTTCATCTTTGCCGTGTCCAGCGTCTCAAGCTTTCTGCCCAGGAGTTTCGATATGATGTTCGGCGAGGTCGTCTCCCTGTTCAGTTTGATGTTCTCCGCGATGCTGTACTGGGGTATCAGCATGAATTCCTGATGTACCATGCCGATGCCGGCCTTCATTGCGTCATGCGGAGACTTTATGCCGGCATTTCTGCCCTCTATGAGTATTTCCCCGTCGAAGCCTCCGGTCGCGTGTATGACCGGCATGCCGAAGAGTATGTTCATAAGCGTGGATTTCCCCGCTCCATTCTCTCCGATCAGCGCGTGTATCTCGCCTTTTTCAACTTCGAAACTGATATTTGACAGGACTTTGTTGCCGTAATAGCTTTTTGAAATATTGCGGAAACAGAGAAGTGCTTCTCCCAACAGGCTCCACCCCCGATCCCAAATTTATCAAAGAGCGCCGCGGAAACGGATTCGCAGCCAAACGAGCTGCGAATCCGTTTTTGCGGACGATCATGCAGTTATGTTCTTTTGTCGTGCCGATGAGTTGTTTATCTGTCAGTAGGTAAGGAAATCCATAAGAACGAAAAGATACGTCGGATATTCAGTGCCTGCTTCATCTACGTAAGGATTTGTAGCGACGCTTGTCCCGGCATAGCCGGACATGCATTTTTCCAGCGCGGGGATATCGAGTTTATCAAAGGGAAGCCTGCCGTCTATGACCTGCATCGCATATTCCGTGCCTGCGGCGGTAGCCATCATCGAGACCGGCACAGGCCATGTCGACAGGCGCCCTTCGACGCCTTTTTCCTTCAGTATCCTTCTTGTTTCGTTTATAACATGCTGCAGGTTGCCCTGCTGTGAGGCGTCGGACTTTATGCCGAGCGCGGTGGGGAAGCCGTGGTAGGGGGAGGGGCAGCAGGGCTGCGGGTAGATCGCTTTTGTGTCTACGACCGCTTTGATAAGCGGTATCTGCATCGCGCAGTTAGTCGAGAAGAAAGCGGTGTCGCTGCCGTATTTCGCGACCATCTTGGGGACGTCCTCCAGAATGAACTGCTGCGCGCCGGGAAGCCCGGAATCGCCGGTGGGGTCGGGCGCCGTGGCGTCGACGAATACAAGGCCGAGTTTGGCGCACTCTTTTCTCATTATCTCCCGGCGCGAGGATAGCAGCACCTGCGACATATGCCTTGGGAATGAGTAATGCACGAAGGTCTTTGCTCCAAGCTTCTTTGCCTGCCGCGGAACGGCGTATCCCATGCCGAGGTCATCAGCCTGGATGATAAGGTTTGCCCTGGCCGCAACGTCCGGCGGATTTTCCTGCGGCGTCGAATAGATAATGAAAACATCTTTCCTTGTTTCAAGGAGTTTGTCCACTGCGGCATTTGTGCCCGGAACGGCCTGATTGATGATGAGAGCTTTGATCTGAGGGTCATACGCAAGCTTTGCGACTATGCTGACCATCTGTTCCTGTTCCGCCATGAAATTGTCGGGCCAGGTGACGTGGACTATGCGGTCTCCGTACTTCCTGACCATTTCCTGTGCCGAACGATACTCCTCTTCATTCTGCGATACTGTGTTTGTTACGATCGCGACCTTGCCGGCGGGCGCAGCAGACGCTGCCGCGGCGCAGGGTATGATGGAAACAACAACGCACACGAATATGACTGCCATTTTAGTGGCCCAGAGGTTCTTCACTTTTACTGCCTCCTTATATGGGGTTGTATTAAGGTGCTTTCTAAAAGTCTAAGCGTTATGCCCTTTTGTGTCAATCGCGCGGCAGGAAGTCCCTCCCGCGCGCCGGAGAATGAAGCGTCCTGTGTGCCGGAAGGTGCCGGCAGGGTGAGCAGCAGGCTGTGTTATAATCTGGGATAAAAACGGGCCCGGCCTTTTGAAACCCATGGAGCTGCTTAAATGCCTTATTCAACTGACGATAATAGAGCCGATAATAAATTTATGGAAACAGAGCCTATGGTGCGGCTTATCCTGCGCTTTGCGCTGCCGGCGATGGTGGGTATGGTCGCCGGCGCTATATACAATATCGTCGACAGGATATTCGTAGGCCGCTATGTAGGTTCATACGGGCTTGCCGCGATATCGGTAAGCTTTCCCTCCATGCTCTGCATGATAGCTTTCGTTCTCTTCATATCCACCGGAGGTGCCTCCCGCGTCTCCATAATGCTCGGCGCGAAGAAGCAGGAGGAGGCTGAGCGCGCGCTCGGGGCCGCGTTTGTGATGCTCTTCGCGGTAGCTCTGTTTTTTATGCTGCTTTCGTTCTTCGGCGCGGAGCGCATGCTCAGGCTCTCCGGCGCGGACGACAAGATCCTTCCTTCCGCGCTAAGTTATCTCAGGATACTGCTTTTCTGCGCCCCGCTGGGGCTCTTCGGCTTTGCCGGCAACTCTCTTGTCAGGGCAAGCGGCAGTCCGAAGTATGCGATGTTTTCGCAGCTTATCGGCGCTGTTTCAAATATCGTGCTCGATGCGCTCTTCATCGCCGGCCTTGGAATGGGTGTAAAAGGCGCGGCCTACGGAACAGTTATCGCCCAGGGGATATCCGCCGCCGTTTCGCTTGCATATTTTTTAAGAAAAAGCTCCTATCTGCGCATCAGGGCACGCTTTATCACGATCCCGCATCCCGATATCGTAAAGCGCATATGTTCAGTGGGGATCTCTCCTTTCCTGGTAGAGCTCTCTTTTGTGGTGTTCATGACTTTGATGAACCGCTTCGTCGCGTTTTACGGTGGAAACGACGGGCTCTCTGCCGTAGGCATATTTCTGAGCATAGATTCGCTGCTCTTCCTGCCGGCCATGGCTATAGCAGAGGCGACGCAGCCTGTGATCGGCTACAACTACGGCGCCGGGCTGCCGCCGCGCGTCAGGGAAGCGATAAAGTACGCGCTCTGCCTTACGATCGGATTATATGTGATCAGCTTTCTGGCCGCGGAGCTTTTCGCCGAGGAAATGATGAGGTTCTTTACTGCCGATGAAAATATACTTGCCGTCGGCGTGCCGGGCATGAGGATAGGGTACATGGGCATGCCCTTTATGGGAATAACGCTTGTCACACTCTCCGCCCTCCACGGGCTGGGCAAAGGGGGAATGTCCCTTGTGCTTTCGTTCTGCAGGCACGCTCTCTGCATGTT
>JAEEGL014332594.1_pt1 | contig 11857 bp, 7 predicted proteins | sample 9134231 | NCBI WGS metagenome assembly JAEEGL01 (sample SAMN16246548, study PRJNA631951) | gut metagenome | biome: gut microbiome; feature: rumen; material: fiber-attached | host: Bos | place: Iran: Karaj | collected 2018-10 | reverse complement strand
CATTGGCTTTCCAGAAGGTCCAGTGCCAGAAGGCGGCTTTCCTGGCATCGTGCTGATACATGGCGGCGGCGGCACTGCATACCCCGAATTCACCCAGCTCTGGGTAAAAAACGGATATGCAGTCATTGCGTTGGACTGGTACAACCAGCGTCCAAGCACAAAGAGACCAGATTTGAATCCAACGCCGCTCTCGGATAAAGTACCTCTTGAAGGCGGCAAAAGACAGGACCACGTGGCGAATGTGGCGAACATGGTACTGGCTCATTCACTGCTGCGCTCATTTAAGAATGTGAATCCAGACAAGACGGCGTTTGTCGGCCTGTCATGGGGTAGCTGGTATGGCGTAATGGTGGCCACATTGGATACCCGTTTCAAGGGAGGCGTGGAGATATATTGCGGCGACATCAAATCCCATTCCGCTTTCATCAACGGGCGGTTCCATCATGCAGTAAAAGTGCCGCTCTACTGGGTAGTTGGCACCAACGACCAGAACGTAAGGCTGGAAGGCATGAAAAAGGCCTTCGATGAATGTCCCAAGGTGGAGAATAAATCGCTGGTGATACGCCTGCCGCATTCGCACATTGGCTTTAAATTCCCATCGGTGTTCCGCATGGCAGCCCATTTCACGCAGGGGGGACCAGGCCTGCCAAAACTCTCCGACATCGCACAGAACGGCAACATCGTCAGCACCAAAATCCTGGAACAGGGAAAGGGCGTCAAACGTGCCATTCTCTGCTATACAGATTCCACGGAGAAAGTCTATCACAAGCAGGAATGGAAGAGCATTCCCGCCAAAATTGAAAACGACACCATTTCCGCCGAACTGCCAGAAGGCGCACTCAAATTCTTCCTTTCCGCATACGACGAGGACAGCAAATTCAATGACCTGTGCGGCTCCACATCGCCTGTGTTTCGCTAGTTGACAGTGGACTGTGGACTGTGGACTGTGGACTGTGGACTGTGAAAAATGTTTTCGTCCCGCGCTCAACACAGTCCACTGTCCACAGTCCACAGTCCACAGTCCACAGTCCACAGTCCACAGTCCACAGTCCACAGTCCACAGTCCACAGTCCACTTGCGCTCTAATTTCTCATCTTGCAGACACAGCCTGCCATTGGGCAGTCTGTCTTGTCGCAGTTTTTGCGTTTTCTGGGTTTGCAAGGAGGCATCCCTGCGTATGCCCGTTGCAACAGCGTCATGTTTTTGGCACGTAGTTCGGGGATTTTCTCGAATTTGGGGCACTTGTGCCTGCAGATGTGTGGGTCTTGCTGGAGACTATGCAGTGAGCGCCCTTCCACGCAGGTTCTCTCTCCAAAACGACAGTGCCCATTTGCCAGGACGACGAGCCATCGCCGCTCCTGGCAAAGGTCGCGGGGGGCAGTCCAATGCCTGCAAACAAGGCAGCAACGACCACGATTCTGCGTCGAATGATAGCGTAAAGATGGACCATCTGGCTCTTCGACAAAGGTGTTTTCCGTGATGATGCCAGGCTTGTCCCGTTTCACTTCTTGAATGAAAACCTGTTCCTGTATCAATTGCATATTCCTGTCTGTCTCCTGTGTGTTAAGATAGGTGGTTTTTCTTGGCAAGAAGCAAATGCCGTGCCAAGTGCGGATGTGGGAGAAGAAGGCGAGTCAAGTCAATAAAGAAGACACATGCCTGTCAATTTTTTTACCTGTGCTATTAAAAATCAGTACGGGTGGCTGTGGATTCCGTGGCAAATCAAGCCGTAATATGCACAATCATAAACTTGGCACGAAGTTTGCTCCTTTTAGCAGATGTCTGGGGCTGTAGAAGATTGCCCAAGCGAATATGGCATCATAAATGGGAGAACAAGAAAAATGAGGTATTCTGAATATTTTGTGAAGGCAGCTGAATTGGCGGAGACTGAGCCTGACAAGGCGCGTGAACTGCTGCGCGAGGCGGAACACTATGCATCACAGGTCGTGCCTGAGCATCTTGTGCTTTGCGCGCGTGGCTGGGGGGAGAATCTCCACGACCACGACAATGCGGTGCGTTGCATGCTGGAGGCGGAATGTCGCGCCAATGACTGCTACATGTATCTGTATCTTGCCACCGCGCATCTCAAGTATTTCGGCGCCAGCAATCTTGCAGAACGCTGCTTCCGCAAGGCTATTGCCCTAGGCCGAATCGGAGGAAGATTTGGCGCGGCTGCGGGAGTTCTTCGAGACATTCGCCCCTGACATGGCAGAGCGATGCAAGCCAGTGCTCCTGCGGCTTGAGCAGAAAGTGAGTGGAAAACGGCAAATTGAGCAGGGAGACAAGTAAGGAATAGTGTCATCCGAATATATTCGCATAATGGATTTTCGGGCTACTATTTGCATTTTTGGCAAATAGTAGCCTATTTTTATGATGTAATTTTCGGGCTACTATTTTCCAAAAATGGAAATAGTAGCCCATTTTTGTTTGTTTTTTTGTGGATATGGAGTAAAATACAAGGCATATCATTCATTCGCATGAATCACATCAGATAAGCAAGGAGGCATACCATGTTCATCGGGCGGGATTATTACCTAGACATATTGTCGGCTTTATGGCGGAAGAATTCATCGTCATTGGTGGTAGTTTCAGGGCGCAGGCGCATTGGCAAATCCACGCTGGTGGAACAATTTGCGTCATTGAGCAAATGCCGTTTCATTGAGATAGAGGGGCTTGCGCCAGGCAAGGGCATGACGAATGAGAAGCAGCTGGCCAATTTCACCGAGCGCTTGTCGCGGGTGACTGGTTTGCCAGAGGCAAAGGCCGACACTTGGCCAAAGGCATTTGACGCATTGGATGCCACCATTTCTAAAACAGCCAGAACCATTGTTTTTCTGGACGAAATCTCCTGGATGGGCGCGTATGATTCCAGTTTTGCAGCATATCTGAAAAACGCATGGGACACGCAGTTGTCACGCAAAGGCTCGCTTATTCTCGTTCTGGCAGGGAGTGTTTCCGCTTGGATACAGAACAACATTCTCAAATCAAAGGGCTTTGTCGGGCGTATATCATTGGACATCACATTGCCTGAAATGCCGCTTGCCGACTGTCGTGCATTTTGGGGGCAAAGGGTAGGGCAGACTGCACTGCGTGAGATTCTGGATGTACTGTCAGTGACAGGTGGCATACCAAAATATTTGCAAGAAATTGATGCCTCGCTGGATGCGGATGAAAACATACGGCGTCTCTGCTTCTTGCCAGAGGGTTATCTTTTCAGGGATTTCAACAGCATTTTCAGTGATGTCTTTGGAAATGCCACCATGAAGAGAAGTCTGCTTCAGCTTCTCGCCGAAGGGCCAGCCACTCTTTCTGAAATGTCTCAAAAACTTGGACAAAAAGTCAATGGTCACATCAGCGATGAATTGCGTGACCTGACAGAGGCGGGATTCATCGCGCCAGGACATGGCTTGAATCCCGAGACTGGAGCGCAGGTGCGCCAAATACAGTATCGTCTGAAGGACAACTATACCAGGTTCTATCTGAGATTCATCGCTCCACGTGAGGCAGCCATACGCGCGGGTCTTTTCAAGTTCACGTCACTGGAGAACTTGCCAGGTTGGGACGCGATAATGGGCTTGCAATTTGAGAACCTGGTGCTGAACAACCTTGACGCACTATGTCCGCTTATCGGACTGGAGGGCAGGCTGATTACATCTGCTGCGCCTTATGCCCGCAGGAAAACAACCACGTCACCTGGCCTGCAGATTGACTTGCTCATTCAGACGCCAAAGGCATTGTATGTCATTGAGATCAAGCGCAGAAAGCACATCTCCGCATCCATAGAAAATGAGGTGCAGGACAAGATACGCAGGCTGCGTGCCCCACGCGATAAATCAGTCCGCAGCGTCCTAGTGTACGAAGGCGACCTTGCTCCAGAAGTCGTGGAAAACGGTTACTTCGATTACATTGTACCTGTGGAAAGACTGATAGAGAGATGATGTGGACTTGAGGAAAGATTTGTATAATTTGAAGAAATCAAAAAGCTTATAAACAACTTGCTAAATTAGAGGCAACTTAAAGTCATGTTTCTCTAATTTAGCAAGTTCATTTATATTGAGGGATTGGAGATAGATGAGAGAAAACTTTCAAAGTCTTTTTTCAGATGAATACCTGATTTAATAAGTTTACCTTCTCCGTTATATATGTTACTGTTCCCATGCCAAGTATATTTTTCCCCATTATATATAAAATCTACATGCCAACCAAATATAAATTTACCATTCCAAATATCATTAATAATGGAGATTTTACCATTTTCTTTTAATTCTAAAAGTGTAATATTACGTTCCCAGATTCCAGGATTATCAAAAGTTATACCATCTCTTGCATATAGCGGATAAAAATCAAATCCACCATTAGAATCCTGCTTAAAACGATAATTTTGAGCCTTAGTTAATGGAATATCGTCCCAATATGAATTTAAGTGAGCGGATTGGGAAGATTTATAACTTTCAACTGGGAGAATATTTCCCTGTAAAATATGGTCAATTGGTTGCCTCCAAAGTTCATTAGTTAAAATTGTTTTCCAATTAGATGAATCAATATTGAAAATACACGTATGTTCAAATAACTGGTTATTATCCGTACATAATTTTAGAAGTGTCCTTACCAATTCAAACTTATTTGCATCATTATTGCCCTTGACACCTTTAGAATCAAACAATTCTTTAGCTCGTTCAAATTTCTTATGAAACAATAGTTCCCATTCTGGTTCGTTTTGAGCATTACGAAATAAGAAGCGGATACAGCCATGAAAGAATGCAAATCTTTCGGCTTCCATTATGCTACAATACCATTGTTTATCCCTATTGAAGTGGTTATCACATTGCTTAATAATTATTTTTGCTTTTTCGCATTCTTCTTCAATTTGCTTTTGTGCTACACCATTTTCTTGTTTAATGTTTTTAATGTCATCTGCAAGATATTGAAGAATGCCTTTTTCGGAATTCCAAGCTTTATTTCGTATTTCCCAGAGGCGTAATAGGACAGTTTCATTATTTGAATTGTCTTCAGTAACATTCCAAGCGAAACGTAACCAGTCATAGAATTCTTGCTCATTGTCTTTTATTGTTCTACCAAAGAAAGCAATGGCAGCGATAATAAAATCTTGTTGGGAATCCATTTTAATATCTAAAAGGTCAAAATTGCGCATCCAAACTGCCCATGTTCTTATGGGACTCTGTTCAGAATTGTCTAGACTGTTTAGTTCATTCATCAATGAAATCTGCTCTTCCTCGTTATTGGATGGTAAAGAACACTTGCATTTCATTAACTTAAGATTATCAAGAAAGATAAATAAAGATTTCAATAGCAATATTTTATCATTAGGATTATCAAAAGAATCCAAGATTATCTTGAATGGTGTAAAATCAATGTAGCTCTCAGGTTTTTTAGCAATTTCGACAAGTGGTTTCAGGCGTTCTTTGTGAAGATCATCTAATAGTGTTCCAAGATTAAGATTTCCACATTCTTGACCTGAAAAGATTTTCTCCAATGACATATTAAAACGCTTTTGATAATCATTTGAAAGCCCTTTAAGTATTCTTTGGTATTCATTTGAGAGTTTTTTATTCTTAAGCACTTCCTTACGGGTTGAACGTGCTGGTATGTCTGAGCGAATAATGCAAAAATACCGAAATACTCTGGTAATAACTCCCAGGAGACGTTGAGGTACCTCTGCAAAAGCCGTACTATTGTTATCATCATTAAGACCTTTAGGACCATATATTCTCCAGAGTTTGTCATACCATTCCAAGTCAAATTTCATCGTAACACGTTTGTGGAAAGCGGTCTCATTCCAAACCTTCTCATTGATTTTATCGGGTTTGGTGAGAAAAATCACATTCTTGTCATAACCTTTCTCTGTAAGATCCTGTTGAAATTTTTCAAGATATTCTTCAAATTGTGTTTTAAAAATATCAAATGAATCCAATGGCAAACCACGGGAGTTCATTTTCAGATACAGATCGTCAGTGAGGCTATGTTCTCCCATATCAAGGAAGGAAAACTGTATAGGTAAATACTCTTCATTTACAGGCATCTCCTCAAAAAGGATTTTCCGAAAATCTTTAAGCTTTTCAGCAGGAATCTGATGGTGGATCTCTTGAAGGGTACGAAGCATACCGCGAATCGTAGGGTCTTTACACCAATTGGCAAAAAACCAAGGCTGATTTTTGATGAACTTCTCTAAATCTTGATTTGGTATTTTATCAAGTGTCAATCGCCTCGTTTGGTTATTCTCAGTAACAGAAAATGCCTTATTTATCTTATTTATATCTGTTATGGCTTCACAAAACTCACGTGATGATTGCCTAGTGGTGTATGTGAAATTTCGTAATGTATCTAGATAATGGCAGTTGGGGCAATTATTTGCATCAGGACAGAATAGTGCCAGGTAAAGATGAAGAAGAAATAGTGTTGTTAGGCGTTGCTGTCCATCAACCGGAATGAAAATGCCATTATTTATTCTTCCATAGATGAACTGTAACTGCATTGCTTCTTTTGAGTTTAAAGCTTCTAGCAAGGATTTGACAAAACCTTTTCTGATTTGCGTTGCTTTTGCAGTACTGCGTCCCTGTGCATAATCTCTTTGAAAAACAGGTATTTCAATTCTGTATCTTGAAACAAGTTGCCAAAAAGTATTGAGAGATTCCATTGTTTTATTCTCCTTACAAAATTATGAATTTAATCACTGAGAACGAGTTAATTATTTGGATAAGATATAGGCCAGCACATCTTTTATTGCTGAAAGGTAATAGTCTCCATCTTTTGCAGTCCACAGGAAAGGGCAGTCTATGGTAGGCGAAAACTGCTTGAAAAACACCATTTTGGTAGCTAGAGGAACGAAACGCCTTTTATCTTGGTTCTCACTATTCTCTTCTTGTTTTTCATTTTTTTCCCAATCAATAAGTTTACTACGTTTTTCAAGATAAATTTTATTATTGAAAATAGAATTCTCACAATTTCCTAATAATGCCATATTTTCTATTCCATTTATGTCTTTCTGATCTGTAAGAAAATAAATGGTTCCTTGTTGTCCCGAACCAGCTTCATCCTTTGCAATCAATGGATGTTTCAAATCTGGTGGTATTTCACTTTTGCTTGGCACAGTCAGGGGAGTACATTGAGAATCATCTTCGTCATTGAGGTGTGTTTCGTCTGCATTATCATTTTTAATTCCTTGATGAACTTCCTGTTTACAATACTTGCATGGACAATTGTCTTGGGTGGCTGTGCCTTTAGTGGCCTGATATCCTTCGGAAAACCTCTTATTCATTTCAATGATTATGTTTTCTGTATCTTTATTCTCAATATTTATCTGCAATAATTTTGCCAAATTATCAATGTCTTCTTTATTAATTTTACGTTCATTTTTTGCGTGAATATGCTCCAAAGTCCATTTGCCATCTTTGTGCATTCGGAAAGGGTATCGGCTCCTTTCATGAGTTTGCCTCATCAAAATGCCAATGTTAAAAAGTAAAAGAATATCTATTATTTGATCATGGTCATTATTTTTACTGTAAGACAAGTTACTAATATCTTTATTAAAAAAACAAAACTCATTCATCAAAGAAGTAAAAAAACGATCTTTCTCATATTTCTGAGAATTGGACAACAACATTGCCAAAGTATTTAATTTATTTTTTGATCCTGACCTACAATTCATCAAAAAACCTATGCGATGATATAATTCCAAATCATCGTACCAATTTTGTATGGTACGGAAAATTGCCCTGACATCATCCCAGATTTTCGTTGCAGGATTATCAATTTTTGTAGCAGATTTGTCAATACTAGGATTACAAAACTCTTGGAATACCTGAAAGATAAAGTATGGATTCAATTTAACCTCATCTTCGATTATTTCTGTATTTTTGAAATAAAGGCGTTTTTCGATTTCTTTATCCAATTCTTTCAAGTATGTATGAGGTGATTGCGGTTGATCTTTCCTAAGAATCATTTCAAAGATGAAATCGATTCTGGTGGCAAAAAAACGTTCCGCATTGGCATCTGGGTTGGCGAAACACCAGAAATCATCATCCTGCAAGGTTTGTTCAATAGCATCCCATTCATGAGAAACTTCTTGGACATAGGCCTTATCCTTTTCCGTTATCAATAAGTTTAAAATTAATGCTTTAATAAGTTCTGCATTGCTCAATGCTATTTTCCCTGTATTTAGGTCAAGGAACTCTTTATAATGGTCTTTTTGAGTTTCGTACCAAATTACCTTGACATAATCCATTATCCAATTGGCAAAACCATCCAAATCACACTCGTTTCCCAGGTTATTAAAATATGCAGAAATAGTTTTGCGTGCTTGTACAATATGGAAGTTATCTGGTGTTGTTGTATCCTCAGATTTTGGATACATCAACAGATTTTTGGTTCCTTCTCTGCTTTCGTATTCAAGGCTAAACAGATCATTTCCATTATTTAATATTTGAAGTAGAATGAAAATTGTTGTCAACCGTTGCTGACCATCAATAACAATGTTTTTCCCATTTTCTATTTTTATTACGAGTGGTTGAAGACAATACCACTTGCCTGATTTCTGGTTTTCCATGTAAAATTTCCATAAGTCGTCAACAAGTTGATGCACTTGCAGTGTCGTCCAACGATATCCTCGTTGGTATGTAGGAATTAAATAGGTGATTTTACAAGAAGACGAACTACTTGTTTCTTGTTTTTTATGTTGTTGGCAAGGAGACGCATTGGTCAATGCATTACACAACTGGCTAATACTTCTTAATGAAGGCTCATTCATTGTTGTTTCCTGATGTTTTTATTCCGGTCTTTATTGATTGTTTGGGATTAACCTACCTAATGTTATCCACACAAAAAAGGGCACGGGGAAAAGTCTCTGGTTCATCGAGGGTACTTGCAAAACCTGGAAAAATCGCAGAGCGTCCCGTGGCCAAATGGGGCGCATGGCACGCCAACAGCCGTCTTTTCCTGGAAAAGTTTGCAAGTTTTTCGATGAAACGGCGATTATGTTCGGACTGGTGAGGGTCCTATGTTGCTGTGCTTACCTTTTGTGCCTTGTAATGTACGCAATCTCCTTTGTTAAAGGTTTCGCATAAATTAAAGATACTTGGGGCATTTGCAAGCAACACCCGCGATTTTGCCAGGTCCGCAGGATTCTCCCGCGAACCAGAGACATTTGTCCTAAAGCAAGTCTCATGCCAGATTTGCTTGTGGGGGAATATGCCGTGAATGAGCAAGATTGCTGGTCAGAAATTGAGCAGACTGCTCAAGAATTGCATTGTCATATCCCCGCAAAACAAACTGTCAATTGTCCTGCCTCGCTAAACTATGCGTAAGGAGTTGCGTAAATCTATCACGAGAAAATAAAAAACAGGAGTTATGTTTTGGCGAAGTATTGGACAAGGAAACCGTCTTGGCTAGAGGACTGTTGTGCTGGACGGGGGTAATATTGTTAGTAGGTTCCAAAAATCATGCCTCGCCAGTTGCCGTAGTAGCGACGGCGTCCCCGCCGTCGCATCAATGGCGTGCTTTTCGCCAGGAGTGTGCAATGATAGCGGTATGCAACGGGCGCACCGCTTACGTGAGGCTCGCCATTTGTGCGACGGCGGGGACGCCGTCGCTACTACCGCAACTTGCAAGGCACGGCGGTGGGGAGAGCAGGCCTTTAGTGCGACGGCGGGGTACGCTACGCTAAGGCCGTCGCAACTACTTTTACTCCAGGTACTTTCTCACTGTGTTGCGTGACAAGCCAAGTGCCTCGGCTGCCTTTGTGATGTTGTTGCTGTATTTTTCGCAGATGCGTTTCACGTGGCAGCGGGTTGCCTCTTCCAGGTTATCGGGCCATTCTGTGTTCTCCTGAGGAAGAAGCGCTGCGTTCAGTTCCCTGTGTTCGCGGATAAGTTGGTTATAGTCGGTGATTTCCAGGACGTGGGCGCGTTCCAGCAGATTGTTCAGTTCGCGCACATTGCCAGGAAAGTCGTAGGACTGCAATGCCTCGATCTGGGCAGAAGAGAGCCTGCCTCCCATATTGTTGTTCTTGCGGTATGAGAATGCGATGTCTGGAATGTCCTCCTTGTGTTCACGCAGGGGCGCTACACGAAGTTGCACGACGCACAGCCGATGGAAAAGGTCATTGCGGAATCTGCCCTCACGCACCATTGCTGGAAGGTTGCGGTTGGTGGCGGCGATTATCCGCACGTTAACCTCTTCCTCGCGGGCATTTTCGCCCAGGCGCTGAAAGCGTCCCTCCTCCAGTACGCGGAGAAGAATACCCTGTGCCTCCAGGGGTAATTCTCCAACTTCATCTAGCAGCAGAGTTCCGCCGTCAGCCGCCTTGAATATGCCTGCTCTTGCCTCATTTGCGCCAGTGAAAGCACCTTTCTCGTATCCAAGGAAGCGGCTTTCCAGCAGACTAGGAGTAACGCTGGCGCAATTGAAGGCAATGAATGGCTCCCGTTTCCGCGGTGATTTGAAGTGGATTTGCTGCGCCACTGTTTCCTTGCCTGTGCCAGTCTCGCCTATAATCAGCACCCTGGCGTGTTCGTGGGGCGCAATGAGGTTGATGTTTTCCAGCAGTTTTTGGTTGACTGCGCTTTTTCCCACCAGTTCACGATGACCATAGCGTTTATAGTGATCGACCATGCGCTTTTCGCTTTCCGACCACTTGCTATCCGTGTCCTTTGCCTCGATGTGCCTTATTACGCGGGGAACAGCCAGTTCATCCTGGTAGTTTCTCTGGCAATATTCTGCCGCCTCCAAAAAGGTCGTGTAATTCTTTCCAATTGGATGCTTTTCATCCAGAAAGACGTCAAACTCCGAATGGTCCATGTTATAGTATTCCGCCACCGCGTAGGACACGCTGCCAGAATCGCTGACGTAACTCTGCATGTTTGACTTGATTTCGTCTCCAATGCATTCTGGAAAATCAAGGCCGCTTATCCAATGCACGCTCACCTTGTCATGCTTCAAGCGTGCAAGTGCTTTGGCAAGCCGCTCCACATCCCCTTCCAGAGACACGCCCAGGATTGCGATTTCCTTGTAGCCCTTGACTTCCTCCAGCAATTCGGGCAGTCTCCGTTTGCTCACGGCAAAAATGTCCGCATCGCCGAAATGACGTAGCGCAAGTGCGCCAGCCACTGCGTAGTCAGTGTATCCTCTTCCAGTCAGAATCAGTGTCTTTGTCATTGTCATTGTCATTCTCCTGTTGAAAAGTGCCTTATGCATCCATTGGGAATGCCCGTCTTTGCTACTATGCTGGCGCATGCCATGGCGTCTTCCAGTGCGTCATGGTGATGGAAGACGATGCCGAAGCGCTCCGCCATGGCGTCTAGTGAATGCGATTCCATTTCGGGGAAGAGCCTACGGCTTATCGTAAGGCTGTCCGCATAGTCGAATTCCACAGGTGGCTCCTCGTAAAGCGATAGCACGCTTCTCAAATGCCCCAGGTCGAAGCATGCATTGTGTATGATGACGCAGTCAGCGGAAAGTAGCATCTGCCGCAGTTCAGGCCAAATGCATCCGAATTCATCGCAGTTGCAAACATCCCAGTAGGACAGCCCGTGAATGTCCGTGAAGTCTGGCCGCATCCAGCGATAGCCCTTGTGTGGGCAGACCAGCCATTCCCTGCAGTCATAAATCATGCCGTTATCAAGGATGGCGCAGCCCGCCGCGCAGATGCTGCCGCTCTTGCAGTTTGCCGTCTCGAAGTCAAGTCCAGCTAATTTCATGGTTGTTCCTCTTGTTTTTTATTAGACCATTTGGAATTCTGTCAATGTCTAATACAAAGCAAGTGTTATGCCAAAAAGTCAAATTTTTATCAATTGCTGCATAATATATGATGGATTTTGAAAACTGCAAAGAAAGATAAAGTATT
>JAEEGL014080809.1_pt1 | contig 11857 bp, 9 predicted proteins | sample 9134231 | NCBI WGS metagenome assembly JAEEGL01 (sample SAMN16246548, study PRJNA631951) | gut metagenome | biome: gut microbiome; feature: rumen; material: fiber-attached | host: Bos | place: Iran: Karaj | collected 2018-10 | reverse complement strand
GACACACGCTGGGAAGGGCACAAGGAGTTCTGCCAACTGCTCGACAGGAAAGGCATCAACTATGTGTTCCATCATAGTGAGCACGGCCATGAGTGGCAGTTCTGGAGAGAGCAATTGCGTGACTTTGCGACAGCCTTATTCCATTAATATGATTACTGCTGAACAAAAACAAGAATATGATATGAAGCTAAAGAAATTTGAAGGTAATCCTATTATGAGGCCTAATCCAGCAAACGATTGGGAATCCTTGATTACATGTAATCCGGGCGTGATTCATGACGGAGAAAAATTCATTATGCTTTATCGCTGTGCCGGCGACGACGAACAGCATGTCATCCGTTTCGGACTGGCAGAAAGCACTGACGGATTCCATTTCGAGCGTAGCAGCGATACGCCTGTCTTCGGTCCTTCTATCGATGGTCCTGACAGCGGTTGTGTTGAAGACCCAAGAATAGTCAAGTTCGGCGATGTATACTATGTGACCTATGCATATCGCCCAATGGCTCCCGGCCGTTACTGGACTTTCCCACACGACGTGGTGCTCAAACCTGAGTGCGATGACTTTGCTCCTGTAGCATGGCGTGAGAATATGGGAAACACGGGCCTTGCTATGACCTACGATTTCCGTAAGTATCAGCGACTGGGACGCATCACCGAATCGCGTCTTGACGACCGCGATGTGATGTTCTTCCCTGAGAAAATCAATGGCATGTACTATATGCTTCATCGTCCAAAACAATATATCGGTAAGAAATACGGTGTTGAATATCCTTCCATCTGGCTGAAGCGTTCAGACGACCTCCTCTCATGGGAGAACAAACCAAGCCTTCTGTTTCTCACTGGTCGCAAAGGCACATGGGAGGAGAAGATTGGCGCCAGTGCGCCACCGCTGCTCACCGATAAGGGATGGCTCATGACCTATCATGGTGTTGAGGATGGCGGAATGGGCAATTATCGTGTGGGACTGCTCCTTCTCGACAAAGATGACCCCACAAAGATTATCGGTCGCACTCCGAACCCTGTCCTCGAACCTACAGAGGCATACGAGAAGTATGGCATGTATACTGGATGCGTCTTCCCTACGGGTAATGTCATTCTCGGCGACACACTTTATGTCTATTACGGTGCTGCCGACAAGTTCATCGGCGTTGCCACTGCTTCGGTATCACTTCTTCTAGAATACCTTCTTTCAGATGAATGTAAAATAGCTGTCTCTTGTTCTGACAAATAGAATGTAATATACTTATGAAAAAATTATTGTTTTGTTTAGTCGCATCTCTGACCTTCTCATGCAATTCTCTTCTGGCGGCACAACCAGAAGGGAATGTCACTACGGTGACCTTTGGTCAAGAGGTGATTAATCCCGGCTATATAGGTAATGGTGCACAGTGGGACCCTTATCAGTTGGATTATGGCAGTGTGAAACTACAGATTAGCGAACAGGATTGGCAGAAAATATATCGTCGTCTGGATTTCATGCGGCCACAACTCATGCGTGTGGTTCATAATACCGCAAGTCTCATACGCGACTACCAACTCTGTCCTGAGGGCAACCTCGAACAGATAGAGCATATCCTCGACTATTGCCAGAGTCGTGGAGTGACTGTGGTGTTCGGCGACTGGGGATGGGGACTGGCAAATGCCAAGATACCTGAGTATGATAAAAAGAAGGTGGAACTGGCTGCAGACTATGTCACCTGGCTCATCAAGGACAAGGGCTACACTTGCATCAAGTATTACAACATGATTAACGAGCCTAACGGTTTCTGGTCAACTACCGAGGGCAACTACGACCTCTGGCACGACATCACCCTGTGCTTCTACAACCGTCTGAAGAAGAACAAGATGCTGTCGAAGGTCACGCTCGTCGGGCCCGACCTTGCCATCTGGACTCCTGCAGAGGTGCCATGGCTCGAGAGGGCCAACAGAGAACTGGACTTCGGGCTCTTCGACATCCACACCTATCCTTCAAAATGTACAGTCAATAGTGGTGAGTACGGCCAGATCATCAAAGCTTACAGAGACGCCACTCCTTCTGACCGAAAGATTATCATGGGCGAAATCGGACTGAAGTTCGTAGAACCTCAGGACTCTCTCTATCAGCAGGAGATGCTGCGACGTGCCGCAGCCCGTCCGTATGCTTCGACCGAAGACTCGCAGATGTTCATCTTCGACTATATGTATGGCACAGATATGGCCGATGCAGTCATACAGACTGCCAATGCAGGCTATTCGGGCTCTGTGGCATGGATGCTCGACGATGCCATGCATGCTGCTGGCGACAGAGGCGACCAACTGAAGATGTGGGGTTTTTGGAACATCCTCGGTGAAGAGTATTTCGGTGCCGACGGAGAGGCCATCCGCCCATGGTTCTTTGCGTGGAGCCTCCTCAGCCGATACATGCCAGCAGGATGTGACATTTATGCTTCGTCTGTCAAGGGCAACACTATGGTGAAGGCTCTCAAGGTGAAGCACAATGGCAAAACAATGCTTGCAGTACTCAATCCTACAAAGAAACCACAGATGGTCCATCTTCAAGGCTCCGACTGTCTGGCTCCATGCAAGCAGTTTGTTTATGCCGAATACAAACTGAACATCAAGGATGAGTGTGTGCTCGAACCTACAACGGTTGCTCCAGAGTTGTGTCTTGCTAATGGCATGGACCTCGATATGCCGGGTGAATCACTCTTCGTATTTACCGATTTTGACTATTGAAGATGATGACACTCGATAGCCTATCATGATATTTTGACTCTCATATAAAGATTCATCGTAAATACTGTCTAGCTGTTGACTAATTCATAAAAAGGTTTCAAGAAAAGATGCTGGTTTTTAGGATAATAATGAGCGTTTAATAAGAAATATTTAAGTTAAATTAGGTTAGGTTAGATTGTTTTTTAAGGGTATATCAAGCAAATGGGCTTGGTATACCCTCTTTTTGTCTTTCTCAAGTTTCGCGTTCGCTCTACTTGACAGGTATTAGCATTTTGCTGTTAGCTATTCGTAAGCCATCAGCAAACCCCGTATTGTGAGATTAATTTGGAGTGTCTTGGAAAAAACGGAAAAGTCCCAGATTCTTGAATATTTATCTGAGACTTTAGGAAAAAATGCGGATTTTTGAGGATTCTTGGATTAATTGAGATAATCCAGAAAACGCAGTGCGTCCTTGGGCAGTCTATTTGTCAGGTTTCCGTTGTCTCGCGGTTCCATCAGCAGACGCCCCAATTGGTTCGGACCCACATACTCATTGCACGAGCGGTAGCGTGAGGTGACATATACCCCATATCCGGACTTCACCTTCCCATCATCCTCAAGGGCGTAGGAAAGATCGAACCTCGAGAAAAGTACGGATGAACCGTGGTAGAATGTTTGCATATAAGATTCGCTTTATCTGTTATACAGGTAAAGGGGCAGACCCTTCCACTTCTGGTAGGCTCTCGACAGCCCTGAACAACAAGAAGGGAACTGCCCATACCCCACTTATTTGCTCAGTAAATAATCCAACACAGTATCCCAGTCAGGGAACCGCTCTGAACCAAATTGTATCCATTCACCCTTGAACTCGCTGGCTCCGTTCTTGCCTCGGTCGTCAATCAGATAGTCGCCCTCTACAAGGTCTTTCCGGTGGGTAATAATCATCCGTTTGTGGAACACGTCATCAAAGTATTTGGTTACCCAAGCAACCTTGTCAGACCATGCAGATGGATTCTTCCAAGGGGCTGTGGAGAGGATAAAAACATCATACACCTCTGCCAATTTGTGAACAGCTTCTATGGCTCCTTGCATCGGATTCATTTTCCCGAACAAGCCCGGTATCTCGTCCAACCGGTCTTTATCACCAGGTCCTTTTGCCCTATACTTGTTCTTGGTTTCCTCATCAATCCTGTCAAGTCCCGATTGGAAATCAACAAGCACATTGTCCATATCAAAAAACAGTCGTTTCTTCATAATATAGAGTTTTTTCTGTATCTCTTTGTATTGTTTGGACTTCTCCATAGGAATATGGAAAAAAGAATTGACAAAGAAACATAGCAGAATGTTTGTATTGATTTTTTATCTATTATAGTAACGAGCTATAACGTAAACATAAAGAGCCACATAGTCCGTTATGGTCTTTGCAGTTTCCCAGGAGCTCAGTTCTAAATCATCGCCATGAGCAATCTTATTACGCACAAAATGGAGATTACTTGCTATTCGATCAAAACCCCTATTGTCTCTTGAATACAACAATTTTTGAGGTAGTCCATCAAACTCCTCAGCCCAGTCACTCAAACCTCTCTTGCGCAACTTGATACCATGTTGCTGATAGTATATTTCAGCAAGAAGTGCCTCAAAGAACAATGCGAGATTAGTCAGATATGTAGAACGGTCAAAACTATCAGTGCTTGCGAACCAATATTCATAAAGGTTTTGTGGAAGCTTTTTGTTGAGATTGTTGTTATCTGTATGACGAAGGAAGTCAAGGAATTTATCGATAGATTCATTTAGGTCATAATCCTCTCTTATCATCCAGAATTTACAGAAAGAAAGTTCGTGCTTCATGGTTTGACTTAACTCTTTCCAGTCAACACTTTGTCTAAACTTGATTGCAGGCTTGGTTTCAACCTCAACAATCTCCTTCACTTGCTCGATATCCGCATTAGTTTCTACAATGGAAACCTCAAACGTAGGTTCAGGCTTAATTTCCTTACCTGTCCAGGCCACGAATCTATTACCGTTCTCTAAAACCAATTCGATGTCCATTGGCTCAAAACGTTTATCTCTATCTTCGAGAGCACGTATGATGACGTTTCTTCCTATCGGCTCTTCAATGATATCATTGACCACTCCAATGATCTCGTTGAGGGGTTTCCTTCCTTCTTCTGAGCGCTTTACTTCATTGAAAGCAATGGAACGAATTTGTGAGAAGAATGGATATTTGCCTTCCCTTAAGCCTAAAGTTGCAAAATCTGTCTCAGAGAAATACGGCTCATTTTTCGAAATCAATCCTTTTTCCAACTTAAATGGTTGATCTTCCCCACAAAAATTGGGAATAATGTATTTACCGTTTTTCTTAACACCATCTTCATAATCAGTCCCTACAGCTTTCTCTTTCAATTGTGCCACGATTAAGTTGAATTCAATAGGAGAATGTACGCAGAGATTATCTTTTATTACATTTAGCATCCAGTTAGTTTGACCATATTGGGAAGGATTTCTCCAACTGAAATTGGAATATTCATCAACATATTCTTTATGACAAAAATGATTATTGTCTTTATTATCAACAGTACAAATATCTGTGATTTGTGTGCGTATTGACTTGGGTATTGAATACCCTTTTTCAAGAAGATATTTTACTAAATCATCATAGTAGAATACTTTGTGCTCCTCTGCATAAACAGCAATACATTCTTTAATTGGCATTAAAGGCTCACCGTAGTACCACAATTTCTTTGACTCACAGCATATACTATATTTAGAATTCGTCGAAGGACCGGCAGCTGGATTATAATTGTATATTTCTATATATCGTTTTCTGGCTTCTTCCGTTGTTATTTTTGTTTTGGCATTATAGATAATACGAGTATATCGTTGTAAATCATTTGTTAAGAACATATCTTTAATTTGAATACTCCCATTCTCAAAAATATCTACTAATTTAGGATATAGAAGAACATTATCAACAAACTCCTTATCGAAATTGATATTATCTAGTTTTTCATTATCTAAAACCATTTGAGCGATAGAATCCACATCTTTTGGCAGCAATGTATCAAGAAGTGCATTGACAATAGCTTTATACACTTTAGTGTAATTTCCTTTCGTATCCAAAGGAACCAAGAATTGTCCATCACCTACATTTACTAAATCAAAACCCATTGGAGAAAGGAAATCAACGTCATCGGAACCAGAAAAAGATTTAAATTTCTCTATAGAACAAAACAGACATTCTGATTTCAACGAATTGAGAACATCAATAATTGAGGTATTCAATACGACATTTTTTGCAACCGGTTTACCACTAAATAAGTCATTCCATTTTTCATCTTTGATTTGTCTTACACGTTCTGACCTCACAAATCCATGCTTCTTTGCCGATTCATCCATAGAAATCCCATCTCTGTATAACTCAAGCAAAATAGAACCACCAGTGAGAGCTGAATCCATTTCCTGTCTATTTTTAAAATATCGAGTATCTGAAGAGCGGGAAATCAACAATTCACCATACTCAATAAATGCGTTTCGCAGATTCCTAACAAGTCCATGTTTCACATCAAATGATGATGGAATCATATGGATTGTATTAAAATCATTCCACTCAGAAATAATCTTCTCGTTATTTGAATTGACATAATCTTTCCATTTCATGGCTATTTGAACAAAAGCAAGTTTGGAATTACCAGAATGTTCAAAAGTAGCAATGTGGGACAAATGGGTCACACCTCTAGAAATAAGTGAATTATATGCTCTTCTATATTCAGAACTACTTACATGATATTGTATGTAATCGAGAGGTATTTCAGCAAGTGATCGCAATATAGGATTAGCTTCTACGGCCTCTGAATTAGATTCCGCCCCCATATCTATTGGAACTATCTCAGTTGGTCTTTCTATCTTAAGACGGTTATAAAGTTTATTATAAAAATCATTTATACGTAATCCACCTTTAAGTTTGGATTCAATTTCTAAGATATACTGATCTATAGTCATATCAGCATAACCGCCCAGTTTACGCATGTCTGCCGGTGTTAAGTAGTCTAAATTCTTGATTAACATAGAGAAATTATAAATTTATAATGGTAAGATAATTTATGTTCATTATTCTTCAAAGGTCACCCCTCCCAATCTGTAGGCTCTCGACTGTCCGTGCAACAGGAAAAGAACTGCCCCCGGTAGAGCTCAATCGGCAATCTATATGAAAGCCATTGCAAAGATACACTTTTTTCTAGAATATGAGATACAGTGAGCAGGTTTTTTGGATGACTTCTCTCTGGTATTCAAACATGAGAAGAAGTGTAAGGAGGGGCACTCCATTGTGCCCCCTTCTACACAAATCCGATATGAGGGATGGTTGTCTTGAGAATCTTCTCCTCTTGGCAGAAGCGTAGAATCTTCTCAGCGTCCACCGAGGACTCACCGTATAGAATGGAATCCACGTCGCATTTGCGCACGATATTCTCTATCTGTCCGCCGCTGAAGTCGAACGAGACAGCCAACTGTAGTGCTGTGTCCTCGCTGAGCGAAGGCAACATAGACTGCCATATTTTCTTCCGTTGCTCCACACCTGGACGTTCGAAACGGACCTTGTAGATAAAACGGCGCTCAAAAGCGCTGTCCAAACTCTGCTCCAAGTTGGTTGTTGCTATCATAATGCCGTCTAGTGTCTCCATTTCCTGAAGGACGATATTCTGTATAGAATTCTCCATTTTGTCCACAGCACGCATAGCCCGTCCCCTGCGGGTCCCAAGAATCGCGTCCGCCTCATTGAAGAGCAGTATCGGCATAATGTCGCTATTCTTGCATAGTGAACGGTAGTTGTCGAACACCGCCTTGATGTTTTGCTCGCTCTCGCCCACCCACTTGCTCTTGATTTCCGATATGTCCACTTGCATAATGTCACGCCCTGTCTTTCGTGCAATCTGCAACACGCTCTCCGTCTTTCCCGTGCCGGGTGTTCCGTAGAAGAGACACGCGAATCCAATCCGTCTCCCGTGCTCTTTCAGACGGGTTTGGATGGCCATCATTTTCTCCACAGACAGCAACTCAGACAATTCCTCCATTTGCCGTCCATTTTTATCGTTGAAGAACAAGCCTTTGGGCGCAATGCTGCTAGCTTTTATCGTTTGTACATTTTCTTCTGTTCTCTTAGGAAGGGAGAATTCTTTCAAAAGTTGCTCTCTAGCGACATTTGTCAACTTGTATTTCGCCTTGTCAAAGAACCCGTCCTCTCCGTCATATTCCACAAGATTCATTTTCATAAGGACATGATCGCCGTCCTCCAGATGATTCAATTCATAATATGCCTCGTGTCTGTCGTCGAAAAGGAAACCAAGATTATCAATGGTGACATAGTCATTCTTGCCAAGTACTATATGAAGAGCCATTTGCGTCACTATCAGTTTACTGTTAACAGGGAGTTTTAAACTATCCAGTTGCTTAACATACTCCAGCTCCTCATTCGCCTCAAGAAGCTGCTCCAACTCCTCTATCAGCTGTGCCGTGCAGATTTCGTCCTCCTTGCGCTGACGCGTTAGGTCAGAAACCATTTGAAAGAACTGTACGCCGTCTTTCGCTTTCAGAGATTTCGGTACAAAGCGGCTGTCGTTCTTAAAGGCGTTCATAACATTATCGGGCACCAAATAACCAACCTTATCATTACCCCATTTGTTTTTCACTTTCCTCAGCATTTTGCGTTTCACCAAGTCGTCGATATCCTCATGATATTTCATGACACGTACTCTTGGGCAGTCCATGAACCTCGCAAGCTCAGAGACCGTAACACAGGAGCCGTCGGAATTGCCTTCGACAAAGAGAGAAAGCAGAATAGCCTGTGGATAAGATATACCTTGGAGGTCGGAGACATACTTAACGTACTCTCCGACTGGTCCGAAGTCTTCTATCAATAACGAAGAGATCTTAGCCATTTCCAAAAGGTTCTCGAAAGCCGAGAACATGGTTATCTTTTCTTGCTGCTCTACATTGACAGTTTCAATTATGTTTGTGCTCTTGCTCTTTTTGTTGGTTTTAATTTTTCTCATTTGGTCTGAATAAAATGAATGAAGTGTATGCGTCAATCTGATATCCAATCTCTCATATCTTCAGCGACAATACTGCATAAGAATGAATTAGAGATTGTAATTATAGGTATAAGCCAAGGATTTGGCAGAGAGCAAAGAAGTTAAGCGTGGGAGCGTGTTTTGACCCCACAACATGTTTTGTAAAATGTTTTATAAGATTGTCATAATCTCATTTAATTAATCGGTTTTTAAATAAACTGTTAACTCACATCATTTTCCCACCGTGGCGATTATGTGCTCGGTTGGGGCAGCTCAAGGCTGTCTCTTGATGCTTAGAAAAAAAACAAAGAGCGATACGGATATTTCACCGTTTGAGGGCCTCATGTGCCTCCTAGGCACACCCTCCTAAATTTTGCGAATGCAAAGCTAGGTAAAATATTTGAGAATAAAGAATTTTTGACCTTAATGATTGTTAAAGCAAAGAACTTTTTTTGAGGGAAAGGTAGCAACTTTATAAAATTAACCAAAAGGTCATAACACCGTATGGATAATGGTAAATCATACCGTTTCTATGTTTTATTGATATATAAAAGTAGATTTTCCATTATAAATGAGTAATTTTGCACCACATATTACCCCAACTGTAATCTGCCACCATTATTTCATCTATCAAAACTAATAATTCCGTCAGTTGAAACCGACAAAACAATCATAATGATATGAATAGACCAAAATTTTCCACCATTTTACGACAAGCAAAAGAGCAATGCATCAAAGAATTCGATACTTTTGACATGCATGTTAATGGTGATAACATTGTGAAATTCTTTGCATCTGGAATGGAGTATCGAATGAGCCGAACACACAACGAGGCAGAACGGACATTCCTGAGTTGCAGCGATCAAAACGCTTTTCTCATGGGGTATCTGCAGGGAAAGGGCGCCGATACTGAAATGATTGAATTGCTTGAAGATATCTGCATGAAAGATACAGATAGTCATTCATACTGGACCGATGTTTTCATGAGAGGTCTCTTTTATGAGGAGTCCATTCTTGAATCAGATAAGTCGCAACCTCCTCTCGACTAGTAAGCTAGAGGTAAATCATATCCTATTACCGACCATCTGCATTTACTTGTAAGATGGGCTCATCCCTCATTATTTCCAAGTTCGAAGGCTTCAGAAAAATCGCAATCAAATGTATTGTCATCATAGATTACAGCCTTGCTGCAGTTTCCATATCGAAGTGTTTTCTCCCCCTTGTCAGTCAGATAGTCAAAATGCAGATCCCATAAAGGGAAACATTCATCAGGGCGAAAGTCATCGGGATAGTGAAATCCTACGTCTGAGAAAATGTATGAAGTCGCGATTTCATTCAAGATGGCATCTTTGATGTTGCCAGCCAATTCTTCTTCGTTGTGCTGGAGATAGTTCCAAAACTCCGTATTGTCAAATCTCTTTAGGCGGATTCCTTCACGATATAATTCTTCAAGCCGTTCTGCCTTTTCGTCATCAAGGTTAAAGGGGAATTCATCTCCCTCTCCTCCGTTAATGCTCATTGTAATGATGATTTCCTTCATATCTAAAAATGTCTTTAAACGTTCATCGTTGCGATTGTTTGTGTTCGCTACGCCCACATGAAGCCATATAAGACTCTGCCCGACGGCCATAAAAAACGGCTGTCATCGGGCAGAGTTGATAGATACACATCGTTGGTGTCAGTTGTTGACGGTACCTCCAACGATGTCGAGCAATTCGTTAGTAATAGCCTGCTGACGACTCTTGTTGTACTGCAAGTTGAGCTCACGGAGCAGTTCGTCGGCATTGTCTGTGGCGGTCTGCATGGCCACCATACGTGCGGCATGCTCCGATGCGTTGCTGTCAAGCAGGGCCGTATAAAGCATGAGGTGCGCCAGTTTTGGCACGAGTACCCCCAATACGGTCTCCATGTCAGGCTCCACGATGAAGTTGTCGTTGAGCGGTTTGATTTGCTCCGACTGTCGCTCCTCCTGCCGATGATGCTTTTTAAGATAGTCCTGCGCCTTCTTGGTGATGACATTTGAGGTGAGGTCACGCTCATGGTCACTCTCCAGCACCGACTCCACGTCGATGGGCAGGAAGGTCTTTCGTGTAAGAATCTGTGAGCCAGCGCTTTTGAAGTGATGATAGATGAGTTCCACTCTGTCTATCTCTCCCAGTCGGTACTTAGCTCCCAGTTCTGTGGCGATGTTGATGCATTCGGCGGAGTTGGGCTTGTCTGCCAGGGCCGAGAACTCCCCTGCGGGTTTGAATCCAAGCTTCGTCACCTTTTCGGCTACTTTGCGGCCGATGGGATAAATGATGATATTATCCTTGCCGAGATGTTCATATTCACCGATAGCCTGCTGCATGAGTCGGAGGGTGTTGGAGTTGAACCCGCCACAGAGGCTGCTGTTGGAAGCGAACACCACCAGTGCCACCCTGTTGACAGGTCTTGGTCTAGAGTAGACGGTGTCGGCCTCCGCCTCAGAGGCGAGGAATGTTTTCAGGATATGCTCCAACATGTCCTCATAAGGCAGCATCCGCTCTATCTGCACCTGTGCGTGATGAAGTTTGGACGATGCGACCATCTTCATAGCACTGGTGATTTTGCGTGTGCTGTTGACAGAGGCTATGCGGTTTTTGATCTCTTTTAGTGACGGCATAGGCTATTACTCCTTAAATTGGCCAGCGATATCAGCCATGGTGCGCTCGATGGCAGCAGTGACGCTGTCGTCGATTTTTCCACTTCCGAGGGTTTCGATCACTTCCGGGCAGCTGCTGCGTATTTTCTCGAGGAAAAGATCCTGACAGCGTCTCACCTCTGTGACGGGCACCTCGTGCATGAGTCCGCGTGTACCACAATAGAGGATGGCGATCTGCTCACCCACCGGCATGGGGCTATATTGCGGTTGTATGAGGAGCTGGTTGTTCTTACGTCCGCGGTCGAGAGTCATTGCGGTGACGGCGTCCATGTCGCTGGAGAACTTGGAGAAAGCCTCCAGCTCACGATACTGAGCCATATCGATCTTCAGTGTACCTGCCACTTTCTTCATACTCTTGATCTGTGCCGAACCACCTACACGAGATACGGAGATACCTACGTTGATGGCAGGACGG
>JAEEGL012967639.1_pt1 | contig 11857 bp, 10 predicted proteins | sample 9134231 | NCBI WGS metagenome assembly JAEEGL01 (sample SAMN16246548, study PRJNA631951) | gut metagenome | biome: gut microbiome; feature: rumen; material: fiber-attached | host: Bos | place: Iran: Karaj | collected 2018-10 | reverse complement strand
TTCAACTGAAATGGCTGAGATTTGGAAGGGCAAGGCCGTTGCCGACGCCCTGAACGAGAAAATGGCCGCCGATGTGGTGGCGCTGAAGGAAAAGGGCGTCGTCCCCACGCTGGCGATCTTCCGCGTGGGTGAGAGAGCGGACGACCTGAGCTATGAGCGCGGCGCCATGAAGCGCTGCGAGAGTGTCGGCGTTGCCGTCAAGAACGTCGTCCTGCCCGCCGATGTGGATTCCGACACGTTCTTCAAGACGCTCGACGAGCTCAACAACGACCCCGAGGTCCACGGCATCCTGATGTTCCGTCCGCTGCCCAAGCATCTGGACAGCGAGAAGGCCCGCAAGGCCCTCAACCCCGCCAAGGACGTCGACGGCTGCACCGACGGCTCCCTGGCCGGCGTGTTCACCAACACGGCCCTGGGCTTCCCGCCCTGCACCGCGCAGGCCGCCATGGAGATCCTGGATTTCTACGGCTGCGACTGCAAGGGCAAGCGCGCCGCCGTCATCGGCCGTTCCCTGGTCGTCGGCCGCCCGGCCGGCATGATGCTCATGCACAAGAACGCCACCCCCACCATCTGCCACACCCGCACCGTCGATATGCCCTCCATCATCCGTGAGGCGGACATCGTCATCGTGGCCGCCGGCAAGATGGAGATCATCGGCAAAGAGTATTTCCGTGAGGGCCAGGTCGTCATCGACGTGGGCATCAACTGGAACGAGGAAAAGGGCAAGCTCTGCGGCGATGTGAAGTTCGACGAGGTCGAGCCCATTGTTGCCGCCATCACCCCGGTGCCCGGCGGCGTCGGCAGCGTGACCACCAGCGTGCTCGTTTCTCACGTGGTGGAGGCCGCGAAGCGCATCGTCGGCTGATCGATTCCCGTCATAAAAAACCGTCTCCCTCCCGCTCACCGCGGGAGGGAGAATTCCGAAAGCCCGAGTGCGGCGGCCACGGGATTTTCTAAAAATCGTGCAAGGGAGAGAAATCGTATGGATGCACTGAAAAAGGATGCCGGGAAGCTGTTCTTGCTGTTTTTCCTGTGCATTTCCGTTGTATTTATGGCTGCCGGGGTGATCGCCGGCGGCGCAGACGCGTTTTCCGGGCTTCTGAGGGTCATGACCTCCTCCGAAAAGCTGGTCACCGACGTACTGGCTGACCAGATGGGCGGCCTGGGCGGCGGCCTGCTCAGCGTGGGCCTTGTGGGGCTGATCTCCTGGGCCGTGCTGAAATTCAGCGGAGCAAAGATCGGCGGGGCGTCCTTCGGCGCGTACTTTCTGATGCTTGGCCTGGGCTTCTACGGGAAAAATCCGCTGAACATTCTTCCCGTTCTCCTGGGTTCGTTCCTCTACGCCAAGGTGAAAAAGGTCTCCTTCGGCAGCGTGGCCAACATGGGTCTGTTTGCCTGCGCACTGGCCCCCGCCGTCTCCGAGATGATGTTCGGCTCCTGCAATCCCTGGTCCCAGGTCGTCGGCATCCTCATCGGCGTGGTGCTGGGCCTTGTGATCGGCTTCGTGTTCGCACCTCTGGCCGGCCACGTGGCCAATATGCATAAAGGCTTCAACCTCTACAACGCCGGCCTCACTGCCGGCCTTCTGGGCATCCTGCTGGGCGGCATGTACAAGCAGCTGGTGCTCACTCCCGCGGGCACCCTGGCGGATTACGCCGTCAACGCCGTGAAGGGCGGATCCCATCAGATGTTCTTCAATATCTTCCTGGGCGCCATTCTCGTCCTGACCTTCGTGTTCGGGCTGATCCTGAACGGCGGCTTCGGCGGCTTCGGCACCCTGCTCAAACGCACGGGCTACAAGAACGATCTGTCCGCTCTGGACGGCGGACCGCTGTGCCTTATCAACTTTGCCGTGCTGGGTGCCTTCGGCCTGCTGTACATGAATATCGTCGGGGCCCCCTTCACCGGCCCGGTGATCGGCGCCTACATCAGCATGCTGTGCTGGGCCGCCAACGGCAGCCACGTGCGCAACGTATGGCCAATTTTCGCGGGCTATGTCCTGGTGTCTCTGTTCCAGGGCGACGGCCTGACCTGGCTGGGCGGCCAGGGTATCCTCCTGGGCGTCTATTTCGCCAGCGGCCTCGCCCCCATCTCGGGCAAATACCACTTCTGGTGGGGCATCGTTGCCGGCGCCCTCCATGCCTGCGTCGTTCCCTATGCCGGCGGGTTCCACGCCTGGCTGAACTGCTATAACGGCGGGTTCACTTCCGGCCTGGTCGCCATGGTGCTGATCGCGATCCTGGAGGCCTTCGTGCCCGAAAAGCACACGGTAAAATAAATACGGCTCCCCGGGCCGCACCGTACATGCGCAGATACTTATAAATCACGCTCCCCGTGACCGACGGTTTCCGTCCCTCACGGGGAGCTTTTTGGCTCCGGAAGCCCCCGCTTCCCGGCCAACAGAAGTTTTTCGCGGAGACTATTGTCAAAGCCGCCGAAATCCTGTATCATGTAATCAATATTAATATGCGAGGTGTTCTATATGGCCCTGAATCATTTTCCGCACATCTACCAGCCCATCCAGGTCGGTACGATGCACATGAAGAACAGGATCCAGTACTCCCCCATCGTCACAAACCACGCGGAGTTTGAGAGCGGCCGCGTCACCCGGCAGCTTCTTGAATTCGTCAGCGCCCAGGCACAGACGGGCTGCGGTCTGGTGACCATCGGCTCCACCCCCGTGGATTTCGAGCACGGCCGCGACTTCTACGGCTGTATGTCCGTTACGAACGACCACGACATCTCCGGTCTCCGGCTGCTGACCAATGAGATCCACACCTACGACTGCAACCTGTCGGCGGAGCTGATCCACGCCGGCCAGTGGGCTGCCCTCAACGATATCGAGGCGTGGGTCCCCTCCATCATGGACGTGTTCCCCAAGGACAAATCCCTGTACAAGGAGATCACCAGGAAGGAAATGGACGTGGTGGTGGACCACTTCATGAAGGCCACCGAGCGGTGCATAAAGGCCGGCTTTGACATGGTCATGTGTCACATCGCCCACGGCAATCTGCTGTCCGCGTTCCTCTCCACCTACTGGAACCACAGGAACGACGCTTACGGCGGCTCCGCCAAAAACCGCTGGAAATTCCCGCTGGAGGTCATGGAGGCCATGTACTCCGTCACCAAGGGCCGCATCCCCATCGAGGTCCGCGTGGTGGGCGACGAGCGGCTGGAGGGCGCCACCGACATCCGGGAGCGTATCGAGTTCCTCAAGGAGGCGTCCAAATACATCGATATGCTGTGCGTCTCCACCGGCACGCTGTTCTACGGCAACGCCATGTGCTACAACATGCCCAGCTACTACGTCCCCAACGGCTGCAACATCGAGCATGCCGCCGCCTTCAAGGAGGCGCTGGGCGACAAGGTGGCCGTCTCCGTGGTGGGCGGCATCAACTCCCTGGAGCTGGCGGAGAAGGTCCTGGCCGAGGGCAAGGCGGATATCGTCGCCATGGCCAAGGCCCTGATGGCCGACGACCGGATGATCGTCAAGGGCGAGCGCGGCCAGGAGAAGGACATCGTCCCCTGCATGCGCTGCATGTACTGCCTGCGCAACCAGGGCACCGACGAGTCGATCCACGGCTGCGCGGCCAACCCGCGTCTGGGCTTCGAGTACCGGTTCCCCCGGTTCATGCCCGCCAAGAAGCACAAGAAGGTCATGGTCATCGGCGGCGGCCCGGGCGGCATGTTCGCCGCCTCCACCCTGGCGGAGCGCGGCCATGAGGTCCACCTGTTCGAGAAAGCGAACAAGCTGGGCGGCAGGCTGCACGAGGCGTCCTCCCTCTGGCTGAAGGAGGGGTTCCGCCGGTATCTGGAGCGGGCGGCACGCGGCACCTTTGAGAGCGGCGTCCACGTCCATCTAAATACCGAGATCACGGCGGATATGGTCCGGGCCGAGGCGCCGGATACCCTCATCATCGCCCTGGGCGCGGATGAGTTCGTGCCCAATATCCCCGGTGTGGACGGCCCCAACGTGGTCAGCGTGGTGGATGTGGACCGCGGAACCGCCAAGGTGGGCAAGAAGGTCGTCATCTGCGGCGCGGGCCTCTCTGGCGCGGAGTGCGCCATGGGCCTTGGCCACGAGGGCGTGGACTGCACCATCGTGGACGTCCTCCCCGAGGATCAGCTCTACACCAACATGAAGGACTTCACCCTGCCCATCTTCAAAATGCACCTGGACGACGGCAAGGTCAAGCGCCTCTATGAGACCGCGGTGCAGGAGATCACCGAAAAGGGCGTGGTGGTGAAGAAGAACGGCCGCAAGCGCACCATCGAGTGCGACACCGTCATCACCGCCTTCGGCCTGAAGAAGAACGACGCCCTGATCGCCGAGCTGAAGGAGATCGTGCCCGAGACGTACGTGATCGGCGACGCGCGGAAGGTCGGCCTGGTGGGCGACGCCACCAACAGCGCCTACTACGCCTGTATGTCCATCGACAGCTGAACAGAATCCGTCAAATAGAAAAAACCGCTCCCCGTGCGTTCGCACGAGGAGCGGTTTTGTTGCTATTCGTCGTCTTCGTCACTGTACTCTTCTTCGTATTCTTCGTCTGCGTCGTCCTCGAACTCATCATCCTCGAACTCTTCGTCCTCATCCTCGGGAGGGTTCCCATAGGGGTCGAAGTATTGCTCCGCTTTCTTCTCCTCCTCCGCCAGGTCATGGTATTTCTGGGAGGTTTTCACGGACATGACGAGGGAGGGGATCGCCAGGACAGCCAGGATCACCAGCCGCAGGGGGCGGCTCAGATCCGTCTTCCCGATGATAAGCCCCGCGATGAGCCACAGCGCACCCAGGAGCAGATTGCTCAATCCGATGGACTGCTTGTACTTCTTCAGCCAGCTCTTGCCGGTAAATTCCGGCGGGGCTTTCTGAAACCCCAGCACACCGGCGAGCCCGTAGACGCCCCACACGGCGCCGATGACAGCGATCCAGTTCACGGTCCCGTTCACACGCAGCACCTCCGCAGCTTATTCTGGGGAGATTATACCGCAGCTTCGGGAAAAATGCAACGTCAGTCGGAGAACAGGGGGGTGGAGAGATAACGGTCGCCGGTGTCGGGCAGGAGGACCACGATGGTCTTGCCCGCGTTCTCCGCGCGCTTTGCCAGCTCGATAGCCGCCCAGAGCGCCGCGCCGGAGGAGATGCCCACCAGCACGCCCTCCCTTTTGCCGATGAGGCGTCCCGTCTCAAAGGCGTCCTCATTGGTCACGGGGATGATCTCGTCATAGACCTTGGTGTTCAGCACATCGGGCACGAAGCCGGCGCCGATGCCCTGGATTTTGTGGCTGCCGGCCACGCCGGTGCTCAGCACGGCGGAGGAGGCGGGCTCTACGGCCACCACCTTCACCTCGGGCTTCTTGCTCTTCAGGTATTCGCCCACGCCGGTGACGGTGCCGCCGGTACCCACACCGGCCACGAAAATATCCACATCGCCGTCGGTGTCCTCATAGATCTCCGGCCCTGTGGTCTCAAAATGGGCCCTGGGGTTCGCGGGATTCACGAACTGACCGGGGATGAACGCGCCCGGGATCTCGGCCCGGAGCTCTTCTGCCCTGGCGATGGCGCCGGTCATGCCCTTGGGCCCCTCGGTGAGCTCCAGCTCCGCGCCGTAGGCCTTCATGAGCTGCCGCCGCTCCACGGACATGGTCTCCGGCATGACGATGATCGTCCGGTAGCCCCTGGCCGCCGCCACGGAGGCCAGTCCGATGCCCGTGTTGCCGCTGGTGGGCGCAATGATCACGGAGTCCGGCTTCAGCAGACCTTTTTCCTCGGCCTCATCGATCATGGCCTTGGCGATCCGGTCCTTCACGCTGCCGGCGGGGTTGAAGTATTCCAGCTTTGCCAGGACCCTCGCCTTCAGATCCAGCGTCTTTTCGATATGCGTCAGCTCCAGCAGCGGCGTCTTGCCGATGAGCTGATCCGCGGATGTATAGATATTTGCCATGGTATCGTCTCCTTTTATTTGACCGCTTCGAAGCCCTGCTTCAGGTCCTCGATGATATCGTCGATGTGTTCGGTGCCGATGGAGAGCCGGATGGTGCTGGGCTTGATGCCGCCGGCCAGCAGCTCCTCCTCCGAGAGCTGGGAGTGGGTGGTGGACGCCGGGTGGATCACCAGGCTCTTCACGTCGGCCACGTTGGCCAGCAGGGAGAAGAGCTTCAGACTCTCGGTGAATTTCTTCGCCGTGTCCGCGCCGCCCTTGATCTCAAAGGTAAAGATGGAGCCTGCTCCGTCGGGGAAGTACTCGTCGTAGAGCTCCTTGGCCCGTCCCGTTTCCAGGGAGGGGTGGTTGACCTTCTCCACCTGGGGATGTTTTTTCAGGAAGTCTACCACCTTGAGGGCGTTTTCCGTGTGCCGCTCCACCCGGAGGGACAGTGTTTCCAGCCCCTGGAGGAGCAGGAAGGAGTGGAAGGGGGAGATGGTGGCGCCCTGGTCCCGCATGAGGGTGCAGCGCAGCTTGGTGATATAGGCCGCGCTGCCCGCCGCGTCGGCGAACACCACCCCGTGGTAGGAGGGATTGGGCTTGGAGATGCCGGGGAACTTGTCGTTCTGCGTCCAATCGAATTTGCCGCTGTCCACGATCACGCCGCCCATGACGGTGCCGTGGCCGCCGATGAATTTGGTGGCGGAGTGGACCACGATGTCGGCGCCGTACTCGATGGGCCGCAGCTTGAACGGCGTGGCGAAGGTGTTGTCCACGATCAGGGGGATGCCGTGCTTATGGGCGATGTCCGCGATGGCGCGGATGTCGATCACGTCGGCGTTGGGATTGCCCAGAGTCTCCGCGTAGAGGAGCTTGGTGTTGGGCTGAATGGCGGCCTCAAAATTCGCGGGATCGGAGGGATCCACAAAGGTGGTGGTGAGCCCCTGGTCCACCAGGGTGTTGGAGAACAGGTTGTAGGTGCCGCCGTAGAGGTTGGTGGAGGACACGATGTGGTCCCCGGCCAGGGCGATGTTCTGCACCGCGTAGGTGATGGCGGCGGAGCCGGAGGCGGCAGCCAGTGCGCCTACGCCGCCCTCCAGCGCGGCAATGCGCTTCTCAAACACGTCGGTGGTGGGGTTCATGAGCCGGGTGTAGATGTTGCCGCCCTCCGTCAGGGCGAAGCGGCCGGCCGCCTGGGCCGAATCCTTGAATACATAGCTGGTGGTGGCGTAGATGGGCACCGCGCGGGCGTCGGTGGCGGGGTCGGCCTGCTCCTGGCCCACATGGATCTGCAGTGTCTCGAATTTATAGTTTGACATGATTTGTCGTTCCTTTCATCTTATATTCGTTTATTCGGAAACCGGGACATCGCCCGGACCGGAAATTCTGCCTCAGCAGCTTGTCAAACAGGGATCTCATTGGTTCTCCTCCCGCGTTATTAATTATACCAACCAAGTAGGTTGGTCGTATAATAGCACGGGAGCAACCGTTTGTCAACTGTTTTTTTTGAAAAAAGTTTAAAGCCGCATGCGAAGACGCCTGTACCGGGTATCCGACACAGCCGCCGCCTTCGCGCCCGGCTCCTATATCACATAGTTCGCCGCGGTGTCGGTCTTCATGAGATCGGCCAGGGTGATGCCGTCAAAATACTCATTGGTGAGGCGCAGGAATTCCGTCCACATGGGAAGGGTACGGCACTCCGCCATGCGCTCACAGGGCTTGGCGCCGCTCTCGAGGCAGCTCACCGGGGCCAGATCCCCCTCCATGATGCGCAGGATCTCCCCCACGGTGGTATCCTCCGGCGCGCGGCACAGCCGATAGCCGCCGCCCCGGCCGTGAACGCCCTCCAGCAGGCCGTTCTGGGTCAGCAGCGGCAGGATGCGCTCCAGATACTTGAGGGATATCTCCTGTCTTGCGGCCACATCCTTCATGGGGATGTACTTTCCGTTTCGGTGCTCCGCCAGATCGATCATGACCCGGAGGGCATACCGTCCGCGCGTTGAGATCATCATATGCTCTCATCTCCTTTCCCTGTGGAATGTGATTCGATGGTGCCGCCGCCCAGGACCTCGTCCCCGTCGTAGAGGACGGCGGCCTGACCGGGCGTGGCGGCGCGCTGGGGCTCGTCAAAGGTGAGGAGCACCCGGTCCCCCGCCGGCTCCGCCCAGGCGGGCTGAGGCCGGTGGGCATAGCGGAGCTTCGCCGTACAGCGGATCGCGCCGTCAGGACTCTCTCCGGAGACCCAGGAGAAATCCCGGACCTGGACCTCCCGCCGGAACAGGTCCTCCTGCCTGCCCAGCACCACCCGGTTGCTCCCCGCGTCGACGGCGCAGACGTACATGGCCTCCGGCAGGCTCAGACCAAGTCCCCGGTGCTGGCCGACGGTATAGCGGATGATGCCCCGGTGGCGGCCAAGCACCCGGCCGTCCCGGTCCACAAAGTCCCCCGGCTCCGCAGTGCGGCCAAGCTGCTCCTCGATGAAGCGGGCGTAGTCCCCGTCTGGCACGAAGCAGATGTCCTGGCTGTCGGGCTTGCGGGCGTTCAGGAGGCCGTTTTCCTCGGCGATGGCCCGCACCTCCGGCTTCGTGAGCTCCCCCAGGGGAAACGCCGCGCGCCTCAGCTCGTCCTGCCCCAGGAAATAGAGGACGTAGCTCTGATCCTTGCTTTCGTCCCTTCCCCGGCGCAGGATGAATCGCCCGTCCCGTTCCTCCGTCCGGGCGTAGTGCCCGGTGACGATGTGGGAGCATCCCATCAGCTCCGCCCGCTCCAGGAGCTTTTTGAATTTCATCTCCCTGTTGCAGCGGATGCAGGGGTTCGGCGTCCTGCCCGCCAGGTATTCCGCCGCGAACGGCTCAACGACCTCACGGCTGAAATCGTCCTTCATATTGAAGGAATAGTGGGGGATGCCCAGCCGCCGGGCGGCATACCGCGCGTCCTCCACGTCGTCTGCGGAGCAGCACTGGGAGTCGCCGCTCCATAGCACCATGGTGCAGCCCACGCAGTCGAAGCCCCGCTCCAGCATGAGCAGCGCCGCCACGGAGGAGTCCACCCCGCCGCTCATGGCGATCAGTGCCTTTTGCAATCTCTCACCACCCTTTGTACCAACATAGTAGTTAAATCCAACTATATCACATCCGCCGTCAATGTCAACACGGCCGCTTTTCAAACCGCGGGGACTGCGGTATACTGTCCCCCGGAGGGATGCACATGACGACGGTATTTTCCTGTCCCCTGTGCGGGGCGGGCCTCATCCGGGAGGCGCGGCGGTACCGCTGCCCCGCCGGCCACAGCTTCGACGTGGCGCGGGAGGGGTACGTGGACCTGCTGCCGGTGAACCGGCGGCACTCCCGCTCCCCCGGCGACGACCGGGAAATGGTGGACGCCCGCAGGCGCTTCCTCTCCGGAGGGTGGTATGGACCCCTGCGGGAGGCGCTGTGCCGGCTGGCGGGGGCTTCGGAGGCGGAGCGGCCCGTGCTGCTGGACGCCGGCTGCGGCGAGGGGTACTACACCCAGGCTCTCAGCGCGCTCGTCACGGAGCGGGGCGGGGCGGCGGCCGGCGTGGATCTTTCGAAAACCGCGGCGAAGCGTGCGGCGCGCCTCTGCCGGGACGCGGAGATCGCCGTGGCGTCGGTATACCGTCTGCCTCTGGCGGACGGGTCCGCGGATATCCTGGTAAACTGCTTTTCGCCCCTGGCGGCGGAGGAGTTTTCGCGGGTGCTGCGGCCCGGCGGGCTGTTCCTCTACGCGGTGCCGGGGCCGCGCCACCTGTGGGAGCTGAAGGAGATCCTCTACGACGATCCCTACGAAAACCCGGAGAAGACGGAGGAGTACCCCGGCTTCCGTCTGCTTGGCGCGGAGCCGGTGGAGACGCGCTTCACCCTGACAGCGCCGGAGGATATCGCCGCCCTGTACCACATGACCCCCTACACCTGGAAAACGCCCCGGGAGGGGGCCGCGCGGCTCGCGTCGGTGGAGGAGCTCGCGGTGACGGCCCAGTTCCGCGTCTTCATTTACCGCAAAACATAGGCCTTCTTATTATTGAAAACGCTCCTGCCGCCTGCTATAATCAGGAGAAGAACAATTCAAATCGCAATAACGGAAAGGAAGATCATAGTGAGCAAGAAGATACTGGTCGCTTATTTTTCCGCGGGAGGGCGCACGGCAAAGCTGGCGGCGCTGGTGGCCGAGGCGGTCGGCGGCGATCTCTTTGAGATCAGACCGGAGACGCCCTACACCCGGGCGGACCTGAACTGGATGAACCGGAACAGCCGCAGCATCGTGGAGATGATGACCCCGGGGATGCGCCCGCCGGTGACGAGCCATGTGGAGGACATGAGTCAGTATGACGTGATCTTCCTTGGCTTCCCCGTGTGGTGTGAGACGGTCCCCACCATCGTACAGACGTTCCTGGAGGGGTATGATCTCAGCGGGAAGAAGATCATCACCTTCGCCACTTCCGGCGGCGGAGGCATGGGACACAGCGAGCGGGAGGTCAGCGCCTCCGCCCCCGGCGCCGAGGTGGTCCGGGGCAGGCTCCTGAACGGCAGACAGACAGCGGGCGGCATCCGGGAGTGGGCCGTCCCCATGGCGGAGTAAGAAGGAGGAGAACATGGCATATCTGGGAGAAGAGATCGGCAAGCTGGGCTTTGGCCTCATGCGTCTGCCGAGGAAGGACGATGCGATCGACGTGGAGCAGGTCAAGGCCATGGTGGACAAATTCATGGCCGCCGGCTTCACCTACTTTGACACCGCCTGGGCCTACACGGGCAGCGAGGACGCTATCCGCCAGGCGCTGGTGGAGCGGTACCCCAGGGAGAGCTTCCAGCTCGCCACCAAGTGTGCCGCATGGATGGGCGACCGGACGAAGGAGGGTTCCCTCCGGCAGTTCGACCAGTCCCTGGAGCGCACGGGGGCCGGGTATTTCGACTTCTACCTGCTCCACAACATCGGGGAGCACAAGACCCACTTCTTTGAGGATTTCGGCATCTGGGACTTCGTGGCGAAGAAGAAGGAGGAGGGACTCATCAAGCACTTCGGCTTCTCCTTCCACTCCAAGCCCGAGGAGCTGGACGAGGTGCTGACGAAGCACCCCGAGGCGGAGTTCGTTCAGCTTCAGATCAACTACGCCGACTGGGAGAATCCCGCCTTCTCCGCCCGGGGCTGCTATGAGGTGGCCAGGAAGCACAACAAGCCCATCGTCATCATGGAGCCCGTGAAGGGCGGCCTGCTGGCGAATCCGCCCGAGAGGGTGGCGGAGATTCTGCGGGCTGCCGATCCGGCGCACAGCGCGGCCTCCTGGGCCATCCGCTTCGCCGCGGATCTGGAGGGTGTCATCACCGTTCTTTCCGGCATGAGCACCCTGGAGCAGATGGAGGACAACCTCTCCTACATGAAGGACTTCAAGAGGCTCACCCCCGAGGAGCGGGAGACGGTGGAGAAGGCGCGGATCGCGCTGACCGATATCCCTCTGATCCCCTGCACCACCTGCAACTACTGCGCCAAGGTCTGCCCCATGGACATCGGCATTTCCGGCACCTTCACCGCCATGAACATGCTGACCCTGTACAACGAGCGGCGGGAGGCGGAGTTCCAGGCCAACTGGCTCGTGGGCGGCCACGGACACAAGCACGCGTCGGAGTGCATCCAGTGCGGCCAGTGCGAGGAGGTCTGCCCCCAGCACATCAGCATCCGGGACGAGCTCCAAAAAGGCGCGGAGCTGTTCCCGCCCATGGCAATGCCTTCAAAATGAACCCGCTCTGGCGGGCTTCATCTGAATGGACCGAAAAACTTCCGGCCGGCATTTCGCCGGCCGGACTTCTGTGAAGGAATCGAGGAGAAGCAATGATCGGATTTGACGAGAAGGTCTTTCTGGACTATTTTCAGAAGCTCCTGTCGGTGGACAGCACCACCGGCCAGTATGAGGAGATCCAGCG
>JAEEGL012906856.1_pt1 | contig 11857 bp, 12 predicted proteins | sample 9134231 | NCBI WGS metagenome assembly JAEEGL01 (sample SAMN16246548, study PRJNA631951) | gut metagenome | biome: gut microbiome; feature: rumen; material: fiber-attached | host: Bos | place: Iran: Karaj | collected 2018-10 | reverse complement strand
CACCTGCATGAGGGAGGCCATCTGGTCGATGAAGGCGCCGGTGCCCCCGGCGCAGGTGCCGTTCATGCGCATCTCGAAGCCGCCGGTGAGGAAGAGGATCTTGGCGTCCTCCCCGCCCAGCTCGATGACCACGTCCGTCTCCGGGGCCAGACGTCGCACGGCGATCCGCTCCGCGTAGACCTCCTGCACGAAGGGAAGGCCCAGCTCCTCCGCCAGGCCCATGCCTGCGGAGCCGGAAAGGGCGGTCTCCATCTCTTCGCCGGGGAACTCCCCCGCCAGGTCCGCCAGCATCCGGCCCAGGCTCTCCGCGATGCGGGAAAAGTGGCGCGTATAGGCGCTGTGCAGCAGGGTCCCCCCCTCGTCCAGCACGGCGCATTTCAGCGTGGTGGACCCCACGTCGATGCCCAGTTTCTTCATCCCATGACCTCTCGGCTTTTCTCTCTGTTATGTGCGCTCATCGGGCGGCGGCGGTTTCCTCGTCCTGCGCGATGGCCAGCATGAGCTTGATGCGGTTCTCCTGGTTCACCCGGGAGGCCCCGGCGTCGTAATCCACGGGGAAGATGTTGGCCTCCGGGTACAGCTCCCGCAGGCGGCGAACGGTGCCCTTCCCCACGATGTGGTTGGGCAGGCAGCCGAAGGGCTGGGCGCAGACCACGCTGTTGTAGCCCTTCTCGATGAGGGCCGCCGTCTCCCCGGGCAGGAGCCACCCCTCCCCCATCTTCACCCCCCGGTCGATGACCCGGTCCGCCAGCGCCTTCACCTCGTCGAAGGTGATGGGGGGCTCGAACTCGGGGTAGTCCTTCAGGGCCAGGAGCATTTCCTTCTCCCACCGCTCGGAGATGGCCAGGGCCAGGTTCCCCGCCCACACGTTCCGGCGGGGGCCGCCGTAGTATGTATGATCCGTCTCCATATTGGCGAAGCAGTACTGGAAGAAGCCCAGCACCCCCGGCACCATGACCTCGCAGCCCTGGCTCAGGAGGAATTTCTCCAGGCCGTTGTTGCCGAAGGCGGCGTACTTCACGTAGATCTCCCCCACGATGCCCACCTTCACGGCCTCCCGCTTTTCCCGGGGAATGCGGTGGAAGTCCTCCGCCATGGCCCGGAGGTTCTTCCGGACGGCCCGGCCGGAGAGGCCCTTCCGCCGGGCAAACTGCGCCGTCAGGGCGTCGATCCACTTCTTCACCACGGCGGCGGTGTCCCCGGGGTGCAGCTCGTAGGGCAGGGTCTGGTTCTTCAGGAGCATGAGCATGTCCCCGTAGAGGACGGCCCGGATGGCCGCCAGGAGCATGAAGGGAGTAAAGCGGAAGCCGGAGGACTTCTCCAGCCCCGCCAGGCTCAGGGAGATGACGGGCACGTACTCCATGCCCATGTTCTTCAGGGCCTTGCGCAGGAGCATGATGTAGTTGGAGGCCCGGCAGCCGCCCCCGGTCTGGAACATGATGAGGGCGCAGGTATGGGGGTCGTAGTCCCCGCAGGTGAGGGCGTAGATCTGCTGCCCCAGGGCGCAGATCGCGGGATAGCACACGTCGTTGTGCAGGTACCTGAGGCCCGTGTCGATGACCTGCTTGCCCTCGTAGTGCACCACCTCCACCCGGTAGCCGCTGAGCCGGAAAATGGCCTGGATCAGCTCCATGTGGGTGGGGAACATGTCCGGCGCGATGATGGTGTGGGTGCGCTTCATGTCTTTGAGGAATTCCGCTGACATTGTATCCTCCGGTGTAAGATCTGCGGCGTCTTCCGGGAAGACGCCGCGTGCGATTTTCCTGTTCCGGCCGCGGGGCTTCAGCCCTTTGCCTCCCGCCGCTCCACGATCAGCAGGGCCAGCAGGCCCGCCAGGAGGATCGCCGCCTCCAGGATCGCAGAAATGAGAAAGCGGGGGGAGCCGGGGGTCACGATATGGGCACCCATGAGGGGGAACAGCACGCAGGAGGCGGCCATCCCCGCCAGGGTGCCCAGCATGTAGGGCAGGATGGGGGTCTCCATGGCCCCGAAGTAGGCGCTGACCACGTCGAAGGGGAGCAGGTTGATCAGCCGGGTCAGGGCCGTGTAGACGAAGGCGTTGTTCCTCCGGAAGCGGCGCAGGAGCTCCGCGTTCCGGTTGCGGCTGACGAACTCGTCGATGCCCTTCCCGCCCAGGCGCCGGCCCGCCCCGTAGGACAGGGCGGCCATGAGGGCGGTGCCCGCCAGGTTCACCGCCACCGCCGCGGGCAGGGGGAAGAGGATGCCGCTGAGGGCGTACACCAGGCCGCTGTGGATCACCACGCTGCTGCTCTTCAGGGCAAAGAGGCCCATCATCATGAGGAGGGCCAGGAGCACGCTGCGGGGGGTGACCCGCAGCGCCCCGTCCACGGAGATGCAGTCCCGGTGGAACCAGCAGAAGACGATGAAAGCCGCCCACATGAGGAGCATGAACAGCCGCATGAGGAGGCTCCGCCGGCTCCGCTCCGGGAAGAAGGTGCTCCACACCACGTCCAGCCAGTCGTGGACGTAGAGCACCATGGCCAGCATGAGGGCGGCGGCGCAGACGCCCACCAGGGGAAGGACCCAGGGGGCGGGCAGCTCCAGCAGGAGCAGCAGCATGGTGAGGTAGAACACCACGGTGCTCACCTTGCCGTACCACCGGGCCTGCTGCATCCGGCCCGTGGCCTTCACCACCGCCAGGCCCAGGAGCCCCTGCAGCACCTCCTTCAGGCACAGGAGGCCGAAGACCCAGTAGATGAAGGGATAGCGGAGGGCCAGGCAGATGAGCAGGGCCGCCTGGGTCAGCTTGTCGGCAATGGGGTCCAGCACCTTCCCCAGGTCCGAGGTCATGCGGAAGCGGCGGGCGATGAACCCGTCCGCCACGTCCGTGAGGGCGGAGACCGCCACCGCTGCCACGGCGGCGCGGCTGTTGTCCGCCGCCGCGCAGAGCCACACGATCTGGGGGATGAGGAGGATGCGGAAAAAGCTCAGGAGATTCGGTATGGTGAAGATATCCTTTTTTGCGGGACGTCGTTTCAAGATCCGTTTCCTTTCGATCTCAGCGGGAAGGCCGCCCGGCGGCCCCCCTGCGCGAAATAAACCAATGGTATTCTATACCGAACCGGGGAAAAACGGAATAGGTATTTTGCTTTCCGGAAATTGGCACACAATTTCCGCGGCTTTCCCGCCGTTCCCCGTGCAAAATGCCCACGAAAAACGGCGGAAGACCGAGGCGGCTCTCGGCCGCCCCGGTCTGCGCCTCGTTTTACAGGCCCTCCACGAACTCCCCCAGGCTCATGCCGAAGGCGTCGCAGATGCATTTCAGGTTCCCCAGAGAGATGCGGCTCCCCCGCTTCCGGGCGGAGCGGAGGGTGGACAGGCTGAGGCCGCTGCGGCGGGCCAGCTCCGGCAGGGACCAGCCCCGGGCCTCCATGAGCTCTCCGATGCGCGCCATGGCGCAGAGATCCAGATCTTCCACGCTCTACAGGACCCTCCCCACCACGGCGAAGCCCCGCTCCGGGTCCACGGGCACGGGAGGATAGTGCTCCCGGTCGAAGGAGATCAGCACCGGCTGGGGACGCACCGCCCCGTCGGAATCCGTGAAGAGGGGCCGCAGCTCCGGGGGCGGCGCCTGCTCCCCGTAGACCTTGATGTAGGTCCTGCCGTCGTAGCTCATGAGGCCCACCTCCCCCACCCGGAGGCCGGGGCAGAGCTGCACCCAGACCAGCTGCCCGTCGGCATAGACGGGCTCCATGCTCCGCCCATCCACGCAGACGGCGAAATCCGCCCCCTCGGGCACCGTGTCCGCCGGGACCCGGATCTTCTCGAAATTCTCCTCGTCCAGGAAATTGCCCGTGCCCGCGGAGGGGCGCAGGCGGCTCAGGAGCACCTCCCGCTCCGCTTTCGGCTGCCGCCCGGGGCGCGCCTCGGGCCGGTAGCGGCCGGAGGCCAGCAGATCCTCCCGGTAGGCCCGCAGCTTTTCCAGCCCCTCCCCGTTCAGGGGGCAGTCCTCCGCAAAGGCGGAGAGGAACTCCTCCCCCAGGACCCGGGCCGCCGCCAGGAGCTGATAGGCGCCGGGCACGGTCTCCCCCGTCTCCCACTTGGCATAGCCCCGGAGGCTGATGCGCACGCCGCAGTCCTCCAGGCGGGCGGCAAAGGCGGCCTGGCTCAGCCCCAGGCGGCGGCGGCCATCCGCCAGGGCCCGGCCTACCGCATTGCGGGAAAACTCCTCCCCGGCGTCATATTCCCCCCGGCGCAGCGCCGTCAGGCTGGGGATCCTCTTGTCCGGCTTGGCCACGTCCCACACCTCCCTCGTCATCTTTCCCGGTGATTATATCGGAGATGCACTTCCCTGTCAAGAGAAATCGCCCGCAACAGGTGTGCAAATGCACACTTTACAACCCGTATTCGGGGTGCTATGCTGTGTCCCGCAGGAAGGGAGGCGGTGAAGACGGAGCAGCGGGAGCGGGAAGCCCTGGAGGGGCTGGCCCGGCGGATGTACCTGGCCTACCGGGCCCTGCCGGGGGCGCCGGCGGACCGGGTGGAGCCGGAAACGCTGGCCAGGGAGCTGCTGGGCCTGCGGGTGGAATACCGCCGCCTGAGCAGGGACGGCAGCGTCCTGGGACTGACGGCGGCGGGACCCGTGGGGGTCCCCGTGGCGGAGGGCGGCGGCTTCGTCTACTATTATCTGGACGGGAACACCATCCTGCTGGACAGCGCCTTTCTCAGTCCCTGGGCCAACGGGGGCCGCCGCCGCTTCACCCGCATGCACGAGGTGAGCCACCAGCTCCTGGCCCGGAGGTCCGGGCGGCGGGAGGTATCCCGCCTTCTGCGGGGCGGGGAGGATTCCCCGGGGGAACGGCGGGCCAACGCCCTGGCCGCCGCCCTCCTCATGCCCGTGCCCCTGCTGCGCCGCAGCCTGGCCCTTTATGGCCTGACGGGGTGTCCGGCGGTGCCGGACCGCCGCCTGGACCCGGAGACCTGGCGGCGCTGCGCCGCCCTGGCGGAGGCCCTGGGGGTCTCCCGCCGGGCCCTGGACCTGCGGCTGCGGAGCCTCCGGCCCGCCGGAGGACGCCGCTGCCTCTTTACGGGCGTCCCCGGGGACGTGGCCATGGACGAAAACGATTTCCGGAAGCTTGAGAGCCGCGGGGACCGCGGCGGGAGGTGCATATGCCGAAATACAACGTGAGAGAACAGGACCCGGCCCGGTACGCCAAGGCCCAGGCCGTCCAGACGGAGCTGAAGAAGCAGTGCAGCGGGCAGTACACCCTGGCCCGCATTTGCCCCTTCTGCGACCACAAGGTGGAGATCCTTTACCGGGGGAGCCACGGCTCCGCCTGCCTGAAATGCCCCGTCTGCGGGGAGGAGGTCATCTTTCCCCCGGTCTCCTTCCGGCTGCGGAGAAGCCCATAGCTCCACCCCGGGGGCGGGACCGCCCCTGACCTGATAAAAACCGAAACCCAGGCCTGTGCCCCGGAACCGCGGAAACGCGGCGTTTCCCACGTGCCGCCTGATTTGCGACGAAAAAGAGCCGTGCCAAGGCACGGCCCCGACCCGCCGCAGATCGGGCGGCTTTCTGCGTCTCCGGGCCGGACCGAAGCGAAAAGGAGAACGGAATGCTCTGGCACAACGGCATCAACTGGAAAAAATACCTGGCCCGCAGGGATCGGCAGCGGGAAGCCTACCGGCAGGCCGGGATGACGGAGGCGCAGATCGCCGCCATCGAGGAATTCGACGAGGAGGGCTTCCGCAGCGACCGGCGCTTTTACGCCCACAGCTGCCCCCACCACGATGAGGAAGACCCGGAAAGGGTCCCGTGCCCCGCCGCCCCGGCGGAGGACGGCGTGCCCGCAGGGGTGCGGTTCGACTGGCTGGAGGAGATCGGGGACCCGGATCTCCTGGCCCTGCTGCGGCTCCTGACCCCGGAGGAGCTGCGGCGGGTGGATCTGCTGGTCTTCCGGGGGTACAGCCAGCGGGAGCTGGCCCGGCTGCGGGGCTGCACGCCCCAGCTGATCAACATGGAGTGGCAGCGCTTTCGAAAAAAAGCCGCCGATTTTCTTCTGGCGCAGGCGCAGCGGAGAAAATCAGCGGGGCAGGAGCAGGGCGCCGAAGAAGAGGAGCCCGCCCTCCAGGCGGTAAGGGAGGCCGGCAGCGGCGGCCAGCTCCGTGACCAGGAAGCCGAAGCCCTCCAGCGATGGGTGCAGCTTCTCCGGGAATCGGCATGGCGCGTCGGGCCAGGTGCAGGAGGCGCAGCGGATGCAGCCTTCGTTGGAGAGAAGCAGGAAGTCGGGGACGCCGGACGCCCGGAGGGCGGCGTCCAGCCCGTCGATCTGCCCCTGGAAGTCCCGGTGGGCAGCGCCCATGGCCTCGAAGTCCCAGCTGTCCTCCAGGGGGTAGGCCCGGGACAGGAGGAGAAAGCGGCCGAAGGCAAGGCACCGGGCGCGGCACGCCTCCAGCGTCCCCACCGCCGGGGGACAGGCCCAGCTGCGGCCGTAATTCCGGCACCGGTTGCCCCGGCAGATCTCCCGGACCTCGGGCCGGAAGCGTAGGGCCTCCATGGGCACCTCCCCCCACCGGAAGCCCCGGCGGGCACAGAGGTCCAAAGGCACCTCCCGGGGGCTCACGGCTTTGCCTCCTCCCCGGCGGACGCCTTCTTTCTGCGGCGCTTCCGGCGGGCGGCGCCCCTGGGCTCCTTGGCGGCGCGGAGGTAGTTTTCCACGAAGATGCTGCAGCCCTCCTCCTGGGTGCAGTCGGAGCCGCCCTGCCGGATCATGAGGGCGATCACCCGCAGGGGCACCGGCACCACGGCCAGGTGCTGGGCCCGCCCCTGGTATTCCCCCAGGGCCGCAATGGCCTTCCGCACATCCGTTCCGGCAAAGGCCTCCCGGTAGAGATCCGCCTCCCGCTGCCGCCGCAGGTCGTAGAGCCGGTTGTGCAGGCGGCGCAGCACCGCCGCCACCAGGTAGGTCAGGGGCAGGATGCTCGCCATGGGGATCCGCACGTCCACATGGGTGGCGAAGCCGTAAAAATCGTTCCAGCCGCCGTTTTCCTCCCCGATCACCACCACCATGACGTAGTAGAGCATGGCGTAGAGGTACACGGGAATCAGGGGCAGGAAGGATTCCGCGATGGTGATCCGGTGATCGCTGAGGAAGAAGCAGAAGGCGTCGATGGCCAGGATGGGGCAGATGGCGTGGAGCAGGAACCGGGAGCCGGTAAAGATCAGCACGAAGCCCTTCACCGGGGCCAGGATGATGAGCGACACCAGAAAGGTGATGGAGACCGCCGTGACCGCTTCGAAGGTCAGGTTCACCACCCACCCGGGCACGTGGTAGTTGTTCTTTCGGATCCCCTCCACCGTGAAGGGGATGGCCAGGGCCAGGGACACCGCGGCAAAGATATTGGAGATCACGGTGAACATGCAGAAGGTGCGGATGCCCATGTGGTCGAAATTCTCATCGTAGACGGTGGTGAGGTTCATGGTGACCCCCGCGCAGACGCAGACCACCACCACTACGGCGGTGACGAGGGCATACTTGCACTGGCGCCGGTCCGCCCGGAGGACCGCCTCCAGACCGCTTCCCTTTGCCTTCCGGGCGCTCATGCCCGCTTCCGCAGCAGATCCGCCAGGGTCCGCTGCCGGAGATAGTCCCGGATCAGCCCGTCCAGGCCCTCCCAGACGGGCAGGGTGCGGCAGTCCGCCGCCCGGGGACAGGCCGACGCCCCCGGCTCCAGACAGCTCACGGGGGCCAGGGTGTCCTCCGTCAGCAGAAGGATCTCCTCCAGGGTGCACTTCTCCGGCGGCTTCACCAGCCGGTAGCCGCCCCCCTTGCCCCGGAGGCCCTCCAGAAGCCCGGCCTTCACCAGCAGCTTGGTGATGCTCTCCAGGTATTTTTCCGATATCTCCTGGCAGCGGGCCAGGTCCTTCAGGGGCACGAAGCCCTCCGATTGCCGCTCCGCCAGATCCGCCATGATCCGCAGGGCGTAGCGGCCCCGAGTGGAAATCAACATAGCGCTTCCCTCCCATTTTCCCCACTATACCACAAGGTAATGGGGCTTTCAACCGGGAGAGGGGCCGGGAACGGGCGCCGCGCTTTTCCTTCGGATTTTTCAGAAAATCCGGCGGCGCCCGTAGCTTTTTCCCGGGAAAACGTAGTTTAATGGTACAGACGGAAAGGAGGCGAGGGACCCGTGGAGGATGCGGAGATCATCGAGCTGTTCAACCGGCGCTCCGAGGAAGCGCTCCGGGCGCTGGATGCGAAATACGGCGCGGCCTGCCGCAGGCTGGCGGAAAACATCACCGGCAGCCCCGAGGACGCGGAGGAGTGCGTGAACGACGCCTGGCTGGGGGTGTGGAACGCGATCCCGCCGGAAAAGCCCGATCCCCTGCGGACGTACGTTCTCAGGATCGTGCGCAACGTTTCGCTGAAGTGCCTCTCCCGAAAAAACGCGGCCAAGCGGGGCGGCGGCCACGCCTTGGCCCTGGAGGAGCTGGAAGGGGTCCTGTCCGGGCCGGACACGGCGGAGACGGCGCTGGAGGCCGGGGAGCTGGTCAGGCTCATCGAAGGCTTCCTGGATACGCTCAGCGCGGAAAACCGGGTGATCTTCCTGCGGCGGTACTGGTTCTCCGATCCTTACGGGGAGATCGCGCGGCGGGTGGGCGTCTCCGAAAAGAACGTGTCCGTCCGGCTGACCCGCCTGCGGCGGCAATTGAAGGATTATCTGACGGAAAGGGAGGTTTATCTGTGACTGCACTTGCATTTTCCGAGGCCCTGGGCGGGATCGGGGCCCGCTACCTGGAGGAGGCCGCCGACTACAGGGCGAAAAGGACGCGAAGCCTTTGGAAACGGGGCCTGGCGGCGGCCTGCCTGTGCCTGGTGATCGCGGGGGCTCTCTTCCTCCTCCGGGGAGGGCGAAGGAACACCCTGGTTTTCAACGAGCTGGCGTCGTTTTCCGGGACGGCGGCCCAGGCCGTGGGCGGTGTCACGTCGGAGCCCGTTTCGGCGGAGGAGGCGGCGGCGCTCCTGGGCTTCGACCTGATCTCCGCCATGCCGGAGCCCATGCGCGCCTTCGATTTCACCTGTGCAAAGCTGGTGTCCGGGGAGGACGGCGCGGTCACGGGGGTGGTGGCGGAGGGCTATGCGGACCCGGACGCTTTCGAGAGTCCCGGGGTCTTTCTGACCGCCTCCTTCGAAGAGATGATATTGGTCTTTGAGGACGAGGGCGACGCCCCGGATCTTCGGGAGGCCGCGTTCTCTGCCATCGGGGGCCGGTCCGCCCTGGCCTTCCGGGTGCCGTCCCAAACCTACGTCAACGCCCGCGGCGAAGAGAAAGCCCGCCCAGCCCGGTATTACCTCCTGCTGGACGGCGGGAGGCTGACCTTCTGGATCGAATCCCGGGGAAGTCTGACGCAGGAGGAGGTGGAGGCCCTGGCCGCCGGGCTCGCCGGGCGCGGGTAGGGCCGCCCGACGGGAAAAAACGGGTTTCGGCGGCGGTTGTCTTTTCGGCGTCGGAGTTCTATAATATTCAGGTCAGGGGAGCTCTCCCCTGACCTGAACCATTCCACCCTCGGAGGTATCCCATGAACATCCTCATCATCAACGGCTCCCCCGCCGGGGACGACAGCATCACCCTGCAGACCGTCCGGTATTTTCAGAAGGTCTTTCCCGGCCACGAGTGGCGGCAGCTGAACGTGGTCAAGCGGCTGAAGGCCCTGGAGAAGGACTTTTCCGAGGCTTCGGCCCTGCTGGGGGAGGCGGAGCTGCTGCTCTTTGCCTACCCGGTCTACACCTTCCTGGCCCCGGCCCAGCTCCACAGCTTCATCGCCCTCATGAAGGCGAGCGGTGTGGACCTGCGGGGGAAATACGCCTCCCAGGTCACCACCAGCAAGCACTTCTACGACGTGACCGCCCACGAATACATCCGGGAAAACTGCGCCGATCTGGGGCTGAAGTATCTCCGGGGCCTCTCTGCGGACATGGAGGACCTGCTTTCGGAAAAGGGGCGGGCGGAGGCCAAAGCCTTCTTCGCCCGGGTGCTCTGGGCCATGGCCCGGGGGTTGGACGAGACCCTGCCCCGCGGCGCCGCCGCGCCCTTCACCCCCGTTCCGGCCACCGTGCCCCCCGCGGAGGCCGCCATGGACAATCCGAAGCAGGTGGTCGTGGTGGCGGATCTGGGGCCGGAGGACGCCGCCCTTTCCGCCATGGTGGAGCGGTTCCGCCGGGTCTGCCCCAGCCCTGTCCGGGTGGTGAACCTCCGGGAATTCGCCTTCGCCGGGGGCTGCCTGGGCTGCTTCCGCTGCGCCGCCGACGGCACCTGCTTCTACCGGGACGGCTTCGACAAGCTCCTGCGGGAGGAGATCCAGGGGGCGGACGCCACGGTCTACGCCTTCACCGTCCGGGACCACTCCATGGGCTGCCGCTTCAAATACTACGACGACCGGCAGTTCTGCAACGGGCACCGCACCGTCACCATGGGGAAGCCCGTGGGCTACCTGGTGGACGGGCCCCTCTCCGCCGAACCCAATCTGCGGATGCTGCTGGAGGCCCGGGCCCAGGTGGGGGGCAACCACCTGTCCCGGATCGCCGGGAACGAGGCGGACACGGACGGGGAGATCGACCGGCTGGCCGCGGCCCTGGACTACGACCTGCGCACGGGCTACCGGCCGCCCGCGGATTTCTACGGTGTGGGGGGCATGAAGATCTTCCGGGACCTGATCTTCACCATGCAGGGCCTCATGCGGGAGGACCACCGGTTCTACAAAAAGCACGGCTTTTACAAAGACTTCCCCCAACGGCACCGGGGAAAGATCGCGGCCATGTACCTGGTGGGGGCCATGATGAACAACCCCAAGCTGAGCAAAAAGCTGGGCGGGAACATGACCAGGGGCATGCTCATGCCCTACGAAAACGCGCTGAAAAAGGCGAAGCCGGAGGAATGAGGCAAGGGATGGCGCAGGAGCGGACGACCGTCCGCTCCTGCGCCGTTTTCATGCGCGTTCCGCGAGGGGCGCTCAACCTGCGGTTGAGATCCGCCGTGTCCGCTGGGCGCGGGAAGCTCGCGCGGCGGTATTGCTTTCACTCCGTTTTTATGCTATATTTGCATAAAGTTAAGTTGGGGTTGTGTGCCCGAAATCCCGCGAAAGCGGCGGCCGGGCGGCGCAGCCTTTGCGATCCGTGAATGCTGTAGAAAGGAAAAGTGCCATGTATCAATTCAAACCCTATACCGAGCGCGTGGCGCGGCTTCGGGATGCGGTGCGGGACCGGCTCATGATCGCCGATTCGGCGAAGGCGCGCATCCAGCTGGATGCGAAGAAGAAGTACGTCAAGTACCCCCCTCTGCTCCAGAAGCCCTATATCTCGCTCTACGTGCTGGAGCGCATGCCCCTGAACCTCCACGAGGACGAATTCTTCTTCGGCGGCATGGGCAGCGCGCACTGGGGCTCCGCCAACGGCAGCGGCTGGCTCGCCGCGGACATCGAGCACACCTGGCCCATCCTGGAGGACGGGCTACATCACGCGCCGGATGACGATCCCCTCTATTCCCACCAGCGGCTGGCCATCTCCCCCGAGGAGCTGAAAAAGCTGCGGGAGATCTCCAAGGAGTCCATGGAGTTCAACGGCGGCTTCGGCGCCAAGGACTGGCTGCCCGACGGGGTGGAGGAGCTCTTCGTTTTGCAGGCGAACCCCTCCGGAAAGATCGGCGGCTGGCCCATCTATCTCCCGCCAGGACATCTGACCCCCGGTTATCAGAACATTATCCGCCAGGGCTACGGCGTCATCCGCAAGAAGGCGCAGGATTGGCTGGATGAGCACGAGGGCAACATCATGGGCGACGATATCGGCAAGTACATGTTCTACAAGGCCGCCACCGTTGCCTGCGACGGGGCCATCACCCT
>JAEEGL011848931.1_pt1 | contig 11857 bp, 10 predicted proteins | sample 9134231 | NCBI WGS metagenome assembly JAEEGL01 (sample SAMN16246548, study PRJNA631951) | gut metagenome | biome: gut microbiome; feature: rumen; material: fiber-attached | host: Bos | place: Iran: Karaj | collected 2018-10 | reverse complement strand
TTTGTTTGTAAATTCTGTATAGATGGCGTTAGATAGGATACCGGATCATCTACTTCACCTGATTTACCACAGCCCGTAGTAATAACTATATAGGCTGTAATAAACATAATAAATAGCAGCTTAGTATAAATTGACTGTTTAGACTTTTTCATAGTCTAAATATCGGAGTATTTTCTGAAGAATTTAGCTAAAATAGAAAAGGGCTAAGTTTACATTCCATTACTGTTCTATGAATCCATAGAAAAAGCTTTATTGATTTTGTAGCATAATTATAATAACATGACAAAAAATAATCATTAAAAATTGAATAAAGAGAATAGCTTGAATAAGCAACCAGACATAGACGGACAACAAACTCTAGTAAAAAACAATACTTCTTTTAAAGGTGATGTTTTCCGTCTTGTTGGCGGAACAATTATCGCAGAAATTATTGGAGTAATAACTGTTCCTATAATATCACGCTTATTCGGACCAGATGTTTTCGGCACTGTAGCATTATTTGTATCTGTAACCGGATTACTTACTGTAATAGCTTGTTGGCGTTATGAATTGGCAATTGTTATTCCAGAAAAAGATGAAGAGGCCGCAGCATTATTTTTCTTAAACTTAATAGCAACTTTGGTAACCACAGTTATTACAATACTAATAACTGTTTTTTATGCTGATTCCATATTTATAATATTAAAATATGAATCCCTTATTCCGTATAAATGGTTTATTCCTGTATTTGTTTTATTTCAAGGATTTTATAAAACATTTAATTATTGGAATAGTAGAACAAAAAGATTTGACGGAATAGCCTTAGCAGGCGTTTTAAACTCATCTTCCACTAGAATAATTAATTTAATTTCCGGGCTATCAGGAAATACTTCTAATACTGCTATGATTGGGGCTTATACGGCTGGGCAAGTCGTTGCAACTTCTACAATAGGTTTACAAATTCTAAATAAAGATAGTGGTTATTTAAAAAGTAACTTCAAAATCAATAAAATATTAGAAGTTTTAAAACGATATAAAAAATTCCCTTTAATAGATATTTGGTCTGCTTTATTAAATACTTTATCTATAAATTTACCATCATTCATTTTGACTTACTACTTTAACTCTACTATTGTAGGTTTCTTTTCCTTTGGTCACAGAGTTCTGACTTTTCCTATTTCTTTAATAGGAAACTCTATTTCTCAGGTTTATTTTCAAAGAAGTGCTGAAGCTAAGCATGATGGGACCCTTGCTGAACTAACAGAAAATTTATTTAAACTACTTTGTGAAATATCAATTTCTCCCATGTTTATCTTTATGATGATTGCTCCTGATTTATTTAGTCTTGCATTTGGGCTAAAATGGTATGACGCAGGAATTTACGCAAGAATATTAGCCCCTTGGACTCTAGGGGTCTTTATTTGTTCTCCTTTATCATCGGTTGTTTCCACATTAGAAAAACAAGAAATAGGTTTATTTATGAATATTTTATTATTAGCTACTCGTGCAGTTTCTCTAATAATAGGCGGTATTTATCAGGATATTTATCTCGCTCTAATTTGTTTCTCTGCTTGTGGTGCATTAATATTTACAGGGTTTAACTTATACAGCATAACGTTAACCGGTTTGAAAATAAGAAAAATATTAAAAATAATATTAAACAACATTTTAAAAGCTTTTGCTTTTATTATTCCTTTAATAATTAGTAAAACTTTTAATAATTTACATATTGAACTAACTTTAGCAACTTTATTACTTCTTGTTTATTATGTATATTTATATAAAACCAATGCTAAATTTAAAAATTTAATTATGATTAAGTTAAAAAATGTCTAAGATAATATTACATTTCGAAAATATAAATGTTCATAATTTTACAAAAGATAATACTCTTTGCTTTGTTAATGGAAAGTATTATGAAAGAAGTAAAAGAGAGTCATCTGGCTTTGAAGAATGGTTAAGAAATTTAAATGGGTTTTATTCTATTGTATTGCTTGATTCATTTAAACGGTTAAATGATGAATGCTTTGAGGCTGAAAATATTTATATTGCTGTAGACAGAATCAGAAGTAAACCTCTTTTTTATTCCGAATATGAAAATAAATTGTATGTTAGCGATTCAGTAGAGTGGTTAAGAAAAAAGCTTAAAATAAACCATATCTCACAACTTAGCAAAGATGAATTTCTGCTAACTGGTTTTGTCACCGGTAATGATAGTTTATTTGAAGGTATAAAACAGTTACAGGCAGGACAATACCTTTTATTTAATGAAAATATTAATATATATAATTATTATTTATATGAGCACAGTGAACCTAAGGTAATCGACGATAATGATTTATTGACAAATGAATTAGATAAAGTTTGTGACATCATCATAAAAAGGGCAATTGAATATTCAAATAACAGACAGATTGTTATTCCTCTTAGTGGTGGTTACGATTCAAGATTGATTGCAACTAAGTTAAAACAACATAATTACACTAATATAGTTACATTTACTTATGGACTTCCAAACAATAACGAGTCTAACTTTTCAAAACAAGTCGCAAAATCATTAGGTCTAAAATGGCTATTTGTTGAATATAACTCAGAAAGCTTTGTAAAGGAATTATTGTCTTCGGATTTATTGAACTCTTATGAGTTATTCGCTTCTAATGCTGTTTCTATTCCACATATTCAAGATTTTTATTCAATAAAAAAATTATTAGAAAATAAGTTAATTGACAGTAATGCTGTAATTATGCCTGGTCATTCTGCTGACTTTGTTGCTGGCTCTCATATTCCTTTAGAATTATATCAAAATAATCATCGTAAAGAAGTAATTGATTACATAATTGAAAATCATTATTTGCTAAATCCGACATTAAAGCTTACAAATGATTTATATGACAAATTGTTGCTTCAAATATCTAAAAACAATTCATTAAATAATATAGAAATTGCCAACGAATTTGAAAAATGGGATTGGCAGGAAAGACAAGCAAAATTTATAGCTAATTCTGTCAGAGTCTATGATTATTTTAAATTAGATTGGTGGATGCCTTTTTGGGATGTTGATTTCTTAGAGTTTTGGCAGAAAATTCCTTTTATTTTAAGAAAGGATCATGAGTTTTATGTGGATTATGTAAAAAAAATATATAATAAGGTATCTCATTCTGAAATAAACTTAGGAAATGCTAATGATAAAGATAAGTTTTTTATTAAAACATTTTTAAGGAATACAATTAATAATATTTTTAAAAATAAGCCTGAATGTTTGAAAATAATAGAAAAGATAAAAAATAAAGTATTTAAAGCCTTAAATAAGGTTAATAAAAATGATTTAACCTATATTTTATTCATTAAATCAGAATTTCGTGATTTTTATATAAAAAATTATAAAAAAAATATTTCTATAAACGGTATATTAGCTTTATATTATATTAATTTATTAGAAAGAACTTTGAATAATGATTAACAAAGAAAAATATAGAGAGTTTTGTAAAAAAGAAAGTGGTATTCCTATATTTAGCAAGGATTGGTGGCTTGATTCTGTTTGCCCAGATAATAAATATTGGGATGTTATATTAATAGAAAAGGGTGGGCAAATAGTAGCAAGTATGCCATATATTATAGGTAAGAAGCGAAGTTTTAAAACTATTGAAATGCCTCAGCTTACTCAAAAATTAGGTCCCTATATAAAATACCCGGATAATCAGAAATATGATGCAAAGCTTAGCTACGAAAAAGAAATAATGACAGAACTAATAAATCAATTGCCTGATGTTGCTTATTTCAAACAAAATTTTAATTATTCAATAACAAATTGGCTTCCTTTTTATTGGAAAGGTTTTAGTCAGACTACATATTATACTTATGTAATTGAAAACACTAAGGATTTACAAATTATTGAAACTAATTTTTCGCACGCAAAAAGGAAGAATTTAAATAAATGCAGAAATTTATTAAAAATAGTTTTTGATATAGATGCAAAATCTTTTTACGAAAATCATAAAATGACATTACAAAAGCAAGGGCAGAAGATATCTTATTCATTTGATTTATTTAATAAAATTTATAATTCCGCATATAATAACAATTCCGCAAAAACAATAGCTGCTTTTGATAAAAATGGAAATCTCAATTCGGCTTTATTTATAATTTGGGATAAGGTCAGTGTTTATAATTTGATAAGTACAATTGATCCAGATTATAGAAATAATGGCTCAGCAACTTTATTAGTTCTTGAAGCAATAAAAATAGCAAATAAAAAAGGATTAAAATTTGATTTTGAAGGTTCAATGCTTGAAGGTGTAGAAAACTCATTCAGACAATTTGGCACTGTTCAAAAACCTTATTTTCAAATCAGCAAAACAAATTCCAAACTTTATAAACTTCTTTCTCTTGGCAAAGAAGCCATTAATATATTAATGAGTAAATAATATCAATGAATAATGACGGTTTAAATATAGTTTTAATCACTCAGGGAATATCAAGGGTTGTAAAACCTTTGTTTGAATCAAGGCATAATCTTATAGGTATAATTGAAGATGCTCCAAGAGACCAAAGAAAACCTGATTTTTTAAAAAGAAAGCTATTGGAAATAATTCATATATTCAAAGCATCAAATAATTTAAATGATTTTTGTAAAAAACATAACTTAGCTTATTTTTACTTAAATAAGGAAACAAAGAATAAGGTTATTGAATGGCTTGAAGTTATTAAGCCAGATATAATTGTTGTCTTCTCAATGTCTCATTTATTGAGTGAAGATATATTTAATTGGCCTAAGTATAAAACAATAAATCTTCATACAGCTTATTTACCAGAATTCAGAGGACCTAATCCTGATTTTTGGCATTATTATTACCAGGTAACAAATCCTGGAATTACAGTCCATTACATTGATAAAGGTGAAGATACTGGCGATATAATCTTTCAGGAAAGATACCGATTAGAATTAGGCATAAAATCGTCTCAAAGGTCAGATAAATTAGTTGGTGAAGTCGGAGTCAAATTACTTTTAAAAACCTTAGATGCGATTCAGAATGGCGATGCTCCAAGGATAAAACAACCAGTAATATCTCCAACCACAAGGGCAAGAAATTTAAAACCTGAAGAACATTCCTCTGTTATTAATTGGAAAGAGTGGAAAATAGATAGAATATGGAATTTGTTAAGAGGTACTGAATCATGGCTTAATGCTTTGCCGCCACCCAAAGGATTATTTGTAGGCCAAAGATGGATAATAGAAGAAATGATATTGAAAGATGATATTCCTAATGAATTATTTGGTAAAATAAGAAAAGAAAATGGAAAATACTTTGTTTATTGCAAAGGTGGCAAAATACATCTTTCAGTAAAACTTAAGTTAAAACCATTAATCAAAAGGTTATTAGGAATTGGTTAATTTCTTCTGAATTTGAAAAAACATTCATAACAAGAACTTCGATAAAAGAAAGAATAGAAAAGATATTATTTGAAAAGAATGATGGACTGTTAAATATGTTGCAAATAAACATCTCAGATAAATTCTTTATAGAAAAAAAATATATTATTAGAATACTCTTTAAAGAATTTCTTGGCTTGGATTATAGATTAAACATTAATGATTCCAGAAATAACTGTTATGAAATCGTATTACCAAACAACAAAAAACTATTATTTGAAGATTGTTTTTGGGTAGATAGCGATGAATCATATTTGAAGAAGGATAAATTACCTGTTAAAGTGGATTTTTCATTCAACCAGTTCATTGTAGAACAAAACATTCCAATTATTTATGGTAATGAGCGAATTGAAGTCAGCGAAGACTTAATAAATTGTGGAATAGATATTTTTGCATCAAGCTTTTTTATGTTGACTAGATGGGAAGAATATGTCAATGAAACAAGAGATCAGCATAACAGATTTCCTGCTACAGCTAGCTTAGCATTTAGGTTTGGCTTTCTAGACAGACCATTAGTTAATGAATATGTTGAAATGCTTTGGAATATGCTGAAATATCTAGGCTTCGAAAAAAAAAGAAAGCAGCATAATTTTGAAATGCTGTTGACTCACGATGTTGATTCTCCTTTTAAATACATAAATTGGAGATTTGGATTAGGAGAAATATGTAGAGACCTTTTCAAAAATCATAATATTAAACTTGCAACAGATGATTTACTTTATAAGATTAAATCTCATTTAAACCCAGATTATGATCCTTACAATACTTTTGATTTTCTGATGAATCAAAGTGAAAGACTAGGCTTAAAGTCTCACTTCTTCTTTATGGGAGGTGGTTTAAACGAGAATGATGGATATTTTGATATTCAAAATAAGAAAATTCAATCTTTAGTAAAAGAAATAAAAAACAGAGGCCATATTATTGGTTTTCATCCGTCTTATGAGGCTTATAAAAAACCTGAATTGTGGAAATCAGAAAAAGAAAATGTTGAAAAAAGCTTAAATATAGAAGTGAAAACAGGCAGAGAACATTATTTACGCTTTGAAACTCCATACACTTGGCAAATTTGGGAAGACAATAAAATGGATTGGGAATCTACTCTTATTTACGCAGATAAAGAAGGTTTCAGATGTGGAACTTGTTGGAGTTTCCCTGTTTTTAACTTCCTCACTAGAAAAGAACTGAATCTCTTGGAAAAACCATTAATAGTTATGGAAGCATGCTTTTTTAATTACCAAAAAGAAGCTCATCTTGAAAGTATAAAAGAAAGAATTAATTTTTTAAAAGATAAATGCAAAAAGTATAATGGCACTTTTGTTTATCTTTGGCATAATAGTCATTTAGCAAATGCAAACAAAAATCTATATATAGATACTATAAATCATTAGTATAGCTGTATGCCATATATATATTTATCTAGTCTAAGTTTTGGAATTTTTACTGAAGAATTTAGCTAAAATAGAAAAGCACCTGTCATGCAGGTGCTTTTAAAAGTTTTTTTGGATTATGGTATAATCTGCTTTGCTTGTTCAGCTTGAGCAAGAATATTCATCCATTCGTGTTCACAATCCATAATGATTCTCCTTTGCTTAAGCTTAATTATTTTCTTATGCTTGTGATATTAATAACAAAGTCGGATAAAGTCAATCAAATTTTTATATTTTTTTAAGTGTTTTTTTTAAAGAACCAAAATTTCACTAAACTTGATATTTTTCAGTAAAACTATTAACATGTACATTCAAATAGTCTATTAAATATAGATTATAAAAAAGAAAAACAAAAGTTTAAAAAAACAATAATAAAAACGGAAAACATAAAATGAATGTAATTTATTTATCACCACATTTCCCACCAAATTTTATAGAATTCGTAATTGGTCTCGCAAATAGAGGCATAAATGTACTAGGTATAGCCGAAGATCATTATGATAGCCTAGACGGAAGATTAAAAGGCTCTTTGGCTGACTACTATCAGGTAGGAAGCATGGAAGATTATGATCAAGTTTATCGTGCAGCAGCTTTTTTCTGCCATAAATGGGGTAGAATAGCAAGTGTAGAATCCAATAATGAATACTGGATGTTGTTGGAAGGCAAACTTCGTGAAGATTTCAATATTCCTGGTCCAAAGATTCAAGAAACAATAAATCTCCAGAAGAAATCTGAAATGAAAAAGCTTTTCATTAAAGCTGGTGCTCCAGTTGCTGATGGTATAATCATTACAGATAGAAAATCCCTAGATGAATTTATCAAGAAACATGGCTATCCTGTTTTTGCTAAGCCTGACCGTGGCGTAGGTGGAGCAGGCGGATTTAAGATTACTAACGAAGACGATGTTGCTAACTTCTGGTTAAAGAAACCTGAAGACTGTGAATACTTTGTAGAAGAATTTGTTGACGGCGCTTTAACTACTTTTGATGGTCTCGTTAATAAAGACGGTGAAGTCGAATTTACTTCTTCTCTATATTCTCCAAATTCAGCACATGATTTGTTAGCCAAGAATGATGATTTAAGCTTCTACATTAACAGAGTTATTCCTGCTGACCAGGAAGAAATTGGTAGAAGATGCTTAAAGGAATTCAATCTTAAGGCTAGATTCTTCCATCTTGAATTTTTAAGAAAGAAAGACGGCGGTTTGATTGTTATGGAAATGAACTGTCGTGCTCCTGGCGGATATACTGTTGACCTTATGAACTATGCCAACGACGTAAATATTTATCAGGAATGGGCAAACATGGTTGCTGGCAATCATTTCCAGGAAAAATTTGAACGTAAGTATTACGCAGCTCATATTTCTAGAAAAGATGGCAAGAACTATCTGCATGATAACGATGAAATCTTTGCTAGCTATGGTGATAAAATAGCTTCTTATCAGATTCTTCCTCCAATTTTTGCTGATGTTATGGGAAATGAAGCTTTCCTAGTCAGAGCAAAGACTGAAGAAGAAATCGCAGATATGGTTAAATTTATTCAGCAGAAAGCTTAATTAAAGGTAATCAAATGGCAGATTCAGTTAATAATTTGGGTCAGAAATTTGAACTTCACGGTTATACTGTCTTTTTTAATATTAAAGATAGTCTAGCTGCCGAAAGCATTCTCGACAGTCTTGATCGTGCAACCCCAATTTTTAAACAGGTTTTCAATCTAAACAGTGATCCAAAGGGAACATTCTATCTCTTGAATGATGCTTCTGAAATAGAATCTATTCTGGGGACTCCGGCAAAACCAAATGAATCAGTTCGCTTGGATTTGTTGACTGATACAATATGTATTCTTTTAAATAAAATAGATTCGGCTAACTGTGGAGAGACAGCCGTAAAAGAATTGGGCCATTTGATGTTTAATAAAGCTGTTAATGAGCGTGAAATTCGAATGAGACAGTGGAGAACTCCATCTTGGTTAAGAGAAGGAATTGTTCTTCAGGCTGCTTATAAGATTCGTCAAGATCAGATTCAATGGCTGCAGAGCGGATGGGAAAAACTTCAGACTGCTCAGAAGAATGGTCAGTTGTTAAAACCATCAATGATGTTAAAGGAAATATCTTTGATGTCAGATTCTGTAAAAAAAGAATTGGCCTTTTTCCAGTCGTTTTATATGGTTAGATTACTGCTGACTATTTATTGTGATAGTTTCTTTTCAAAGTATTCTACTCTTATGAAAGCTTTGGAAGATATGGAGTCTGAAACTTGTTTCAGACAGATAACAAGTTTTAGTTTTGATAAGTTTTACTCAATGTTTGAGAATTGGGTTCAAAAAACTAACGCTTGGACTGCGATGGAATAAAAGAATATACTGCTCGATAACTCTTGCGTTAGACAAATTGTTATCGAGCATATTTTTTTTATGATTTGGAAGGAATAATAGTGAAACTAAACCGAACAGAAAAGATTACTTTTTCAGTTTTGACTTTTACGTTAGTGTTCGGTTTTATGCTTCTTATTGTTAGATTATCTAATGCTAATTCAAACGCCAGTGGCATTATTTTCAATATTAATAATATTGCTCAGTTCACAGATAGGACCCCATTAGAAAAAACTATTTATTTTGATGAAGTTGAAAGCCAGAATAAACTGAATCTTAACAGAACTAATCTGGTCAGTATAAAAAAGATTCCCTGTCTTAGTGCTCCTATGGCGAAACGTATTTTTGAATTTATTACAGAAAAAGGCCAAATAAAAGATTTGACCGACTTGCTTGAAGTAAAGGGAATGTCTAGAAAAAGACTGAGAGAATTAGATAAATATGCTACTGTTATGGGAGGACACGCTGGTTCGGCTGCCTGGGGTAGTAAAGTAGATTTGAATTTTGCATCTGAAGCAGAACTTACTAATTTGCCTGGAATTAGCAAAAAAATGGCAGAAAAAATAATTATTTTCAGGAACTCTAACGGAGGTTTCCGCTCAATTGATGAATTGTATGAAATTCCAGGACTTACAGAAAAAACTATCAAGCGTTTTATTGATAGTGTTGAGGTTAAATAATGCATAGTTTTGGAATAAAAGAAAGGCCTTTTAGCAAACAGGCAACAAGAGTAATTCTAGCTGTTCTTATTGTTTTGAATATTCTTGTATTTGCCCTTTTATTTAGTAAAAATATGCTTGGTTTGTTAAATGTAAATGTTTCACCACAGCTTAAGATTGATTTTGTTAATGTAGGGCAGGGTGACTGCTGTTTAATAAGAACACCTAAGGGCAGAACCTTTGTGATAGACGGTGGAACTAATGTAAGTGAAGAAGACGCAAAAAAACTTGGTCGTGAACTGATTTACAAATATGTTCAAAAACTCAATATTAAAAAGATAGATGGGGTTGTCGTTACACACTGGCATGTAGACGATTTTTCCGGGCTTATTCCTTTAATTAAGCAATCTGATGTTTCCTGTGTTTATGAAACTCCTATTGGTTTTATTAATGAGTTTTATAATGATTTTGACGAAGCCTGCAAAAACAAGAATGTTAAACGTATTAGTGTAACAGCAGGAAATGTATTAGAGTGGGGCGATGAACTCTTTGTTCAGGTTCTTAACCCTGAAGATATCTTCGGTTCTGCTTTACATTCTGAAATTAACAATGATGCGATAGTTCTTCTTGTTAGATATGGGAAAGTGCAGGTTTTACTTTGTGCTGATATTCAGGAAGACGCTGAACGCGAAGTTATTAAGTTTAATGAAGGCATTAAAAGCCAGATTATTAAAATTCCCGACCATGGTGCCGAAAGAAGCGCTTATAAGCCTTTCTTTAAATTAGTTGGTGCTCAAGATGGAATAATCAGTGTCGGAGCAAACAATAAATTCGGTTACCCATCGGTAAAGGCATTAGATCTTTTTGAAGAACTGGGAATGAAGATATATAGAACTGATAAAAACGGAAACATACATCTCAGCATAGGAGGAAAAGACGAAAAAGACTATTCTATTGCTGTAGATTATAACCGAATACTTGATTAAATGGGGTAAGAAATGAAAGAATTAATAGATAAATTGCTCGCATATAAGTCTGACAACGACTTTGAAGAAGCAGAAAAACTTGCTTTTGCAAATTTCCTGCAAAAGAACGATGATGCTTATTATAGAACAAATACTATTGCTCATATCACATCCTCTTCCTGGATTGTAAACGAGGATTTTTCGAAAGTCCTGATGTGTTATCATACTATTTACAAATCTTGGAGTTGGACTGGTGGTCATGCTGATGGAGACAAAGATTTAAAAGCAGTAGCTATTCGAGAAGCTAAAGAAGAAACAGGAATTGAAAATATTGAACTGATTCTTCCTGATTTCTTTGATGTTGAGGTTATTCCTGTTCCTGCTCATTATAAAAGAGGTTTTGCTGTTGGCAACCATTTGCATTTGAATGTTACTTACTTATTAAAAGCAAATGAAAGAGATATTTTAAAAGTTAAAGAAGACGAAAATACAAAAGTTGCATGGTTAGATGTTAATAGACTAGATGAACTTATTGAAGAACGTGATATGCTTCCTCTTTATCATAGATTGCATAGAAAGGCACTGACATATAAAAACTCGTTCAAAATCTGATTTAAATTTAAGGGTTTTATAAAAAAGATTATACATTTTCTATTGACCGAATTATTTAAATTTATCTATAATAGATGAATTCATAGGAAAGGACATAAGAATATTTAGATAACACAATCAAAGATTTTTGATATTGATTTTTCAAATGTAGAAGAACATTCAGCCCAATGGACTAAACTAAAAGAAACAAACGAAGGACTTCAGAAAATACTTGAAGTAGTTAATAAGCCGGGTAAAGCAATAATATTCAGTCATGATGACCCAGACGGCATCACTAGCGGATTGATTTGTAAAAGAATGCTTATTAAGAAAGGCTGGAAAGTTAAACATTATATGCCGGAAGGCTTTAAAATTCAGCCCGAACAGTTAGATAAAGCTCTCAAAGAATTCCCTGAAGCAGAATGTGTATTCATG
>JAEEGL011580910.1_pt1 | contig 11857 bp, 5 predicted proteins | sample 9134231 | NCBI WGS metagenome assembly JAEEGL01 (sample SAMN16246548, study PRJNA631951) | gut metagenome | biome: gut microbiome; feature: rumen; material: fiber-attached | host: Bos | place: Iran: Karaj | collected 2018-10 | reverse complement strand
TGCTATCGAAGGATAATAAAGACGCGCATCCCAAGCAAACTGAACCAATCGAGGGGCTCATCACCAACCGTGGTGAGTCCCTTTTCTTACTGAAAGGTCAATGCAACCCCCTGCCCGGATAATGCAACCCCCTGCAACCCCCTCGGGGTGATGCAACCGGTTGCAGGATACAGGACTGGAACCGGGTTGCAATTGTATCAAAATAAGAGTCCTTAGCCACCCAACAACCCTAGCTTTGATACGAAGTCGGGGTTGTTTCTTTTTGCCCGGAAACCATTATGAATAAAGGGTTCTGCAATTCTTCCCGTAGGGTCATGCTGCCGGTTTTATGGTTTTTCGACCTCATTTTCGCCTTTTCGCCGGTCGATAGCCCTACGGGAACCCCTGTCTATGTAGGGTTTCTTGCATGCGAGATTCTGTCAACATACCTGCCTCCGGTCATCGTGCTGCGGCGCCGGCATGGGCGGTCTGCTTATTTTGAAGCCGTCTGTCCGCTCAGAAGCCGGTCCATGTGCTCGCGGACACGATCGTCCGGCTCTGCGTCGCGGAGGGAGGAAAGGAGACGATGAAACTCCGGGAGCAGGTCGTGCAGCGGGTTTCCTGTCTTGCTGACCCAGGCTTCAAGGACCTGCAGCGAGATGTTCCTCGTGCGTACGGGATCGCAATGCAGTCCCGTCTCGATGAAATCCTGCCCTTCAAGCGGGAATTCGGTCAGCTGCCAAAGCAGGCATTCGAAGATCCACTGAGTCAGATTCCCGGTTCCCGGGCCGGGCGAAGCGCCGGGAGCCTTATTCAACTCATCGAGCGGAAGCTTCTGTCGATAAAGCGTCAGTACCGCGTGCCGGTAATCCGGATCGTCCATCAGATACCTGCTGAGCCAGTGCTTTGACTGCAGGTCCGATTTCAGGATGTCCAGGATCTGAGCACGGCAGTCGATGCCGAGCTCGATGGCCAGCTCAATACAGCGCCCGGTTTTGACCGCCTCCGAAACGGCTGATCGGCAGGCGTCGGAAGTCAGGAGTTCCCGACACCGCACGATGATCTCCGACTCAGGCTCGCGGTCATCCTGCAGGCAATCGCGGAGTTTTTGTATGTTTTCATAATCCTCGGCCGTCAGGGGCATCCGCTGTGCCGCCCGCAGATAATCCAGGATGCTTTCGTCAGCGTTTTTGAGGGCGGTTATCCCCTCAGCCGGACCGTCGTCCAGCATGGCGGCCAGGATGACCCCGATCCCGGTGAATTCATCGGGCGTAACGCTGCCTTTGAGCGTTTCCTCCGCATTTCCCTTCCGCCAGCATGTCAAGGCCGAATAGGCATGGTTGACATCGTTGCGCACCCCATCGGTCAGGAACCATGAACGGATCGCATCCGTTGCCGGCTCAAGCCGTTCTGCGGCATGGATGCGCCCCCAGCCGTGCACCTTTCGGGCCAGATCCCAGATCTCGTCGTTCCGGTCGCGCCATGTTGACATGATGAAAACGGCAAACAGCGTAAACTCATCGCTGAGGCCAAGGGTTTTGACGACGGATCTGACGGACGGGTTATGATCGGTCCGGAACACTCCCAAGATGGATAATCCGAATTTGACACATTCTTTGTCCCCGGAATCACGCATCGCATGGAGGGCATAATTCCACAGATTCGGTGCGCTGAGTGTTTGACGGTGCTCAATGATCCATGACTGAAGGATCTCGATCAAGGATAACGCCCGGCTCTCTTTGCCGAGCGCCAGAAACAGCTCGTCCGCTTTATCGGTCAGGCCGTCTGATGCGGCCAGGATCGCCTCGCCGACTTTTGCGGCCGTTTCTTTGTTCGGATTCGGGGATTGCATGTGATACATGGCAATGCCATCCGCGGCTCCGTCCGCAAAACGAAGTTCGCTTTGGGCTGCCTGCTCTTTCGGCAGTGAAAAGCCGGCGGGCAATTCGCCGTCCGTGGCTGCGGCTGATATGATCTCATACAGTGATCCCGGGTTTCTCACATCCATCATTCCTTTCACGATCGGCCAAAGAGGTCAGACCCGTCAAAACGCCCTGTTCATGCACGGCTGAACTGCGGCAGGCCCTCGATGGCATAAACGCGCACCGGGCACGAGTCCAGGCCGATGATGGGCAGCGGAGCATAGCTGATGAAGAACGTGTCGGTCCTGAGAAGTTCCAGATTCTGCAGGACTTCCAGAAAGAGGCAGTTCTGTGCCATGAGGATGTCGTGGAAGGGTTTGACGTTCTCGTTGCTGTCCTCGATGGAAACGCCGTCGCCAAACCCCACGCATTGCGCGCCGTGAGCCGCAAGCCACCTGGCGCTGTCCTCCCCCACGACCAGGCGGTGATCGTCCGGGCCGTTGGTGGCGGGGGTGAAGGGCGGCAGCTTGTGCGGGCTGTCCAGGATCACCGTGTCTCCGGGCAGCATCCGGCTGCCGATCGCCTTTTCGAGATCGTCGCCGGTGATCTGATGGTTGGCGGGCAGATCCAGCACCGCATAGACGGCACGGCCCAGAAAGTTCGTCAGCGGAAGCTCCGCGACGGACGGCCAGTTCTCGTCATGGTGGTAGGGGCATTCGCAGTGTGTGCCCAGGTGGCTGGTCAGATCCATGATGGTGTGGAAATCCGGGATGCTTCCGCCGGTGTTGAAACGCCACAGGCGGCAGCGGCGGCTTTCCGTGTTCGGATCCAGCACTTTGGTCAGATCCACGATATGAAGCCCGCCCAGGCTGTACTCTTTGGGCGGCATCTGTTCGGGCCTTCTCGAGGGATAACCCGCGGTCCAGTCGTAGTCAGACATGCTTTCATCTCCCGTCTGTTTGTCGTCAGGGCCTTCGGAGGCGTTCCGCAAACCCGGTCCCGTCACTCTCCCCACCGGTCAAAGCGCAGCGCAGCGGTCCCGTCCCGGGAAAACCGATCATGGCCCCGCCGATGCGCAGGCCGGTCACATCCCGGTCCTCCGCCGTGACGGTCTCCCGCTGCCTCTCCGCCATGCCGCGGCTCTGCACCATCGGGACACAGGCTTCCGGTCCCTGCCGAAGGCCTGCCGGATGCATTCACCCGATCTGCAGTCGTTGACGCGGAAACCGAAGGAGGTCGGGAATCCGGACATGATGCTGCGGGCGCGCTGCCCGCCGCAATTCTCGAAGATCTGCTGATCACCCGCGGCATGAATCATGAACTGAGGCCATTATAGCCTTTTGAGGGGGGAAAAGCAAGCCCCGGCAAGCGGATCAGCCTGCGCGGACATCCATTGTTTGTCATGGATCACCCCACCCCCGGCCGGCTTTGAAAGGCGCTCCCGCGGAGCGCGGGCAAGGCAGACTTTGGTCGCCGTTTTGCCCCTGCCTTCCCCTTCAGGAAGGGGGACCGCCGAGGCGGTGGATGAAGCAGCCCCGCGAAGCGCGGGCAGGGAAGCGGTGCCCCGGCTCCCCCGGAAAGGCGTTCTCGGGTGTTCCTCCCGCCTCCCGCCGCGCGAAGGCTGAACGGCAGCCGCTGCGGATGTCCGCCCGGCCCTGTTGAGCCGCCATGCGATTGGAGAAAAAGGTTGCCTCCCCCATGGGTTTGTGATAGAATGAGGTACCACAGGCTGCGTACGGTTCTTTTGGTTTACCGCCGCACGGTATGATACTGGGATCGGAGGACTGGATCATGAAGAGAAAGATGACATTGCGCGCCGGCCTCGTCGCCCTTGTGGCGGTGCTGGCCGTTTGCTGGCTGGCATCTGCCCCGGCCGAAACGCCGGAGGGCTACCCCGCCGTCCGGATCGACCCGGACACGAACCTGCCGTACGACTTCGGCGGGGCCACGATCTACATCTACGACTACTGGTCGGGTTCAGAAGGCACCGACGCGCGCGAGGAGAACCCGGACGCGGCCACCGCCGCGCTCTACGCCTACCGCGACTGGCTGATGCAGACTTACAACTGCCACATCGTCCAGAAGCAGGGCGGCGACTGGGGCAGCCAGATCACGGAGTACAACAGCTTCGTGGCGATGCCGGACGGTTCCTACCGGATCTACATCATTGAGCCGGGCAGCGTGCAGCCGATCCTGAACAGCGGCACCGCCGCGAACTGGAACACCGGGCTGGTGGACCTGACCGACGAGAAGTGGAACGCCGCGACGGTCGGGCAGAACACCGTGGACGGCGCCACCTACGGCGTGAGCACGGGCAAGTCCCAGCCGCGGCAGCTGCTTTACTTCAACAAGCGCCTGCTGACCGAGGCCGGCATCGACTGGAACGATATCTACGACATGCAGGCGAACGGCACCTGGACCTGGGAAGCCTTCACCGGCATCCTCGCGCAGGTGCAGCGGGATACCGACGGCGACGGCGTGACGGATGTCTGGGGCCTGCTCGGCAGTTCGACCGATTTCTACCGCATCGCTGTGTTCTCCAACGGCGCCTGCTTCTTTGACGAAAATGGCGACGGCGCCCTGGAGCCCGTCATGGACAGCGACGAGGCGATCTCCGCCCTGAACTGGGCCAGGGGCACCTGGCAGACCTACGCGAAGCCCGAGCCGGAAGGCGCACAATGGGACTGGTACAAGGACGACTGGAAGCAGGGCGGCGCGGCCTTTTACATGTACCAGGCCTACGGCGGCTTCAGCGACAATTCCGAGATGGGCGACATGACGGACCCCTGGGGCGCCGTGGCCTTCCCCATCGGCCCCAGCGGCGACACCTACGTGACGATCGGCGCGGAGAACGTGGCCGTGCTGCCCGACGTCTATGACGCGAAGCATGCCGCCATGCTGACCATGATCTACGACCTGTGGACCACCCCCGTCCCCGGATACGAGGAAGACGACTGGGTCGGCAACAAGCTGAATTACACGGACGAGCGCGCTGTATACGAGACCTACGCCATGCTGCGCGAGCCGGAGCACGTCGTCCCGGATAAGACCTTCCTGCTGGGGTCGCTCAACGACATCCTCGGCATGCCCCTGCTGTGGCTGCTGGATACCGAGACGCCCGCCGACGCCATCAGCGGCTCGATGACGACCTGGGACCACCTCTGTGATGAATTCAACGCGCTGTATCAGGGGGACGGCGTCCTGTTCACCTGCACCGACGGCGTCCTCTCCATCCACGGCAGGGGGCCGCTGCCGGACTCCCGTGAATGGTCCGCCTTCAGCGGCGAGGCCACGCAGATCGTCATCACCGGCCGTGTCACCTCCGTCTGCGACAGTGCCTTCGAGGGCTTCTCGCTGGTGACCGAGGTCACGCTGCCGAACGGCGTCCTTTCGATCGGCGCGGACGCCTTCTCCGGCTGCAGCAGCCTGGAGACGATCCACCTGCCCCGCACCCTGACCTCGATCGGTGACGGCGCCTTCACGGGCTGCACCGCGCTGACCGACGTCCTCTTCGGCGGCACGGAGGCGCAGTGGGCAGACATGACGGTGGGCCTGAACAATGGGGCGCTCTCCGGCGCCACGGTCCAGTACAACGTCCACAGCATCATCGCCGAAGGGTACCTGGGCGCCAACCTGACCTGGACGGTGGACGACGACCGCGTGCTGACCATCTGCGGCGAAGGCGCAATGGATCAGTGCGGCTACAACTGGCCCTGGGACGAACACCGGGCCATGATCCGCAAGGTCGTGCTGATGCCCGGCGTGACCAGCATCTGCATGGATGCCTTCTCGGACCACAGGAGCCTGACGGAGGTCGTCATCCCCGATACCGTGACGCAGATCGACTATTTCCCCTTCGAGATGTCCGGCAATCTGCGCAGCATGTGGCTCCCCGACAGCGTCACGAACGTCAGCGAGCTGGTGTTCGCCTTCAGCTCCGTCGAAAACGTGTACGTGTCCGAGACGCATCCCACATATGTCAGCGTGGACGGCGTCCTGTACAGCAAGGACATGACCGTCCTCGGGGTGATGCCCGGCGGCCGGACCGGCACCTACAACATCCCCGCGGGCGTGACGCAGGTCCCGCAGCAGATGGGATACGCCCGGCTTTCCGCCGTCACCGTGGACCCGGCCAACACCGCGTATGCCGCCGTCGACGGCAATCTCTACGACAAGGCCGTCACGACGCTCCTGTGGTGCCCGCCCGGATCCCCCGCCGCCGACATCGTGATCCCGGAAGGCGTGACCGGCATCTTTTACGGCGCGTTCATGAACTGCACGAACATCCGCTGCATCTCCTATCCGGCCAGCATGACGTCCATCCCCGTCACCGGCTGGCCGTATACGCTGAGCGCGGTGCGCGTCTCGCCCGCCAACCCGAACTACAAGGTCACGGACGGCATCCTGTACAGCAAGGACGGCACCGTGCTGATCGGCTGTCCCCCCGGGATGACCGGCGACATCACGGTCCCGGACGGCGTGGAGACCATCGGGCATAACGCGTTCGCTTCGACCGGCGGCGTGACCGGCATCACGCTGCCGGATTCGGTGATGACCATCGAGAGCTGGGCGTTCTCGTGGAGCGGCATCCGGAGCATACGCATCCCGGGCGGGGTGACCAGCATCCCCGAGGGTGCCTTCAACTGGTGTGAGTCCCTGGCGGATGTCTATTACGGCGGCTCCCTGTCGATGTGGAACTCCATGAGCATCGGCAGCGAAAACGAATGGCTGACCAACGCGACCCTCCATCCCACGGCGCAGCGCATGGCACAGGGCACCTGCGGCGAGAACGTGACCTGGGCGCTGACGGACGACGGCGTCCTGACCGTCAGCGGCACGGGCCCCATGGCGTCTTACCGGAATTACAGGGAATACGCCTGGTATGTCCATAATTCGCAGATCACGTCCGTGGTCGTGGAGGAGGGCGTGACCTCCGTCGGCGACTACGCGTTCTGCTACAACGGCAACCTGCGATCCGTCACGCTCCCGGCCGGACTGACCTCCATCGGCATCTCCGCGTTCGAGTCCACCGGCATCCGCGGCATCACGATCCCGGACAGCGTGACCTCGATCGGCGAATTCGCCTTCTCGGGGTGCGAAAGCCTGCGGGACACGGACGGCTTCATCATCGTCCGGGGCGTGCTGTACAGCTACCGGGGCGACGCGGCGGAGCTGGTCATCCCCAGCGGCGTGACCCGGATCGAGTCGGGCGCCTGCGCGGAACTGTGGAACACGACCAGCGTGGTGATCCCGGATACGGTCACCGTCATCGGCAGCCAGGCGTTCATCCACTGCCAGGTCCTGGAGAGCGTGACGATCCCCTCCGGCGTGACGGAGATCGGCGAGAGCGCCTTCGCCAATTGCCCGATGCTGAAGGACGCGAACGGCTTCGTCATCGTTGACCATGTGCTCTACAGCGCCACCACCGCCGCGGCGGCCCTGGAGATCCCGGCGGACGTGACCGCCATCAGCGGCTGCATCGAGGATACGGAGGGCGCGCTGACCACCGTCAGCATCCCGGCCGGCGTCACGAGCATCACCCCCGGCGCTTTCGCAATGTGCTACCGGCTGACCGCCATCAACGTCAGCGAAGACAATCCGGCTTACTGCTCCGTCGACGGTGTCCTCTACAACAAGGCGCAGACGGAACTGATCTCCTGCCCGAAGGCGAAAACGTCGGTGGCGATCCCCGACACCGTGACCCGCATCGGGGTCGAAGCTTTCATCGAGAGCAGCCTGACCTCCGTCACGCTTCCGGCAGGTCTGACCGAGATCGGAAGCGCCGCCTTCGCAAGCTGCGGGAATCTGACGTCCATCGTGATCCCCGACACCGTGACCGTCATCGGCGACGGCGCGTTCGCGCGCTGCGCGCTGACCTCCGTCGATATCCCGAACAGCGTGACCTCCATCGGCAACAGCGCGTTCGTCGCGACCGGGCTGACCTCCGTCATCGTCCCCGACAGCGTGACATCGCTCGGCGACAGCGCCTTCGCCGCCTGCCAGAACCTGCAGTCCGTCACGCTGCCGGCCGGCCTGACCGCCATCCCCGCCGACCTGTTCTCGTGGGACAGCAGACTCACCGCGATCACCATCCCCTCCACCGTGACCTCCGTCGGCGCGGGCGCGTTCCAGGGCACCGGGATCACCTCCGTCACCCTGCCGGCGGGCCTGACCCGGATCGGCGCCGATGCCTTCGCGGACTGCGCAAGCCTGAACGAGGTGATCTTCCTCGGCACACGGGCCGCGTGGTACGATATGCTGGCCGACAACGCCAACAACAAGCTGTATGAAGTCCAGGTCCGTTTCCCCGAGGATCCCGTGATCGCGGCAAACGGCACCTGCGGCGAAAACGTGACCTGGGTCCTGACGGACGACGGCACCCTGATCATCAGCGGCACCGGCCCCATGGATTCCTACGCGGATTACCAGGACTGCCCCTGGTACACATACGGCTGCAACCAGCAGATCTCTGCCGTCGTCGTGAAGGACGGCGTGACCGCCATCGGCAGCCGTGCGTTCTACATGATATGGATCACGTCCGTTTCCATCGGCCGCGATGTGACCGTCATCGGCGACGAAGCCTTTGCCTGCACGGACCAGCTGACCTCCGTCGCGCTCCCCTCCGGCCTGACCCGGATCGGCGCCCATGCCTTCGACGGCAGTGCCTTGACGAGCATCACGATCCCCGACAGCGTGACCTTCATCGGCGAACAGGCCTTCTCGTACTGCTACGGCCTGGTGGACGCGGATGGCTTCGTGATCATCCGGGACGTGCTGTATCTGTACAGCGGGTCCGCGACCGAACTGGTCATCCCCGACGGCGTGACCCGGATCGAAGCGTATGCGTTCGAGAACCGCGATGGGATCACCAGCGTGACGATCCCGGACTCGGTGACCGCCATCGGCGATCGGGCGTTCTGTTACTGCACATCACTGGAGAGCTGTCCGATCCCGTCCGGCGTGACGGAGATGGGCAGCGCTGTCTTCTTCGGATGCCCGAATATGGCGGACGACGACGGCTTCGTCATTGTCAACCATGTGCTTGTCAGCTACAGCGGCAGCGCGACGGTCCTGGAGATCCCGGCCGGCGTCACCGCCATCAGCGGCAGCAGCGTCATGGATCAGAACGCGACGCTGACGACCATTGTGATCCCGGACAGCGTGACCTCCATCGGTCCCGGCGCCTTCTCGATGTGCTTTGAACTGACTGACGTGATCGTCAGCGCCGGCAACCCGGCCTACTGCTCCGTCGACGGCGTCCTCTACGACAAAGCGCAGACGGAACTGATCTTCTGCCCGGCGCGGAAAGCGGAGGTAGCGATCCCGAACACCGTGACCCGCATCGACGACTGCGCCTTCGAAACAGGCGCCGTGACCTCCCTGACCCTGCCGGACAGCGTGACCTATATCGGAGACCGCGCCTTCGGTGGCACCGGCCTGGCTTCCATCAACCTGCCGAACGGCCTGACCCACATCGGAGAGCGCGCGTTCGCGGGCACCGCGCTGACCGTCGCCGCGATCCCGGGCAGTGTGACGGAGCTCGGCGAGGCTGCCTTCGCGTATTGCCCGAACCTGGAGACCGTCATCCTGCCGGAAGGCCTGACCGTCATCCCGAATGAACTGTTCAGCGGTGACTGGAGAGTGACTGAAGTCGGCATTCCTTCCTCCGTGACCGTCATCGGCACGCGTGCGTTCGAGAACACCGGGATCACCGCCGTCACGCTGCCGGCCGGCTTGACCCGAATCGGCCCCTACGCATTCCAGTTCTGCACAAGCCTGCAGCAAGTGACCTTCCTCGGCACGTGGGGGCAGTGGGAGATCCTGCTGATCGACGGATCCAACCCTGAACTGAGCGATGTCCGGGTCCGCTTCCCCGCCGATCCCATCCGGGCAAGCGGCACCTGCGGCGAGGACCTGACCTGGACCCTCAACGACGACGGCGTCCTGACCGTCAGCGGCGCCGGCGCGATCCCGGACTACACCTGGGAGAACCTGGCCCCGTGGTACGATTGCGTGGGCGATGTCACCGCGGTCGTGATCGGCAGCGGCGTGACCCGGATCGGAAACCTGGCCTTCTCCTGGTGCGGCGGCCTGACGACCGTCACGATCCCCGCCACCGTCACCGAGATCGGGATCGGCGCCTTCGGATCCTGCAACAGCATCACCCGGATCAACTACAACGGCTCCCAGTTCGACTGGGCCGATATCCCGGTGACCCGCGACAACGGCAGCCTCTACAGCGCGCTGCTCTACTGCGATTATGTCGCGACTCTCACCCTTCCTCAGAGCCTCACGGTGATCGAGTCGGGAGCCTTCACCGGCCTGCCCCGGACCACCGCCATCCGCATCCCCTCCGGCGTGGCCGAAATCGCGGCCGACGCCTTCGATCCCGGCACGGCGCTCATCGTGCCCGCCGGCAGCCCCTGGGTCCGGTGGGCCGCCGATCACGGCTACGTGGCTGTGGAGGAGTAACACCTTCGGATCCCTGACAAAAGGCCCGCGGGAGAGGCTCGTCCCTTCCCGCGGGCCTTTTGCGGCCTTCGGGAACGCTTCACGAGGACGCGCCGGCGAAAAGATGGTCCGGAACGCCTCGCACGCATGGTTGAAAAGCATTCTGCCGACCGCATGGGACAAGCCGTTCGGCGCGGCCTGTGACGGCAAGCCGGCGAACGCCTCGGGCGGCGAATCATGACGCGTCCGGCAGCCGAAACAAAAGGGGCGGGACGATCTGTCCCCCCTTGCGGATCCCAAGCTGCCCAGGCATGCCCGATAACGATCGGAACGACTTGATTTGAAGTGAAGCGGCGTGCCCACGGAAAAGCGGGAACCGCCCGGATCTTTCCCGGAGAACCGCTGCGCAGGGCTGCGGACGGCTCCCGCCGGTATACACGGGCGAAAAGCGAGCCTTGCGACTCCGTCCGGACATCACAGGAGACGGCAAACGGGGTCGACTTCACGCGCTGCATGGAGCACGATGCGGATATGCTCCCCGGGTAACTGTTCAGTCGGTCGACAGACCCACATGGATGGACAGGAAACACACGGATCGGGCAGCTTCCGTGCGGGCCGGCCAACAGCGGGTGCGGGCCGCAGGCCCGCGCTCTCTTCTCCCCCTTTCCCCGGGAAGGAGGCAGGGGGATGGGGCGCAGCGGCCTGGAGAGCATCTGCTTACACAGATCACAGGGCGGACTGAACCGTTACCTTCCCGGAACCCTTCGGGCCTGCACGGCCAAAGGAGCGAAAGCGTCCGGCCTCATATATGTTTCCCGGCGCCCGGGACCGCCTGCGGCGATCCTCCCTGACTGTCCCGAAGGCCGTACCGGGCCGCGATGTCCAGGAACCGCCGGTAAAACCCCTCCCGGAAGAACACGCACATGCGGCGGTCGATGCCGTCGATCCCGCTGCCCTGGGCCAGGGCTTCCGCCCGGCAGCCGAACCGGCAGTGCCCGGCCCATTCGCACCGGCTGCATTCCGGGTTTTGCTTCTTCATCTTCCCGACGGTGCAGAGGCACTGCCGGATGAAGGGCCCGTCCGTCAGGAGGGCGTGGAGGTCGTCGGTATAGGCGTTCCCCCAGTCGATGCCCAGCGCTTTTGTAATGCCCGAAAGGCCGAGGCAGAGCATGATCCGCCCGTCGCAGTCGATAAAGGGCATCTTGTAGCCGTCCGGGCAGGCGGCGATGCGGTCCTCCCGTTCACAGTCGCGATGCATGTCCGGGACGATGCTGACCCGGCGGGAACCCCGGTCGTTCTTCCAGTAGGACCATACGTCCAGGGACATATCGATCCGGTTCTCATACCACCAGGGCAGCAGCCCGCAGAGGTATTCGAGCCACTCCTTCGGATCCAGGGACTGTTCCGGCGCATCGGCCACCCACCGCACGGAAGGCTCGATCGTCGTGATCCGCAGCCGGTCGACCCCCAGTTCCCGCAGCCGGAGGATCGTCGGGCGGATCGCGTCGAGGCTGGCGCGCCAGACGCAGTAATGCACATGCACAAAAAAGCCCTTCGACTTGAGC
>JAEEGL010851972.1_pt1 | contig 11857 bp, 11 predicted proteins | sample 9134231 | NCBI WGS metagenome assembly JAEEGL01 (sample SAMN16246548, study PRJNA631951) | gut metagenome | biome: gut microbiome; feature: rumen; material: fiber-attached | host: Bos | place: Iran: Karaj | collected 2018-10 | reverse complement strand
GGCTCATAACCGGGCGGTTGTAGGTTCGAGTCCTACAAGGTCCACCACTTTATTTTGCAGGTGTGGCGAAATTGGCAGACGCACTAGACTTAGGATCTAGCGGAGCAATCCATGGGGGTTCAAGTCCCTTCACCTGCACCATTAAAGAATTTGGTTGAACTTTAGTTCAATTTACTAATAAATATCAATTCTAGAAATGGAATTGATTTTTTGTTGTGTAAAAGAAATGGATGATTTAATGGTAAATATTATTAAAGAAGATTTAGATTTAAGCAAAGAAAGAGATGACTTTGAAAGATAAATTCAATGTCATCTCAAATTTTTTTAATGTAGTTATTTAAGCTATTGTATTTGATAGAACTTTAAAAATTACTGCAACAATTTGAAGAATAATCCAAACATAAGAAATAATTTCTAATTTTCTTAATAGTTTAACCTTAAGCTCATCTTTTTCATCTTTAAACATATATATTAGAAACCATGCTACTGGCCAAGCAAATGAAACGAAAAAAACTGAAATTGTTGCTAAAGTATACTTTAAACCATATTTTTTTGCCATAACTATTTCCTCCTATAATAAAAGTATAACATATTTTTAAATAATTTTGTTAAAATTACTAAAATTTATGGCATAATATATATAGAACTGATATTTATTAGTTTGCTTTTAATAAATATAATTGTTCAAAATAGGCTCTTGTATTGCACCACTGAAAAAATTATATGCTAACAGTTATGTTAGTTTTATATTTAATTAAAAAACGATGACTTATAATCTAAGTAATCGTTTTATTATTACAATAAATTATTAATAAATTCTGTAACGCTTTCAAGTTCTCCTCTTATTTGGTAAACTTCACATTTGTCAAATAATTTATTAATAAAATTGATTCTTTTCTTAATATTTTTTGAGTTGTCAAAATTAGGTATAACTAATGGTAAGATATTTCCATCATTACCTACAGGTATTAAATCATTACCTTTAATTGTTCCACCTATATTAGATAATATCTGCAATTTATATTTTAACCAAAAATCTCTTCTTTCTTCTTCGTTTAAATCATATTTTTTAACATTACATCCCTTTACTAAAGAATCTAATTTGACAAAAAATATATATTTTACTTGTGTACTTCCTTCTTTTCTAAGAATATTTAAATCATCTGTACTCATTTTTAATTTATCATACCAAGGTAGGCTTTTTTTATTATGATTTTTAGTTGTATCATCATAAAATGATTTTGAATATGTTTCTAAACTATTTAATCTAAATCTAAAACTCTTATCTCCTCTTAAAAATATTGGTTTGTTATTTATAAACTTTATTACTGATGCATCATTTGATCTCATAATACAATTGTAATTTTGACATAAAGATAAAGCAGTTGTAGTTTTTCCACCTTCTGATGGCGCAAGTAATAAAACAACATTATTATCTTTTTCTACAGCAGATGAGTGTAATTTTATCTCATTATTCTTTTGTCTTAATATTTCAACCATTATTCTAAACATCATTGGTATAACTGTACTTTTATCAATTTTATTAAAAGGACAAGACAATATCATTTCATTATTATTCTTATTATATTTTATTTTATAATTATTCTCATCACTATATATAAATGTCATATCATAGTCTTCTGTTTTATTAATAATTTCAGTATTAATTGTTAATCTATTAAAATCATCAATATATTTAATTAAATAGTCTTTTAGAAGAATACAATTAGTTATTATTCTTATATTATAAATATCTGATTTAACGAACAAGTATTCTTTCATTATTATAACCCTCCATTATCATTTTTTCATATAAGTATCTATCATATTCTTGTAATATAATATTAGCTATAGCTTCAGGGTATAACGATGCTGTAGGAATAATCATATTACATCTACCTAATATAGTATCAACTCCCCAATCTTTTTCAATATCTATTCTTTTATTAAATATTTTACTAGCTGTATTTTCATTCATAAATTTATTTTCTCTATTTATAAATCTATTTTTTTGTTTTCTATCTTCACAAGTTAAAGCTACTATAAAAGGATACTTTGTTCTAGAAATAATAGTATCTAATTCTTCATCACTTCTGGCACCTATAATTATAATGTCATCGCTATCATGCATTTGTAATAGTTTTCTAACGAAGTAATCATTTCCTTCAATTTTTACTATTTTAGAAACAAACTCTAATCTCTTTTTAGTGAAATAATCTTTTGGATTGCGTTTATATAAGTCATCAACTATTATTCTACTCTTTTCAGTTTTAATAAGTGAATCATAGTAAGCCTTTTTAACGACATGCCCAATTTCATACATATTATAATTTGTTTTTAATGATAGAATTCTTCCAACTGTACTTTTACCTACACCGGTTTCACCAACAATTACTATTGCCATAATAATCCCCCCTTATACTACTCTTACATAAAAATGGGTATAAGCATATGTTACATTGAATACATCTTTAATATTAATATCATTAATAAATGATTTAATAATTTCTATATATTTTAATCTAGTTTTTGTCTTAGTGTCAATATAATTATCAATAAATAATCCAATAGGCGTTAAATAAAATACATATCCTTTATAGTTGATTTCATATATTGATTCTTCTATTCTATGAATATTATATTTTTTTAATATATTATCTTTAATATTAGATAAGTTAATTAAATCCTTAAAAATAACCACTGGAAACAAATATTTTCTCTCATATTCTTTACTTGTTTCTAATCTATTATCTAAATCTTCTTTTTTTACTTTTAAATGCATATCTAAATCATAGGGCCAATTAGGATATTTATTTAATATATTATCATCTAGATTAAATTTATTGGACAATACTTTATAATATGAATTAAAACTACTATAATTTTTATTTATATATGAAACTGCTAAATTAAAAAATTTTAATAACTTATATTCATTTAATAATGAGTATAAATAATCATAATCAATCTTATCTTTTAACATATAGAATATATCATTAATATCCTTTATATATACATGTTCATGTTTGAATAAATGAAGTAAAGTTATTATTATTTGTCCTTCAACACAAATGTCATTATCAATAACATTTGGATAAAATAAATCTACTCTATTTATTGGAAATGCAGGAAAAGTAATATCAAGTTCAAACATATACATATCATCAATTATTTTTTGTACATGAAAATGCCCACTTACTTTTTCACTTGACTTATAGTTCATTTTTTTATAAGAGAATAAATTTGGCCTAATAGTGAACCCTTCTTTTAATAAGAAATTTGTTAATTTAAATGCATCACTACTAGTAGAAGCAATTAAATCATAATCAGAATGTACTCTAATCATTGGATTTTCATAATATTTTTGAGTAACATACCCTTTTACTGAATATATATTTAATTTATTTTCAATAATATAGTCTTTAACTTTTTCAAAATAACTTTTATTTATTTCATTCTTTTGGATTAAATAAGCAGGAGCTTTCCATCTTTTATCAATCAAATCTGGATAATATTTTAATACATGTTTTAATACAAATCCATTCATAGTATAATCTGATAAAAATTGAAAATCTTCATCAGTAATATTAGTAATGGCATCTTTTAATCTTATTATTTCCTCTTTATTTAATTCTACCTTCCCAAATGGAATCCATTTTTCTAAATATTTTGTAGAATATACTTTTCCGTTGTGATGATCCTTTTTTATTGTTTCTTTTTGCTCCCAATTAATTCTACAAGTCCCAACGCATGCATCACAAGCAAGTGTAGATAAAGTATCTGGTTTTAATCCATAAGTATAATCAACATTTTCAAGTTCATGTATTGAACTTATAAAGAATTCAAATGGAGATAATAGACAATCTTTTCTCATATAATATTTATCATAATCTAAATCAAATAAATTAAATAAGTATTTATTCTCTTTATTAGTATTTTTAATAATAGTATTAATACTTTTAATAACTTTTTTAATATTTTTATGATTATAATTAAATTCTATGTAATTACATGCTGATTTGCATAATTCGCAGCAATTATTACAAGAAAAACTAAAAGATAAAATGTCATCATCCAATTCTAAAGATAATAATATTCTGTCTCCACATGAAATACCATCTTTAACCATAATAATATCAGGTATAATTATTTCATTATTGATCATTTTAGAGTAATAATTTATTTTATCTGAATAATACTTTTTCATTTTGATAATCTCCTTAACTCTTCACATAAGGCTTCAACATCATCATAATTAGTATCAATACCTAGAGATATTCTATTAATAGCATTAACTTCAATTTTTCTTATTGAATTTTGTGAACATAAATTTCCAGATCTTATAATAATATTCTTTTCACTTAAATACTCACTAACGTCATGAGCATGAATATTTGGATGAATAAAAGATATAATATATTTAGCACAATCATTGTTAGAGATAATAATATAATTATTATCTTTTAATGTTTTAATAATTTTATTGTAATACTCATTTGTTTTAGATTGATTTAAATAATCATTATTGATTAGGAAATCACAAGCACTTGCCCAAGCAGATACCAATGATACGTCGAATGTACCTGCCATAAATTTCTTTTCATTTAATAGCCATGTATCTTCATATGATACATTATCTACCATTCCTCCACCTACTATAGAAGGATTAATAATATTAATTAAATCTTTTCGTATGCATGCACTAGCAATACCTTTAGGTCCATACATTTTATGTGATGGTAAAAAATGTACTCCTATTTTATTATTAGTATTAATTTTCTCATGAGCAACAATTTGGGATTCATCAACTAGTAATAATGTATTATCACTAATATTTTTACAAATTTTATTAATATTTAATTTAAATCCAAATGAATTAGATACTGAAGAAACTGATACTATTTTTATTCTATCTTTATATCTTTTTAAATAATCATAATCAACATTACCTTCTTTATCTAATGGTAATTCAAAGAATAAAGCACCTGTTCTTTTAGCTAAATATTTCCAAGGTAAATAATTACTATGATGCTCAAAAGGCCCGACAACAATAATATCTAAAGGCTTTAAATAATTTTCTAAACCTAAAGCAACTAAATTAATAGCTTCTGTAACATTCTTTGCATAGACATTATAATAGTTTTTATATAATCCAAAGAAGTCTAATATTCTTTTATTAGACTCATCAAAGTATTTACTGGCACGCTTAGCTAAAACACTATTACCTCTTCCTAAAGAAACACCAGATAAAGTATTTACTTCAATCCATTTATCCATTACTTCTTTACTCATGAAAGTAGTAGCAGCACAATCAAAATAATGTAACTCATTATTCTTATTTAAAGTTACTGTTAATCTATTTAAGGATTTCACATTGAACCTCTTTATTTAGTTCTGGATGGTTCCACCTAAAATAATAATCATTTCTATGTAATCTTTTACCAATATAGTCTGTTCCTCTTGAATCAAGCATTTCTCCAAGTTTTAATAACTCTTTTCTTAATTCTCTAGTGGAAGATAATGATTTTTTAAGATCAATTGGTTGGAAATTGCATACTTTGATATATCCATTAGCATTCATTCTAAATCTATCACAGCCTCTACATAATTTGTCAGATTGATTATCTAGAATACCAAAGACATATCCTTTATCGTTTTTATAATATTTCGATGGACCATTTCCTCTATAAGTATAATCTCTTTCAAAATGTCCAAATTTATCTTCAATTAGTTTTAATATTTCAGCATGTGGTACTTGATCTTTTGAAGTAAACCACTGCGCTACTGGGCCATATATTCCTAGTTCTAAAAATCTTGGAATAATCCCCTCTTTAAAGCAGAACTCTGCCATTTTAACTACATCCATATCATTAAAATCTCTAATTACAACAGAATTAATTTTAATCTTTAATCCTTTTTCTTTAGCTTCTAAAATAGTTTTAATAATATCATCTACTTCTATTTTAGTTCCAGTAAAGCTTTTATATTTAACAGGATCTAATGAATGTAAACTGATATTGGCTCTTGATAACCCAGCGTCAAGTAAATCATCCAAGTATTTACCTAATAATGAAGCATTAGTAGTTATTGCTATATCTAAATCTGGGCCAGCCATTTTACGGCATTCACGAATAATACTAGGTAATGTTTTTCTAGTTAATGGCTCTCCACCAGTAAAATGTAATGTTTTTAACTTATACAAGTCATTAACGTTTTTAAATACTTTTAAAAACTCTTTATCACTTAATGCATCATTGATTTTATCGTTTTGATTAGGATGACAAAAAGCGCAATCATAATTGCAAATATCACTTGCAGATACTCTAAATAAATATCCTCTGCCAGATTGTGTGTGATTAATTTTTTCCTTTTTCATTTTTCCTCCCCTTAATAAATCTCAAATATTGCCAGTTGATAATTATTAATATGAAAATACATTAAAAATACCTAAAAGTCAATAAAAATATAAGAAAATTTTATAATATTCATTGAAGGTATTAATATTTAAATATGTTACACATAAAAAACAATTCATGTAGAATTGTTTTTACATAATTAATTGCATATATTTTGAAACATCAGGATTATCTTGCGTCCATTCATCTGCGCTATTAAATCCGTGAGTTCGAGCAATTTGTTCAATATCTTGCATTATAGATTTATCAATAATATCTAGATATTTTTGTTCCTCTTCTGTAAGCTTTAACACACTTCTATTTCCATATTTAAATATACCCATTTCTAATTTTAATGCAATTTTATCTTCTAAAGGCATACAATTTAAAACTTCATCTTGAGTATTATTTGCTACTGCATCTGAAAAAGTTTTAATTTTTCTTTTTTTAATAATGCCATTTGCAGCACATATTCTTTGGGCAAGTTGGTATTCTCCTTTATTTAATGCATAAAGATGTAATTCTAATATTGATAATAAATCAGCTACACTTAATACATCAGCAAGATCTTCAGCAGACCAATCTCTTAATTTTATAAGATATAGTAATTCTTTCATTATTTTTTCATCTAATGAGTCCAAATTATGCTTTATACAACCATGTGAACCCATTTCATAACTATTATTATCTCTCCATGAAGCATCATGTATCCATTTATTATTTTCCATAATTTTCCCCCTTAAAACTGTATACATTATATCATATTTGATACAATTAGTCAAATTGACAATATATATTTCACATTATATAATAATCTTGAAATGTGCTTAGGAGGTTTTTATGAAAACGTTTGATGAAAGAAAAAAAGAATATTTAGATACTCTAAGAGATAAGATATATTTACTAGATAGAATAAATTTTAAAGACAATCCAGAATTAGAAGAAAAAGGAATGGAACTTTTACTAGATCCAAAAACAGATAAAGATTTACAAGCTGCTTCTATTATATTGAAGCTTTTATATGATGTAACTGATTTAGAAGATAGAACTTATAGTGGAAAAGTTAAAGAAATACCATTAACAGAAAATGTTGGTGTAAATTTATTAGTAGATGTTGTAAATGCATTAAAAAATGGTGAAGATACAAAGCCATTATTTGAAAAAAGTAGAAAAAATTCTGCGAAGGTTCTATATGGTATGGCTATTGCATATATGAATGATGTTGCATATACAATTGAATATATAGCTCAAAAATGTGGTTATAATATTTTTGATAAATTAGAATTGATGCAATTTAAATTATATTTAGAAAAAGCTGTTAATTTAACGAAAGCAGAAGATCCTACTACATCACATATCAATATTTTAAATGTTGAAAATATAGAAGATATCAATAGATTCTATACTGAATTTCATCAATTATGTGAAGAAGGCAAAATTAAAGAAGAAAGAACTCATAAAAAAAAGAAGCAATAATTATTACTTCTTTTTTAATGTAATTTGATTTATATTTTTGATATATGAACTGTATTCCCAAAAATTAGGATGATATGAATATTGATTTATTAATTTTATAATTGCAGGATCTTTAGTTAAAGCATAATATGTTTTTATCATTGCTAATTTTTTATATGTAAGCGCTTCATCATATAAATCACTTTCAAATATATCTATTATACAAGCTTTTATTAATACTTGATACCATCCAAAATCAAATGGATCTTTAAATATTTCATCATCTTCTGAAAAATACTTTAGTACCGGTTGATCTTCAAATTGCAATTCATATTGATATCTAGAATATAATTTTTCATATTCTTCATCTCTATTATTTTCATCTAACAAATCAAGTGATGGATTATCTAATAAATATAACAATTTATATTTTGCTATATTTAATTCCTCATTATCACCATATTTACTTTGTAATTCATCTAAACATCTTATATATTGCAAATAAAACAACTTATTTGTTCTAGATCTAGGAGTATAATTTATTTTGCCATTCTCTACTCCATATCTCATTAATTTTTGATTAATATCACTTCTATATTGTTCTTCATCAAATACATCTGTTTCAAATACATATTTAAAATCTAAACATTTTAAATCCTCATGAACTCTATATTTAGTAGGATTACTTACATCAATAAATAAAGTAAACATATATATATCTTCTAATACTTCTTCCACTAAATTAAAACTATCTTTAAATTTATCATTATAATACTCTGGTTGTTGAGCCATTGGCCAATAATATTGTAAAGGATTACGTTTATCAAATGTACTAGCGGATGCGAAACAATCTTCAACATATTCTTTTGGACTAGCCAATACTTTTTGATAGAAGACATTTCTTTTTTCTAATAGATCTCTAATAGTATTATGTATTTCTTCATTATCTAAATTATTCATATAATACATGTATAATTCAGCAATATATGTTTCAAATTTTAAATATTTATGTAACATATTAGATATCTTATTTAATTTTAGTTGTTTTTTTAATTCATAGTCGAATCTAATTAAATATATAGCAGAACTAGTAAATGGATAATCATATGTATCTAACACTCTATATAAATCATCTAATGAAATACTACTATCTAATTTTAAATATTTTTCATCTATAGTAAATAAATATTTATTTAATTCTAAGAATTTATCAAAATCATCTGCCTCATTAAGCATAGTTACATAATAAGAATCATCTTCAGCATTTAATTTTTCAATAAAATCTTTAGGATATTCTTTTAAAGCAGATATTTCCATTTTTCTACTATTATTAAATCTTAAATTTAATAATAATGCTAAAAATGTAGTATAACCATAATTTATATTATAGTGTTCAATATTTTTCATATTCTCCCCCGTAAATAATAGCAATTATTATAATTCAAAATTTATTATTTGTCCATATTAATAATTAATAGTATAATAATATTTGGGTGATAATATGATATATTATTTTATTGGAATAAAAGGTAGTGGTATGAGTAGTCTTGCTCAAATAATGCATGATTTGGGTTATAAAGTAGAAGGAAGTGATAAATCAGATCATTTCTTTACTGAAGTTCCTTTATTAGAACGTGGTATTAAAATAAATGAATTTAATGAATCTAATATTAAAGAAAATATGATTATTGTACAAGGAAATGCATTTACAGAAGAAAACATTGAAGTTAAAAAAGCATTAGATTTAAATTTAAAAATATATACTTATCAAGAAATGATAGCTGAAATAACAAATAATACTAAGTTAATAGCTGTATCTGGTTGTCATGGCAAAACATCTACAACTACTATGTTTAAGAATGTTTTTAAGCCATTTGGAGTTAATTATTTAATTGGAGATGGAACAGGATATGCTGATAAGAAAAATGATTATTTTGCTTTAGAAGCATGCGAATACAAAAGACATTTCTTATCATATAATCCATATTATGCTATAGTAACTAATGTTGAACTTGATCACACTGATTATTATAAAGATTTAGATGATGTAATGGATGCATTTAATGAATTTATTAATAAAGCTAAAAAAGCAGTTATTATGTGTGGTGATGATAGTAATACTAGAAAATTAAAGACTGATAAAAAGGTATTATATTATGGTTTTAATGATAATAATGATGTTACATTAAAAAATATTAAATATGATGGTGATTATACTAATGCAGATGTATATGTTTATAATGAATTCTATATAAATTTAACCTTCCCTTTTAATGCTGATCATTTATTATTAAATGCACTATCTATAGTAGCAGTATGTTATTTAGAAAATTTAGATAAAAATATTATAAAAGAACAAGTATTAAAAATAGAACATGCTAAAAGAAGATTTATTGAAGAGAAATTTAAATCAAATATTTTAATTGATGATTATGCACACCACCCTACTGAAGTAAAAGTTACAATAGAAGCTGCTAAAAAGAAATATCCAGATAGAAAAATAATTGCTATATTTAAAGCTCATACAAAATCAAGAGTAAAATATTTTTATAAAGAGTTTGCTGATGCACTTAACCTAGCTGATAAAGCGTATGTTATGGATATTGGTGAAGATAGAAAAGAAGTTGGATATGATGATGTTACAGCAGATTTAATAATTAATTTACTTAATAATGGTGAACATATATCACTTGATACTGTAGATAAGTTACTAGAATATAAAGATTCAGTACTATTATTTATGAGTAGCAAAGATATATATATACTTGAAGAAAAATATAAAGAAATTGCTTAAAACAATTTCTTTTTAAATTAAAAAGAAGAGATTACTCTCTTCCTTCTAATCTACATAATAAGTCGATTTTGAACATTTCTTTTTGTGCGTTAGCTTTAGAAATCATGATTCCTTTATAGGCAGTTAATTCGGATTTATGACCATCAAGTAATATATCTTTAGGTTCTAAATTATTTAACATAACAATATTACTATTTTTATATACTGTATAGTTTAATTTTACTGCTCCATAAACTTTTACAAATAAATCATCTGTAGGAAGTCTTAAATCATATGTTTCTGTTTGCTCATGTTTATTAATAGAAACTAATTCTCCGTCAAATTGTCCACCTCTTAATTTAGGATAGAAATCAAACATTAATTTCTTATAAGCAACCATATTATATTTTTTTAAACTTCTTTCTAATTTCTTAAAGTTATTTTCATCTAGATAATCTAATATATATCTACCTTTCATAAATCATAACCCCCTTAATGATTTGCATATAGATTATAGCATAATTTAATTAATTTGTCAAATTCTTTGTATCAAATATGATATTAAGCAACTTTTCTATTATCTGGATATCTTAATACTCTTTTATGACTTTTAACAGCTATTAGCTCTCTTACTGATTGATCTAACATCTCTAATTCAGCTGGTTCTAAGTTCATAATAGCTTTTACTATGTCTTTTTTATCTGGTTCTTTTGGAACTTCTTTTATTATTTGAACTACACTACTATCAAAAGGTGTAATAGATAAATTATCATCATGTTTAATGTCATACTCTACTTTATCTTTATAGTCTCTAGATAATATAAGATCGGTTCTTCTAGCAAAATATCTTTCAGATTTATTAAATCCTAAAGCTGGTTCTACAACCATACTAGGTTTTCCTACACTTTTAACTAATTCTCTTCGTGCTTTTTCTTCTTCAACTTCATCACGAGTAATATAATTTCTATTATATAGTTCTTCAACTGATGCAGTATATACAGGATCATTATTATTTGTTAATTTAAATGCTTTAATAGCATAATAAAATGGTATAAATCCTTTTAAGAAGTTGGTTAAACCTTCATTAAACTTATACATACTACTCTTTTTTCTTAATATATATCCCTCATCTACTAGTTTTTTCTTAACTAATGGTTTAACAGTTTCAATAACTGATATACCATATGCAGTTGACAATAAATGAGCAATTACAAAAACTAATATAACATTTTTC
>JAEEGL014897448.1_pt1 | contig 11858 bp, 9 predicted proteins | sample 9134231 | NCBI WGS metagenome assembly JAEEGL01 (sample SAMN16246548, study PRJNA631951) | gut metagenome | biome: gut microbiome; feature: rumen; material: fiber-attached | host: Bos | place: Iran: Karaj | collected 2018-10 | reverse complement strand
GGGTATATGTCACCATAACCCACGGTCAGAAGTGTGGACACTGACCACCATATTCCGGAAAAAGCATTCTGAAAAACATCGGGCTGTGCCTCATGTTCAACACTGTACATGCAAAGACTGCTCGCCATCATAAGTATAAGGATAATAAAAACTGAAGCCATCAGCTGCTGGCTTTTTGATGACAAGACCTCTGTTATTACATTTAACTGGTCGTAATAGGAATTGATCCTGAAAAGCCTTAAAATTCTCGCAACGCGAAACAGCCTGAACACCGCGCTCCCCGCAGGAAAAAATACAGGAAGATAATAAGGCAGGAAAGATAAAAGATCTATTACCCCCACAAAGGAGAAAATGTATTTAAGGACAGCACCTGATTCGCTTCTGTCCGGATACAGTTCTTTGGCGGTAAATACCCTAAGCAGATAGTCAATCGCAAAGAAAAAGGTTGTAACTGCTTCAATAGTAAGGAGGAGCCCCTTGCAGTGCTCCTCCATGTAATCAAATGTGATTGCGAAAGCCGCAAAAAGGTTGAGAGCAAGCGCCACTATGCTGACAATGTCATAGCATCTGTTTACAGGTTCATCAACGACACCGGTGCTGACCATATTAAAGAGTCTGGCCCTCACTCGTTCAAAGTTATTATCCGAAGCTTTGTCGTTTCTGCTCTCCCCCTGATACGTCATTTCTTCTCCCTGTTCTTTCGTTTGCCAAAGCTCTCCATAACAAGGTCGCTCATATCCTGAAGATAATCAAGGCTTCTCTTCTTGTTCTGAGCTTTGACTGATTTTCTTTCAGATTTAGACATGTTCATCGTGTCGTGGTCCTGACCCACATACCACGCTTTGGTAGAGTTCTCTCCCTTGATGCTGACCCTTCCTACATTCTCAAAAGGATCCGCAATTCCCCTTGCAGGTCTCTCAGCTCCGGGTCTCTTCCTCTCCGGTCTGCGCTCCGGTTTCGAACCAAACAACCCCTTGTCCGGTCTTGCCTCCTCACGCCTTCTGTGTCCGTAAGCCTTATCACCTCGGGATTTCTCATCATGGAACCTCGCAGGCTTATTCCTGCCCTCATGCCACTTGCCATCACGAGCTGCCCACGTTCTTGACTTGCCATCGCCTCTTCGTCTGTCACCGGAATCAGCGGATTTTCTGGATCTGTCTCTTCCGGGTTCTCTCTTTTCAAACAAAACAAGATCTTCTATATCGGGTCCCATCCTGAGTTTCATAAATCCTGCGGCGAGCTGCTCTGCGCTGTACTCGCCCTCCTCAACCTTGCGGTTTACAAACTCGAGGGCCTGGGATATATCGTTATTCTCAATTATATCGATAACCTCTGCAAATACCTTCTGGGACTTGGCTCTTGTTATCTCCTTGGCACTGGGAACCTTTCTCTCCTCGATCCTGGTATGACATATCCTCTCGATATCGCGGAGCTTATACATCTCACGTCCGCTTACAAGAGTAAACGATTTGCCGCTCTTGCCTGCTCTTCCGGTACGTCCTATCCTGTGCACATAATACTCAATATCCTCAGGGATATCGTAGTTAAAAACTGCCTCCACGCCGCTGACATCGATGCCCCTTGCAGCTACATCTGTAGCGATGAGGATGTTGATCCTTCCGTTTCTGAACAGATTCATTACGGTGTCCCGCTGATTCTGCGACAGATCACCATGAAGTCCGTCGCAAAGATATCCCTTGCCCTTAAGGCTCTCTGACAAAGCGTCTACCATCCTCTTGGTGTTACAGAAGATCAGGCTTCTTGCGGGATTGTAATAATCCATCAGCCTTATAAGGACTTCCTCCTTCATCTTCTGGGGCACTCTGTAATAAGACTGCTCAATCGCTGCCACAGTGACCTCTCTTGGGGTCATCTTTATAAATCTGGCATTGTTCTGATACTTTCTTGTTATCTGAAGAATCGGCTCAGGCATTGTAGCTGAAAAAAGAGCTGTCTGCCTCTCTTTGGGCATTCCCTCAAGAATGGTCTCAATGTCATCCCTAAAGCCCATATCCAGCATCTCATCTGCCTCGTCAAGAACCAGCACTTTGACATCACCGAGCTTCATAGTGTGCCTTCTCATGTGATCCATGACGCGCCCGGGAGTTCCTACCACTATCTGAACACCTGCTGAAAGCGCCCTTATCTGCCTGGAAATATCCTGTCCTCCGTAAACCGGAAGAACCTTTATCCCAGACATATATTTTGCGAAATCCCTTATATCATCAGCAGCCTGCATTGCAAGTTCCCTTGTGGGACACAGCACCACTGCCTGAAGGTGCTTATTGGCCGGGTCTACCTTCTGAAGAAGAGGTATCCCGAAAGCTGCAGTCTTGCCAGTTCCTGTCTGGGCCTGTCCTATAATATCATTACCTGTCATCATGACCGGTATTGCTGCTTTCTGAATGGGTGACATGAATTCAAATCCCATATCGGTCACAGCCCTGATGATCCTCTCATCAAGTCCTGAATCATCAAATCTTATCTGTACGTCATCATCTTTTTTCTGTATATCTATTAAATCCAAATCCTTACTCATTAAAACTCCTAATTATTAAAACGGGCCGCTCATGACATCCTTATTCTTGATCAGATAATCAAGAAGTGACACGATGGTGAGAACCAGCGCGATCCACTTAAGGATCTGTGTCAGAAGAGGCATTGGTGAAAAACTGAAATTAGCGATCATAAAGATAACCATGAACATCTGGAAATTGGTCTTAAACTTGCCCCAGTAGCTGGCTGCTATGACTCTTCCGTTGTCAGCCGCAATAAGTCTGAAACCGCTTATAATGAACTCTCTGGCTATGATCACGATAACGATCCACGCCTCGATCCTTCCAAGCTCAATAAGTGCGATCATGGCACTGCATACTAAAAGCTTGTCGGCCAACGGATCCATAAACTTTCCAAAATCAGTTACCAGGTTGTACTTCCTGGCAATCTTGCCGTCAAGAAGGTCTGTCAGGCTCGCGATAATGAAAAGAGCCAGCGCGATCCACTTGAAGTTCGGATTCATGGCATCATTCAAAAGAAAGAATACAAAAAAAGGAATCAATACAACTCTGCATACTGTAAGCTTATTCGGTAAATTCATCACTCAGCTCTCCTATCAAATCATATTCATTGGAACCTGTTATGTTGACCTTTACATAGTCCCCTGTCATCAGTTCTCTGTTCGTTCCGGTTATAAACAGATATCCGTCTATATCCGGAGTATCTTTGTATGTTCTCGCCACATAGGTGAAACCGTCTTCATCGTCGGTATCGGTGATCCGTCCCTCAACCACAGCTTCAACAGTTCTGCCCACCATATCGCGGGCTGCCTCAAATGCTATCTGCTGCTGAAGCTTCATTATCTGATTGCGCCTTGTGGTCTTGGTGCGCTCAGATACCTGATCAGGCATCGTGGCTGCAGGAGTGTCCTCCTCCTGGGAATAAGTAAATACCCCCAGCCTGTCAAATCTCATGTCCTCAACAAGGGCCATTGTCTGCTTGTGATCCTTGGCTGTCTCGCCGGGGAAGCCGCTTATCAGCGTTGTCCTTATGCATATATCAGGAATCTCATTCCTAAGGCGAGTTATAAGCGCTCTTATCTGCGCGTTGTCAGTTCGCCTTCCCATTCTCTTAAGGACATTGTCAGATCCTGACTGAATCGGAATGTCAAGATAGTGGCATATCTTGGGCTCATTCTTGATAACCTGTATAAGCTCGTCATCAAACTCTTCCGGATAGCAGTACATTATCCTTATCCACTTAAGTCCGTCTATACTGCAAAGCCTCGTCAGCAGCTCCGGAAGCATCTTCCTGCCATAGAGATCTGTTCCGTAGATGGTTGTCTCCTGAGCTACCAGGATGAGTTCCGTTATGCCCGCATCCGCAAGGGAATTAGCCTCATTTACAAGATCTTCGATCGGAATGCTTCTGTACCTTCCCCTGACCTTGGGGATTATGCAGTAGGTACAGTTCTTGTCACACCCCTCCGCGATCTTGAGATAATCAAAGAGCCCTCCTGTTGTAATGATCCTCTTTTGCCCGCCGACAGGCTTTTTGTTGATGTCCTCGTAGTAACTGCCATGTGAAAAGAGAGTGTTCCTGCTTATAGTCTCATCAAGAGCAGCTACTATCCTGTCAGTTGCAGTAACTCCAAGGATCTCGTCTACCTCAGGGATCTCGGTCTGGATCTCTTCCTTGTATCTCTGCGCAAGGCATCCGGTGACAATAAGCGCCTTAAGCTGCCCGCTCTTGCGGCGCTCAGCAAGCTCAAGGATGGCATCTATGCTCTCCTGCTTGGCATCACCAATAAAGCAGCAGGTGTTTACAACTGCTGCTTCTGCCTCATACTCATCATCCGTAAATTCGTGACCAAGGTTCTGCAGCATACCCAGCATAACCTCGGTATCGACCCTGTTCTTGTCACATCCTAGTGAAACAAACAAGATTTTCATATTATTCGTTCTCTTCTACAGCGTCTGCTGCTTCTTCTTCAGCTTCGTTTTCAGCTAAAAGAGCCTGCTTCTCCTCATCAGTGAGAATCCGAAGCTGTGCCTGGTTCATCTCGTCAACAGCTATTGAAAGAGGTTTCTGTTTGTCCTTAACCCTTACCATAGGCTCGTCTCCTGCAATTATCTGTCTTGCTCTCTTTGCAGTAGCCATAACAACAGAGTATCTTGAGTTGATAACCGGCTGCTCGCCTTCCTCAACCTCTTTGTTGACCACATTCATAAGATCTACATATGATGGATGTATCATTACTTCCTGTTCCTTTCCTGAGTTATAACTCATTAAGCTCATTTCTTATTTCTTTTATAAAATCAAGATTTCTGGAAGGAGTGTTGTGAGCTGATCTTATTATCTCATCAACCCTTGTAACGCACTCATCCAGATCATCATTGATAACAATGTAATCGTAGTTCTCAATACCGACGGACTCTTCTCTTGCCCTGTTAAGCCTCTGAGCAATCACCTGCTCCGTCTCGGTTCCTCTGCCCTCGAGCCTTGTTTTGAGCTCAGAAGCTGACGGCGGCATCACGAATAAAAGCACCGCGTCCGGATACTGCTCCTTGATCTGAAGGGCGCCCTGGATCTCAATTTCCAAAATGACATCCCTTCCCTTATCAAGCTGCTCCTCGACAAATTTCCTGGGAGTACCGTAGTAGTGGTTGACATATCCGGCGTGTTCAATGAGACCATTCTCCCTGATAAGGTTCTCAAACTCGTCATTAGTTAAGAAAAAGTACTCTCTTCCGTTGACCTCACCGGGTCTCGGATCCCTTGTCGTAGCTGATATTGAGAGAGCATATCTGTCATATCTTGCCACCAGCTCTTTCATCAGGGTTCCCTTGCCTACGCCTGAAAATCCGGAAACTACTATTATGATACCCTTACGGTCCATCGCGGGTTCCTCGCTCTCTTATTCTATTTCATCAGATTCCTGACTGTTGTCGCGCTGATCAGCTCTCTGTCCTATCGTCTCAGGTAAAAGAGCTGACAATACGATCATGCCGTTCTCCATAACTATGACCGCCTTGGTCTTGCGGCCCTGTGTGGCATCCACACTCGTGCCGTCTTCCCTGGCCTTCTGGATCATTCTTTTGATAGGAGCCGCGTCAGGACTGACGATACTGATGATCTTGTCTGAATTGACTATGTTGCCATATCCTATGTGAATTAGCCTGGACATAATAACCTGCCACTTCCTCACTCAATGTTCTGGATCTGCTCTCTGACCTTCTCAATGTCTGTCTTGAGGGCAATACCTCTGTCAGATATCTTAAGATCAGTGGACTTGGAGAGGATCGTGTTGGCTTCCCTGTTCATCTCCTGAGCAAGAAAATCAAGCTTCCTGCCTATTCCGTCCTTGTCATCGCCCATCCTGAGTGTCTCGCTCGTGGCCTTGATATGGCTCCGAAGCCTTGTGATCTCTTCATCCACGCAGACCTTGTCGGCAAAGATAGTCACTTCCATGGCTATCCGGTTCTCATCAACCTGCTTGTCCTCTAAAAGATCCTGTATCTTCTCCCTGAGCCTTGTCTTGTACTCCGTTATGATCTGGGGAGAGCGCTCCGCGATATATTCCACGTTATCGAGCATGCCATCGAGCTTGTCTGTCAGGTCTTTAGATAGGAAGTCTCCCTCCCTGATCCTCGACTCCTGGAACTGCCTGCCGGCTTCATTAAGAGCCTTGCTGATGCCGCTCCATACCTCCTCTTCGTCAAGTTCCTCTTCCTCCATGGTGAAGACCTCGGGGAATCTGGATAAAACTGATATCCTCACATCGTTGTCCAGTCCGAAATCCTCAGCCATCTCCTTCATATAATCAAAATACTCTTTAGCGATAGCTTTATTGTATTTGACTCTGGAATCTGATTCAGAGAAATCCTCATAACTGATAAAGACATCCACCTTGCCGCGCTTCATGTACTTCTTGAGTTCTGAGCGGATTGCGGATTCAAATGCATTGAACTTCTTGGGCATCTTGATATTGATATCAAGATAGCGATTGTTGACTGACTTAAGTTCAACTATATACTTGCGCTGACCTTCCGTGACCTCACTTCTGCCAAAACCAGTCATACTGCAGACCATAAGAAAATACCCCCTTGTTTGGGCTATAAATATACACAAGTTATTATAATATAACGCTAATTAACGGTCAATGTCAACGATACTTATGATGCTCCCCAGGTTTATCAAACATAAAAATAATTTAAAATTTGCTATTGTAAACGCTTACATTTTCTGCTATAACAATTAATAGAAAAATTCATAGCACAACCGTATTGTAAGCGGTTACACATCAGGAGGCAATGATAATGGAGTTATTAAACTACAATGTATTGGAAAAATCAGGTTATGAGGGGTACGTTCTTAAGGATGCTCCGATAAAGGTGCTTCAGTTTGGCGAGGGCAATTTCATGCGTGCTTTCGTTGATTATTTCTTTGATATAAGCAATGAGAAAGCCGGCTTTAACGGCAAGGTTGCTCTTGTTCAGCCCATATCTCAGGGGCTCACACAGCTTATCAACAACCAGGAAGGTCTTTATACCCTGTATCTCAGAGGAAGTGAGAATGGTCAGAAGGTAGATCAGAAGAGAGTCATCTCTGCCTGTGACTGCTGTCTCAACCCCTATGATAAGGCAGACTTTGACAGGATAATGGAAATTGCGCAGAGCGATGACCTCGATATCATTGCTTCCAATACAACAGAGGCCGGTATTGCTTATGATCCTTCATGTAAGTTTGAGGATCAGCCCGCAGCAAGCTTCCCCGGCAAGCTCACACAGGTTCTTTACCACAGATTCAAGGCAGGCAAGAAAGGAATCGTTGTTCTCTCCTGTGAGCTCATTGACAACAACGGAAAGGAACTTTTAAAGTGTGTCAACCAGTACATCGATCAGTGGAATCTCGAGTCTGATTTCAAAGACTATGTAAATAATGACAACATCTTCTGCTCTACCCTTGTAGACAGAATTGTTCCCGGAAGGATCAGAGATCCCAAGGAGGTTGAGGCTCTAGAGGCTGAGAACGGTTATCACGATGAACTCATTGACGTAGGCGAGATCTTCGGCGTATGGATCATTGAAGGACCTGACGGTCTTGAAGACAGACTTCCTTTCAAAAAGGCCGGCGTAAATGTTCATGTAGTTCCCGATGTTATGCCCTACAAGCACCGCAAGGTCCGCATCCTCAACGGCGCTCATACAGGATTTGTACTTGGTGCATACCTCTCCGGTCAGAACATCGTGCGCGACTGCATGCAGAACGAGGCTATCTCAGGCTTCATGAATAAGATGCTCAATGAGGAGGTAATCCCTACCCTCGTTGACCACCTGGATGAGAATGACCTCAACAATTTCGCTGCTGCTGTTAAGGATCGATTCAATAATCCTTTCGTCAACCACGAACTTATGAGCATCTCACTTAACTCAACAAGTAAGTGGAAGGCAAGAAACCTTCCTTCATTCCTTCAGTATATAGATAAAAACGGTAAACTCCCTGTATGCCTGACAATGTCTCTGGCTGCTTATATCGCTTTCTATTCAAACGATGTACAGGAGCTTACAGACGCAGGACTTGTATGCAAGCGTCCTGCAGGCAACACCTACACAGTAAGTGATGACAGATGGGCTCTTGAGTTCTTCTATGATCACAGAAACGACAATGAAGAGAATCTTGTAAAGTCTGTTCTTGGCAATGAGAAGATGTGGGATCAGGATCTGAACAAGATCGAAGGTCTTACAGACGCAGTTACAGCTGATCTTAAGAAGATCAGAACAGAGGGCGCAGAAGCTGCATACAAGAGCTGCCTCTAAATAAAATCAGCTAATTCAATTCCTTAAAAATGATTTAAAGATAAAAGTCTTCACCCAATTCAAGCAAGCTTGACATGGGTGAAGACTTTCTTTATCTTACTTGGATTTTGATCAAATTTCCGGAATTTTGCCCCAAATGACAATTTTAACTCGTCAAGGTCATATCTGGCTTTAAAACTCTTCCCCATATAATCATGAAAGTTGACCTAAATGAGCTTTTTTGCTCTCCAAGATCATACCTGGTTTATGATTTAGAGCCAGCTTATTATGAAAGTTTACCCCAAATAAGGTTTTCTGCTCGTTAAGGTCAAATTCGGCTCTTGAATACAGAATTAGTTTTGAAAAAAATATACCCTAAACGGCAGTTTTCATGTATTTAGGTCAATTATAGTCTTTTTCGTACACGCACTGAGTAAATATTGAAAATAACATGTATGCCGCTTAACCCAGAAACATGTTATATTGTTTTTTCTTTTGGGCATGTTTGTAACCAGCTTTCTCGATGCAGATCAAAGTCAGACATTGTAGGAAATAGTTTATCCAGTTTACTTTGCACTCTGATAATTCTCACCAAAAAAGAGGCGCCACACTAATAGCGTGAGATGCCTCTTTTTGAATCCTCTAATTTACAGCTGATAAAAACCAACCTTCTTATATACTTTTCTCAAAGTCTTATTAGCAATATATGATGCCCTGTTGGCGCCTTCCTTGTAAACAGATTCAAGATATGCCTTGTCTGCAATAAGTCTCTTCGCCTCTTCCCTGATAGGTGAAAGAACATCAACAACAGCTTCTCCCACTGCCGGCTTAAATACTCCGTAGCCCTTTCCTTCGAACTCTTTTTCAATCTCTTCAAAGCTCTTGCCGGTCACCGTGGAATAGATATTCATAAGGTTAGCGACACCTGGCTTGTTCTCCTTGTCATAGCGTACGCAGTTCTCAGTATCAGAATCAGTAACTGCCCTCTTGAACTTCTTCATTACTACTTCAGGCTCATCCATCAAAAATACACATCCGTTTGGCTCAGATTTGCTCATCTTGCTGCCAGGTGTCGTAAGACCATAGATGCGCGCTCCGGTCTTGGCAATATAGGGCTCAGGAATGCGGAAAACATCTCCGTATATATTGTTAAACCTCTCAGCTATATTTCTCGTGAGCTCAACATGCTGTTTCTGATCCTCTCCCACCGGCACGTAATGAGGTTGATACAGAAGTATATCTGCAGCCATCAGAGCAGGATATGTAAAAAGACCTGCATTTATATTGTCCTTATGCTTCTCAGACTTGTCCTTGAACTGAGTCATACGGCTGAGTTCTCCAAACATTGTATAACAGTCAAGCACCCATGCAAGCTGTGCATGCGCAGGAACATGTGACTGAAGGAAAAGAGTGTTCTTCTCAGGATCCAGACCACAGGCGATATAAAGAGCAAGCATCTCAAGTGACCTTCTCCTAAGTTCCTTGGGATCCTGCCTTACAGTGATAGTATGCAGATCCGCCATGAAATAATAGCACTCAAAATCATTAACTCTGTCAGCCCAATTCTTGATCGCCCCCAGATAATTTCCCAAATGTAAATCTCCGCTAGGCTGTATTCCGGAGAGCATTATCTTTTTTTCATTTTCCATAATCAAAAATTCCTCCAAATATAATCAAATTTAACTATATCAGTTATTGTCTTTTTTCTCAAGCTTTATCCACCGCCGGTTACTGTACAAAAGGTTTTATAAAATGTATAATGTCAAGAAGCTCAAACAAACCCAAAGTAAACTGAAAGGCAGAGATTATGGCATTTGACGGAATTACAGTGGCAAATCTAACCAGAGATTTCAGCGACCTTCTGACAGGAGGACGTATATATAAGATAGCTCAGACCGAGAGTGATGAGCTCTTTATCACAGTAAAGCTCTCCTATGAGGCGGCCGACAAATACGGTATCAAACAGACAAGACTGGTACTTTCAGCCGACGCTACGCTCCCTCTTGCATATTTGACCGATGAGAGCAAAGCCTCCCCGATGACCGCTCCCAATTTCTGTATGCTCCTTAGAAAGCATATCCAGAATGGAAGGATCGTCTCGGTAACTCAGCCGGGCGGTCTTGAGAGAGTTATACGCTTCGAAATCGAGCATCTCAACGAGATGGGTGACCTATGTCACAAGATCCTCATAATTGAGATTATGGGCAAATACAGCAACATCATCTTCACAGATGAGGAAAACAGGATCATTGACAGTATCAAACACATACCTGCATCGGTTAGCTCCGTGCGTGAGGTACTGCCGGGAAGAACATACTTTATTCCAAGCCAGGAAAAAGCTAACCCTCTGATCACATCGGCAGATGAGTTTTCCTCGCTCGTTCTTTCAAAAGGAATGCCTCTTTTTAAGGCAATATACTCCTCTTACACAGGCCTTTCGCCTGTCATTTCCCAGGAGATATGCTACAGGGCAGGGGTTGATGCGGACAAGTCAGCCATAGCCCTGGAGACCAAAGAGTCGATTGCTGTATACAGAGTTTTTGACGCGGTTATGGAATCTGTCAAAACCGGGGATTTTACACCGGTAATTTACTATATAGGTGGCGCCCCTAAGGAGTACTCTTCCATACCTCTCACGGTTTACGGATATACTGAAGATACCGGCGAATCAGACAAATTCAAACGCTGCAGCAACATATCGGAGCTGATCCTTAAGTACTACGCCGAGAAAAACGCTGTCACAAGAATCCGTCAGAAATCAGTAGATCTTCGCAAAATTGTCCAGACAGTCCTTGAGAGAAACGTCAGGAAATATGATCTTCAGCTAAAACAGCTTAAGGATTCCGAGAAAAAGGACAAATACCGAACCTGGGGCGAGCTTCTGAACACCTATGGCTACAGCGCCAAGGAGGGTGATAAGTCGATAACAGTCAATGACTATAATACCGGAGAAGATGTAACCATCCCGCTTGACCCTATTCTTACGCCAAACCAGAATGCAAAGAAGTACTTCGATAAATATACCAAGCTAAAGCGCACACAGGAAGCCCTTGAGGAACAGATGAAGGAATCCGGACAGTCAATCGAGCAGCTCGAATCCATAGCAAACTCGCTCGATATCGCGCAGACCGAGGCTGACCTTGTTCAGATCAGGCAGGAGCTGTTTGAGAGCGGCTATATCAATTCCAGGGGCAGCCACACAGGCTCTCGCCGTGAAAAGGTGACTAGCCGTCCTTTCCACTATGTCTCGAGCGATGGTTTCGATATCTTCGTTGGCAAGAACAACCTGCAAAACGATGAGCTCACCTTCAAAACCGCAAATGGCGGTGACTGGTGGTTTCATGCCAAGAAGATCCCCGGTTCACATGTTGTGCTGCTCACAGGAGGGAAAGACGTTCCTGACCGGGCATTTGAGGAAGCTGCTGCACTGGCTGCATTCTACTCAAAGGGCAAAAATCAGGAAAAAGTTGAAATCGACTATCTAAGGCGCAAGGATGTAAAAAAGCCGAACGGCGCAAAGCCCGGATTTGTTGTGTACTACACCAATTACTCAATGGCAATTTC
>JAEEGL014388825.1_pt1 | contig 11858 bp, 9 predicted proteins | sample 9134231 | NCBI WGS metagenome assembly JAEEGL01 (sample SAMN16246548, study PRJNA631951) | gut metagenome | biome: gut microbiome; feature: rumen; material: fiber-attached | host: Bos | place: Iran: Karaj | collected 2018-10 | reverse complement strand
AGATTGCTGATCATGTGCAGCTGGTCCGGGATACGGATATGCTGCGGGCACTTCGGCAGACAGGCATTGCAGTCGATGCAAGCGTCGGCAGAGCCCTCGCCAAGGGCTTTGAAAGCCTTGAGGAAGACCTTGCGGTTCTGTTTGAATTCCTTGCCGGGGTGTTCGGGATCGGGAATCCTGAGCTCGTCGCTGGCGGTATTGAACACCTTGAAATTGCCGGGAATGTCGACTCCGTTGGGGCAAGGCATGCAATACGAACAGGCAGTACAGGGGACGTGCACATTGGACTTATAGAGGTCAGCGATGGTCTGCATATAGTCCATCTCTGTCTGGTCGAAGGGTTTGAAGTCGGTGAACAAGGCGACATTCTCCTTGAGCTGGGCCATATTGGACATTCCGCTCAGGGTGACCATCACTCCGGGGAGCGAACCCACGAAAGTGAGGGCGTTGCCGGCCGGGCTGAGACCCGGATGACGCTCGGCCATCCTGGCCTTGAGTGCGTCGCTGACATTGGCAAGGGCGCCTCCCTTGACCGGCTCCATGACCAGCACGGGGATTCCACGCTCTACGAGGATATTGTACAGGGTCTCGGATGCAGCCTTCTCGCTCTCGGTCGGGCCTGAATCACCGTCGATCTCCTTCCAGTCGACATAGTTGAGCTGTATCTGGACGAAATCCCACTCCGAAGCGTCAAGGATCTTGGGCAACGCGGCATTGTTGCCGTGGAACGAGAATCCAAGATGCTTGATGCGGCCGGCAGCCTTCTGCTCCTTGAGATAATCGAGGACACCGTTGTTCAGGAAACGGGATTCGAGCTCGGAGTACGATGATACGGCATGGCAGAGAAGGAAATCGACATAGTCCACCTGGAGGTTCTTGAGCGAACGCTCGAACATCTCCTTTGCACCATCAAGAGTCGGGGAATTGCCTGGGCCAAAGGCAAAGTTGGACATCTTGGTCGCGATCATATAGGACTCGCGGGGATGACGGCTCAGCGCATTGCCGGTAACGACTTCAGACTCGCCATAAGCCGGAGCGGTATCGAAATAGTTGATACCATGGGCTATGGCATAATCGACCATTTCGTTGACGGCAGCCTGGTCCAAATGGCTTCCGCGTCCGTTGGGATTCGGTATCGAAGGCAGGCGCATACAGCCGAGACCGAGGAGGCTGAGATCGCAGCCAAGGCTGTCCCAGTGACGGGTGTTGACCTTGGAGCCCTCCGGGGCGTCGGACATCGGGACGGATTCGAATCCGGCAGCGGACTTCGAACTTCCGCGCGAAGCGCAGGCCTGCATCAGCGTACCTGCGGAAGCGAGGCCGACTCCAACAAAGAACATGTCCTTGATGGCCTCGCGGCGTGTGATTTTCTTGCTCATCTTGATGTTCAATTCATTGATTATACAAATATAAAAAGAATCCGTGACTCGGAATTACCCGTTTCACGGATTCTTTTACCAATATTGGCGAAAAGGCTAGAACATCGGGGGCATTCCACCGCCCATCATGCCGCCGCCCATTCCACGGCCGCCGCCCATGCCGCCCATGCCGCCGCGGCCACGCTGGCCTCCGAAGGAGTTGAAACGCCAGGTGAAGGCTACGATAACATATCGTCCGAGGGAGTTCGTGAAGGACTCTGTATAGGTCGTGCCGTTGGTGCTGAGGGAGAAGTTCTTGGTCTGGCCGAGCAGGTCATATCCGCGGATGGCGATGGTAGCTTGGTTCTTGAAGATGAGCTTCTCGATCTCCATGTTCCAAAGGAGGGTCGGAGTGGGGTTGGTGGCGTAGCCGTTGTACCACATGTAGTTCATGTCGGTATCGAAAGTGATGCCTGTCAGATCCCAATCCCAAGTGAAGGAACCGGTCGCGGCGTTGCGGAACGTCGAGGTGGTTACATCGGTGTCGACCCAGGTCCTCTGGTAGTTTGTGCTGGCACCGAGGCGGAAGTCGAAGTCGTCCGCACGCCAGGTGAAAGTGATGCGCTCATTGGCGCTCAGCGAAGTATTGGACTTGAGGACGAAATACTTGCTCTTGCTGATGTCGCTGAAATCGCTGAGGAAAGCGTTGTAGTTGAAGTCGGAGTAGGTATCGTCACTGAAGTACTTGGTCACGTCGAGGTTGTTTCCGGTATAGCTGTAGTTGCGTGAGCCGTTGATACCGGTCTGGGTGGAAAGGGTGAACCTGGTCGTGAAGATAGGATTGTTCGTGGTGAGGTTGATGCTTCCGTTGTAAGTGTCATGTCCGTTGAAAGGCATCGTGAAGGTGCGGCCGTCGACGATCATCTGGGCATTCACGATAGGGTTCTGGACCATACCCGCATTGAAGCGGATGTTGGCGGACGAGAACTTCTGACGGTTGTTGAAACGGAGTTCACCGTTGACGTTGTGCGAGAAGTAGGGAGCCAGGGAAGGATTACCGAGCGACACGTTGATAGGATTGGAATTGTCCGGCACAGGCATGAGCTGGGAAATGTTCGGCTGGCTGGAGTTGCCACGGTAGAAGAAACGGACGTTCAGGTAGTCGTTGGCATCCCAGATAATCTGGGCGTTAGGAGACCAGTTGAGCACGGTGAAGGTGGTGTCGATCTGGTAGCTGGCCCTGGTAGTGGCATTATGAGTCGTGGTGGGACGCAGGCTTGCACCGACCTGTGCACGGAGGTAGTCGCCCTGATAGAGGAGGTTGGCGCCTATGCTCTGGTTCACGTAGTCGTTCAGGATGCTGTTGGAGTAGCTCGGATCGGGCACTTCACCGTTCCTGTTGTAAGGATGGGTGTCGATGTTGAATGCATCGATATCAAAGATTCCGCTATTATAGACATCCTTGGTGGACTTGGAATGGTTCCAGCCGTAGGAATAGTTGCCCTCGACGTAGAAGTAGTTTCCGAGAGGCTCAGTGTAGGTGGCAGTAGCGTTGATGGAAGCCTGCTTGCTGGTCTGGTCGTTCCTCTGGTTCACGATTGTGCTGATGGCATCGTTCGAGAACTTGTTGAAGGTGTTGGTCAGGGACTGGGTGAAGCCGTCGGTGAGGGTATTGCTGAGATTGTACCTGACGTTGACGGTGAGGGTACGGCCGGGGATGATGATGCGCTGGCGGTACATGAGGTTACCGGAGGCGCTGAGGCTCTTGGAGTTGGAACTGTTGTTGCTCCAGCTGTCATTCATGTTGACTAGCGCTCCGTCGAAGTAATCGTACTGGGTGGAGGAATTGCTCAGGGACTCTGAGCCGCTAAGCCTGTAGCTGAACTGAGGCTGGAAGATGAGGGAGGCGCTGGGGCTGAAAGTATGCTCGATGCGCATGCTGATGCTGTGGCCCTTGCTGTCGGAGAGGGAGCTGCTGTTGCGCCTGGTGATCATGTCGAAGCCCTGTTCCTCGAGGTGGTTGTTGCTGTAGGTGCTGGACTGGGAGTCAGTGTTGCTGCCGTTGAAGCTATAATTTCCGCTGGCTTCCATCTTGTCGTCGAAGAGGTTGAAGCCGAGGTTGGAGCCGAGCATGTAGGAGCTGGTGACACCGCCGCCGCCAAAGCCCATGCCGCCGCCCATGCCGCCCATGCCGCCCATCATGCCGCCCATGCCGCCACCGCCGAAGCCCATGCCGCCGGCGCCGTTGTTGGCGTTACCGATGACGAAGATCTGGGTGCCGTTGGTGAAATTGCCGAGGAAGAGGTTGCCCTGGTAACGGTAATCATCGTAGTTGGTGAGCGATGCGACATTGCTTGACGAAGGAGTGGTGGTGGAAGGGATGTCATGTCCTACACCTGCGGTGATATTGGCCATGAGACCGCTCATGGTTCCGCCCACGACGGAGAGGTCGAGGACAGTCTCCTCCTGGCCGTCGTCGATACCGGTGAACTCGGCCTGGTCGGACTTCTTCTGGACCACCTTGACCTTCTCGACGAGCTTGGCAGGGATATTCTTGGTAGCGACCTGGGGATCGTCCATGAAGAAGGTCTTTCCCTCCATGTACACCTTGGTGACGGTCTGGCCGTTGACGACGATGGAACCGTCATCGTTGACCTCGACACCGGGGAGCTTCTTCAGAAGGTCCTCGAGTACGTCGTTCTCGGTGGTCTTGAAGGCCGCCGCATTGTATTCGATCGTATCTTTCTTGATGGTGACGGGAGCGCCCACGTCGGTGACGCTGGCGGCCTCGAGCATCTCGCGGTCAAGCTCGAGCTTGACCTCGCCGATGGAGACATTCTCACCCTTCACGGTGACTTCCTTCTCATATTTGATATAACCCATCATCTCCGCAGCGAAGACATAGGTGCCGTCCTTGAGACCCGTAAGGGTGGCGGAACCTTTCTCTCCGGTGAGAGTGTATTTGGCGGGATCCGAGGAGCCCTTGGGTGTAAGGGATACTGTAGCGTAGCTGACGGGCTCGTTGTTGCTTGCGTCGATCAAGGTGACACTCACGGAGTGAGTAGACTGTGCGAACGAAGAGGCCGCCAGCAGGAGGCTGATCGAGGCCGTCAGGATAATTGAAAGTACTTTTTTCATATGATGGAACATTTTTCAATCAAAAAACACATCCCTTTAGACAATAAAGGATGTGCTCGGTTTAATCCCGAAGGGAATTTTTTTAAAATTTTTACAATAATATAGGTATTGCCTATTTCTTGACCCTTCCGGGGTTGGCGGCGATGAATTTTTCCCAGGAACTTGAAGGGCTGGAAGCAGCCAGAGGACTCGACGTCTGATAATAGTGACACAAAGCGATGGCGAGTGCGTCCGTTGCGTCGAGATACTTCGGATCGAGGTCCACTCCAAGGGTCTTGCCGACCATCGTCTCAACCTGCTCCTTCGAAGCCGCGCCGTTGCCGCAGATGGCGATCTTGGCCTTGCGCGGCGCGTATTCGGCGACGGGGATGCCGGCCTCCGTCGCCGCGATGATGGCCGCGCCCTGCGCGCGCCCGAGTTTCAGGATGACCTGGGCGTTCTTGCCGTAGAAAGGCGATTCGACCGCCATCTCCGCGGGCTCGTGAACGGCGATGAGCTCCTTCACTCCGGCGTTGATGTTCGCCAGCTTCTCGAAGGGATCGGCGATCTTGCGAAGGTCGAAGACTCCCATCGTGACGTAGTGGGGACCCTTGGCATCAACGGAAATGACCCCGAAACCAAGGATGTTGGTTCCGGGATCTATTCCGAGTATGATTCTGTCTTTAGTCAATCCTGTCGAATCCGGTATAAGGCCTGAGGACCTCGGGGATGATGATACCGTCCTCGGTCTGGTTGTCCTCGAGCAGGGCCGCGACGACACGCGGAAGTGCGAGCGAGCTGCCGTTCAGGGTGTGGCAAAGCTGAGGCTTGCCGTTCTCGTCGCGATAACGCAGGTGCAGGCGGTTGGCCTGGTAGGTCTCGAAGTTCGAGACGGAGGAAATCTCCAGCCAGCGTCCCTGGGCTGCGCTCCAGAGCTCGAAATCATAGGTTATGGCCGACGTGAAGGACATGTCGCCGCCGCAGAGGCGGAGGATCCTGTAACGCAGGCCGAGCTTGTTCACGATCTCCTCGACATGGGCGACCATGGCGTCGAGGGCTGCGTAGCTGTTCTCGGGCTTTTCGACGCGGACGATCTCGACCTTATCGAACTGATGGAGGCGGTTCAGGCCGCGGACATCCTTGCCGTACGATCCGGCTTCGCGGCGGAAGCAGGGAGTGTAGGCCGTCAGGGCCTGCGGCAGCTCCTCGTTCTGGAGGATGACGTCACGGTAGATGTTGGTAACCGGGACTTCCGCGGTAGGAACCATATAGAAGTCGTCGAGATTGGCGTGGTACATCTGGCCTTCCTTGTCGGGAAGCTGACCGGTACCGAAACCGGAAGCGGCATTGACCATCACGGGGGGCTCTACCTCCTTGTATCCATCGGCAGTGTTGCAGTCGAGGAAGAAGTTGATGAGGGCCCTCTGGAGCTTGGCTCCCTTGCCCTTATAGACGGGGAATCCGGCTCCGGTGATCTTGACTCCGAGATCGAAATCGATGATATCGTATTTCTTGCAAAGCTCCCAGTGCGGGAGGGCGTTTTCGGGAAGGTTGACTTCCGGACCGCCCATCTTGACGACGAGGTTGTCCTCGGCGCCCTTTCCTTCCGGGACAAGGTCACAAGGGAGATTGGGGAGGAGGACGATCTTGGCGTCGAGTTCCTTGGTCACCTCGTCAGACTCCTCGAGGAGCCGGCCGGAGCGGGCTTTCAGCTCGGCGACGGCCGCCTTGGCGGCCTCGGCCTCGGCCTTGAGGCCCTGCTTCATGAGCTGGCCGATCTCGCCGGCTTTGACCCTCTGCTGCGCCAGGATGGCGTCGCTCTCGGTCTGGAGGGCGCGCCGGCGGGTATCCAGTTCAAGGACGCGCTCCACAATCTCGCGCGCATCGAAATTCTTGATGGCAAGCTTCGCGATCACTTTCTCGGGATCGTCGCGGAGCATCTTCAGTGTCAGCATATCTTTATTTGTTAATTAGCGGATAAAACAAAAGAGGACTTACACCACTCTCGAAGTGCAGTCCTCTCTTATGCCTTGGCAAACCCTTCGAGATTAGTTCTCAAACGGGATGACTGATACGTAGGATTTGTCAGCTTTCTTCTTGGTGAACTTCACGGTACCATCCACGAGAGCATACAGGGTATGATCCTTGCCCATGCCGACGTTGCGGTCGGGATTGTGGACGGTGCCCCTCTGACGGACGATGATGTTGCCGGCCTTTACGACCTCACCGCCAAACTTCTTGAGACCCAGGCGCTTGCTCTGAGACTCACGACCGTTCTTAGAACTTGATTGACCTTTCTTGTGTGCCATAATGCGTTCTCTTTTAAGCGATAGCGTTAATCTGAATCTTGGTCAGCTTCTGGCGATGTCCGTTGCACTTCTGGAAGCCCTTGCGGCGGATCTTCTTGAAGACGAGGACCTTGTCGGCCTTGGCATTGTCATCCAAAACAGTGGCCTTGACCACCGCACCATCTACGTAAGGAGTACCGACCTTGACACCCGCGTCACCAGCGACGAGGAGTACCTTGTCGAACTCTACATCAGCACCATTCGCAGCCGCGAGGCGGGCCACGAAGATCTCATTGCCAGCCTCTACCTTGAACTGCTGGCCTGCAATTTCTACGATTGCGTACATAACAAACTTTATAAAAAGTTTCGACCGTAAGCGTCCGTTCTCAAAACGGCTCTTTTTCAATGGCTTAGCGGCCATAACAAATTTTGGGACTGCAAATTTAGCGTTTTTCGTCCATTCTGCAAAATATTTTGCTAATTTTGCATGGAAACAAATTTGTTAAGTCATGGAGTCTCCGTTCATATACAACAAGTACGTCACCGGCAAGAACTTCATCGGCAGGAAGGGCGACATCACCATCCTGGGCAATCTCATCGGCGCGGGAGAGAATGTCTCTATATACGAGCCTCCCCGCAGCGGCAAGACTTCCGCCATCCAGCAGGCGTTCTTCAACATGCGTATCCAGGGCAAGCGTTTCGCCATCGCCGAGGTCAACATGACGGCGACGAGGAGCATAGGCCAGTTCCTGCTGCAGGTCGGTGACTCATGCATCCGCGCCTTCGCCTCCACTCCCGGAGAGTTCGCGGACATAGCCGGAAGGCTCCTGCAGGGCACCCACCTCGTGTTCGACCCCCAGAGTTACGCCGAGACCGACTCCATCCTCTCCCTTACCTGGGACGTTGACGACGAGGACATCCGCGCGATATTCCGTCTCCCCTACCGGCTCGCCGCAGAGAATTCAATGCGACTGTTCGTCATTATCGACGAGTTCCAGAACGTGAACCTCACCGAGAACGGCGACAAGATCTGCAAGATACTCGAGTCCGTCATGAAGGAAGTCCGGGAAGTGGGATCGCCCCTGTGCTCCTTCCTCCTCTGCGGATCGCAGGTCAACGCCATGAAGGAGATCTTCGAGCATAGGCGTTTCTTCTATCGCCAGGTGGAGCATTTCGCCCTCGGACCGGTGGAGGACAAGGAGATCATCGAACACATCGTCAAGGGATTCCTCGCCAGCGGAAAGGTCATCGACCGCGACCTGCTCCTTGGCGTCTGCAAGCTTTTCAAGGGACACCTTTGGTATATCAACCATTTCATCTCCATATGCGACTCGCTTTCAAAGGGTTACATCATGGAGCCAGTCCTGCTGGATTCGCTCTCGATGATCCTGGCTGTCCACGAGCCGCGCTTCGCGGCCACTATGTTCGACCTGACGACCTACCAGGTGAGCCTGCTGCGCGCCGTTGCCGAAGGGCACACCAAGTTCAGCACTTCCGAGGTCATCGCCAAGTACGGCCTGAACTCTTCCGCCAACGTACGCCGCCTCAAGGACGCGCTCTGCAAGAAGGAGATCCTGACCTTCGACGAAAAGGACGAGCCGCACATCCTCGACCCCCTCTTCGAGTATTGGGTGAAGAAGTATTATTTCGACATAAAGGACTGATACCATGAAGGAAAAGATAGCAGTGCTCACCGGCGCCGGCGTCAGCGCCGAGAGCGGACTGGGGACCTACCGCGACAACGGAGGGCTCTGGGACAATTACGATCCGATGGAGGTGGCGTCCATCGAAGGCTGGTACCGCAACCGCAAGCTTGTACTGGATTTCTACAACATGCAGCGCGCCAAGCTGCGCGACGCGCAGCCCAATGCCGCGCATCTGGCGATAGCCGCACTTGAAGACAAATACGATGTCACGGTCATCACGCAGAATGTCGACAACCTCCACGAGAAAGCCGGCAGTACTCGTGTCATCCACCTGCACGGAGAGGCCACCAAGGTCCGTCCGGAGAACGGAGTCTATGACGAGAGCTACAGCGAGCGCGAGGTCATCGACGTCGGATACGAACCGGTCAACCTCGGCGACAAGGCCCCGAACGGCAGCCAGCTGCGCCCGCACATCGTATTCTTCGGCGAAGCCGTCCCCAAGATCGAGCGCGCGATCGACATCGTGTCCGCCGCCGACCTGCTCCTGATCGTCGGCACCTCGATGCAGGTGTACCCGGCGGCGGGCCTTTACCGCTACGCCGATCCCAAGGCTCCCATATACGTCATCGACCCGGCCGACATGCCCCTGCACGATGCGCGGATCACTCATATCAAGGAGGTTGCGACCAAAGGAATGGAGAAATTCACAAAAATTTTGGAAGAAAGATAATTTGTGCTACCTTTGCAGTCCGCAAATAAAAAGGAGGTGATAAAAGCATGATTATAGTTCCCATCAAAGAAGGCGAAAACATCGAGAGGGCCCTCAAGAAATTCAAGAGGAAGTTCGAGAAGACCGGTGCCGTCCGTGAGCTCCGTTCCCGCAAGAACTTTGCGAAGCCGTCCGAGAAGAAGCGCATCGCCAAGCAGAAGGCTATCTATGTACAGCATCTGCGTCTCATGGACGAGCAGTAATCCTGGCTTTTCCCCATATAAATGTCCGGCCAGCAGTGGCCGGACATTTTTTTACGCGGGTGTGTTGTAATTGGTAGCCAAGCCAGACTTAGGATCTGGTGCCTCGTGCGTATGGGTTCGAGTCCCTTCACCCGCACAACGAGACAGCATCACAAGATGCTGCCTCTTTTTTATTCCCATAACTCAATGAATATTTGTCCATTAAGTCGAAAAACTTATTCCTTGAAATAGTTCGATAATTGCCGATTTCCTTATCCCAATAAATTCCGTTAGGAAAGACAAGATTTTGGATTTTCCTCTTGGTTTCCAAGTCTGCCTGATGCCATAAGTTGCTTATGTTAGAGGAAGTTGCAATAATCAAAGGTATCCGTTTTTCAAAGTTCGATAAATTCAGGTTGCACTTCTCCATTTCGAGTGTCACTACATCCTTTCGGTTGTTGAATTCTTGCATTGCAATCTCAAAAGACTCATTGTCAATCTTACCGGAAGCAAACCTGATACGGACATTCTTTATGTCATTGTCTATCTCCGTAAGTCTACGCTTCAACTGGGTTCGCTGATTAATGATATCATCCGAGTACGCTTTGAATATCTCTCGCACCCTGCTACTGAAGTGTTCAAGTTGCGTTTCTGTTAAATTGTACTGCTCAAGTAATGCCTCGTATTTCTCATGCATCTCTCTTGCTGTCACATTAGTCCTGCAGCCACTCTTATTGCATTTGTAATAGTCATAGTAATGGACACTTTTTGCAGTCCGTTTCTCTTTAGTATATGAAGTGAATGGTGTGCCATCAGTTGCACAGATGATGTGCTTGGTCAATGGAAAAGATGGGTTGTGTTTGTTCTGCGTATACCGCCCCGTCCTTCCTGCCAAAATGTCTTGAACGCGCAGGTAGTTTTCATAGGTTACTGCCGGCTCAATCTGTCCATCTATTAGTTCAAAATGGGTGAATTTATGGCAAATTTTCCCTGCATAAAACGGATTGGTGAGAATTCGATGGAGCAATTGCTTGGATATATTCACACCCCTTGCCTCAAGTCTTGAAAGAATCTCGCTGTTTGACCCCCCCTCCAATTTCCATTTGAATGCATTGCGAAGTATTCTCCCTTGCTCGTTGAGGTAACACCACGCATTTCGGCTCTTCCCTTCCTTATAATACCCGAATGGTGCTTTATGCACCCACGCCCCTGACAGAAAACATTTCTCTCGACCATCAATGAACTTATCCGTTCTCGTTTGGTTATCCCATTCAGACATATTGATGGAGTTCTTTGCCATCAACATTCCTTCTTTAGTCCGGGTATCCAATCCAAACTTCGTAGCAATGACGATAATCCCCTGTTCACGCAATTCATCAAGCATCTTGCAAGCTTGCCACGATGCACGGGAAAAGCGGTCAAACTCAGACACAAGTATAGTTGAGATGTTTTTGTTCTTATTCACACATCCATACATCTCCTTTATCATTTTACCGGGAGTCTTTGCGCTTTCGTGCTTGCCACCGAAATACCCGACAATGTTGTAGATGTTCCTCTTGGCGTATTCCTCGCAGGTTTCTCTTTGAGTTTCGAGACTACCACCATTCTCCTCTTGATACTTCGTAGATACTCGCGTCCAAACTACGCAATCCCTTCCTTCCCTTATTATCCTATAGTCAATCATCCGTGTCGTTGTTTATACCCGTTATTGCCAACTCGAACAATGTATCAACAAACTCGAGTACTATTCTCTTTTCTTCTTCGTCCGATAACCCTATCGTTTTAAAATACTCTTCATAATCCTTCAACATTTAAGTAAAAATGAACTTCCGCATTGCTGCGGCTTATTTCGGGATAATTCACCTCTTCGCTACGCAATCTGGTAACTCAAGACTTCTGTTCGGTAAGGGATATCCACTGCCCTTTGCGGCATACAGCCGCCATACATCACGCTATGTCATAATCACTGAATTCTATTAGATTATGCCGAACTAATCGGCTATATAGAATATACATTTTTTTTGGGGAAAAAGCAAGTCCATTGACATTGATATCCTTACAGGAACGCCTTGAGTTTCCTAAGCGTATTCACTGAAGTACCCGTGATGGCTGCGATGTTGCGGAGACTGATGCCTTTCTTAAGCAATGCTATCTCTCTTGAGTACTGCTGCTTGTAAGTGTCCATAGATTTCCTGTAGGACGCAGGGCGGCCCATCTTGACCCCTTCCTTGCGGCACTTGGCGATGTATTGGTCCCTGCCGCTTGCCATCCGTTCCTTGATGGTCAAACGCTCCATAGATGCTATCTCGAGCAGGATGGTACAGATGAGCGAGGCGACTGGATTGACCTTGCCATCGGGGTTGAGGGTGTTGAGGTTGTAGTTCTTGATGTGGAGCGACACCCCATTCTCGTTGAGGTAGTTGATGACCTTGAGGGCTTCGAGGGTGTTTCGCCCCAGACGGCTGATTTCGAGGCATACGACCCTGTTCAGTCGATGT
>JAEEGL012508521.1_pt1 | contig 11858 bp, 7 predicted proteins | sample 9134231 | NCBI WGS metagenome assembly JAEEGL01 (sample SAMN16246548, study PRJNA631951) | gut metagenome | biome: gut microbiome; feature: rumen; material: fiber-attached | host: Bos | place: Iran: Karaj | collected 2018-10 | reverse complement strand
TTTCTGGTAGCGGGACCCAGGATTGAACTGGGGACCTCATGATTATGAATCATGCGCTCTAACCAGCTGAGCTATCCCGCCAACACCTCGTTTTTTACGAAAGCGGGTGCAAAAGTACTGCTTTTTTTTGACATACGCAAATTTTTTTGCATTTTTTTGTCAAAAAAAGCGATTTATCCTACTTGACAGCCGTTTTTGACGGGGGCAGAGACGGTAGTGACGACGAGTTTGCCGTCGGCATCGACTGCGGAGAGGATCATTCCCTGGGATTCAATACCCATCATTTTTCTCGGCGGGAAGTTCGCGATGAAAAGCACTTGTTTGCCGATGAGTACCGATGGATCCGGGTAAGATTGCGCGATACCACTTAAAATAGTACGCTCACCCATGCCGTCGTCCAACTTAAATTGCAGGAGTCGATCTGATTTTTTCACATTCGTACATTCCAGCACGGTAGCTACGCGGATGTCATTCTTGTCGAATTCATCGATGTTTGTAGCTGCTTTGATAGGTTCCGGACGCCAGTTTTTGAGCGCCTCTGCTTTAGCGGCTTCTTCGTTCTCCTTTTTGATGCGCTCGAGTCGATCGAGTTGTGCCTGGATAGCGGCATCTTCGATCTTCTCGAAGAGCAGGGATACTTCGCCGAGTTGCTCATCGGTAGAAAGGAGATCGATACGACCTAAATCTTCCCATCCTGCAGCCTCATTGAGACGAAGCATTCCTCTTAATTTTGCCGATGAAAATGGCAAGAATGGCTCAAAAGCGATAGCGAGATTGGCTGCGATCTGGAGCGATAGGTGGAGGATTGTTTGTACCCGTTTGGCGACTTCGTCGCTTGTTTCTATCTGTTTGGCGAGTTTCCAAGGCTCGGTGTCAGCGAGGTATTTATTACCGATACGAGCGAGGTTCATTGCCTCTTTCTGCGCCTCGCGGAACTTGAAGTTATTGAGCAGGTCCTCGAGAGTGGCCTTGACATTCTTAAACTCCTCGATGGTTGCCTTGTCGTAATCGTTCAGTTCTCCGCACGCGGGCACGTGTCCTTCAAAATATTTGCCCGTGAGCACGAGCGCGCGATTAACGAAGTTGCCGTAGATAGCGACGAGTTCGTTGTTGTTGCGTGCCTGGAAATCCGCCCAGGTGAAGTCGTTGTCCTTGGTCTCCGGTGCGTTGGCGGTGAGGACATAGCGGAGGACATCCTGTTTGCCGGGAAAGTCCTCCAGGTACTCGTTGAGCCAAACCGCCCAGTTGCGGGAAGTGGAGATCTTGTCTCCCTCGAGGTTGAGGAACTCGTTGGAGGGAACATTATCCGGCAGGTTGTAACCCTGCGCTTTGAGCATAGCGGGGAAGACGATACAGTGGAAAACGATATTATCTTTCCCGATGAAATGGATCATTCTTGTATCTTCCTGCTTCCACCATTTCTGCCAATCGCCGTATTTCTCGGGCTGCTTTTGGCACAGCTCGATGGTATTGGAGATATATCCGATCGGGGCGTCGAACCATACGTACAGTACTTTTCCTTCAGCTCCTTCTACCGGCACCGGGATGCCCCAATCCAGGTCACGTGTTACGGCACGGGGTTTGAGTCCTCCGTCGAGCCAGGACTTACACTGGCCATAGACGTTCGGCCTCCATTCCTTATGGTTATTGAGGATCCAGTCCTCCAGCCATGCCTGGTATTGGTCAAGGGGCAGGTACCAGTGTTTAGTAGCTTTCTTTGCGAGCGGATTGCCGGTCTCGGCGTTGTAGGGATTGATGAGCTCGTCGGGCGAAAGGGTTGCGCCGCATTTCTCACATTGGTCTCCATAAGCGCCCAATGAATGGCAGCGCGGGCACTCGCCGCGGATGTTTCGGTCGGTAAGGAAATGCCCGGTCTCAGGGTCGTAGAACTGCTCGGAGGTCTCTTCAACAAACTGTCCGGCATCGTACATCGCGCGGAAATAATCCGACGCGAACTGATGATGTGTCGGCGAAGTGGTTCGGGAGTAGATATCGAACGAGATACCGAACTCCGCGAATGAACGCTTGATCAACTCATGGTAGCGATCGACGACCTGCTGGGTGGTGATACCTTCTTTTCGCGCGCGGATGGTCACCGGCACGCCGTGTTCATCACTACCGCAAACAAAGAGCGTCTCTTTACCTTTCAGGCGCAGATATCTGGCGTAGATATCCGCAGGAACGTACACTCCGGCGAGGTGTCCAATATGCACGGGTCCGTTCGCATAAGGGAGTGCAGCTGTGATTAAAGTGCGATTAAATGCCATATTTTGTGTAATTTTTAGTTCAAATGTAAAAAAAAGCGTAAATTTTTTGCGTATGTCAAAAAAAATTAGTACTTTTGCGGCCGCAAAATGGTTTTATAACACAGGAGATACCTTTCGTCGTATTTTGCGCATGACCGAAATCGGGTGCAAAGGTACGAAAAAAAAATGGAAAATACAAATAAAACAGTGAAAAAACATCAATCATACTGGGTTTTGCTCCTCGCGATGCTCTTTAGCGGTGCGGTGAATGCAAAGGTAAACAACTACGTTGGCGCGTATGCCAATGTGGGCGAATGGACCTTACTCCCCTCGCAGAGTAATTATGGCCCGAGTTTCGGTGTAGCCGGAGGTGCAGGTTTCTTATACGAGTTGCAAGCCGGAGGTACGTATAGCCCGACGCGGTTCTTGTTCGACGTCGGCGTAGGTGCCCAAGGAGGTATGACGAGTTATATTCAATCGAGTAATATGACAGAGCCGTTGCCGGGCGTACAGACGGATCTGGACGGCGACCCGTTTACCTATATCTATGAGTTGCAAGATCGGCATGACCAGTATAGCAACTTAGCGGTTCAGGTGCCGCTCATGATCGGTGTGCAGCATCGTAAGTTCTATATGTTAGTCGGAGCCAAAATTGGTGCAAACCTGCTAACGAGAGCCCATACGACGGCGATAGTAAATACCTTCGGCCGTTATACGGATCTGAATAACAAGCTCATCTTTGATGATTTCCGTAACATGCCGGACTACCAGTTCTTCGAGGGCTACAAGCTGAACGGCAGCGCGAAAGCCAGTCTGGGGATGAACGTGGATCTGAGTTTTGAGATCGGTGGTCGTTTAGGCGCTGTATATGATGCAGTGGGCTACGATGTACCGAAACGCAAGGTCGAGTATCGTCTGGCAGCGTTTGTGGATTATGGTATTCTGGATATCCATACCAACCGCGATCTGCCGAGCATAGTGATGCCGGAGGGCTATAATGTAGGCTCTACAGCTCCGGTATATAACACCACTTCGATGATTGATAACCTGCGGGTAAACGATATCATGTCCACCCAAACGATTAATCCCGACGGCACGACTCAACCGTTCGCCAAGTCGGTGAACAGTCTAATGGTGGGAATCAAGTTTACGGTACTGTTCCAGTTGCCGGAGCCCGGCCAGTGCGTGATCTGCCGCGATGCGTACGGCAGTTCAATTCGCCATCGGGGTAGTAGCAGCCGAGGAATGAAGTACGAGGAATAACTCATCCTCTTTGACCTCTCGTATCTCGCCTGCTTCGGCGACGGAGATATGACCTGTTTCTTCCGACACCACAATGCACGTGGCGTCGGATTTTTCTGTTAGGCCCAATGCTGCGCGGTGACGAAGACCATAATGGAGCGGGATATTCTGGTTCTTGCTGACAGGCAGGATACATGCTGCAGCGACCATCTTTCCGTCCCGGATGATGAGAGCACCATCGTGGAGCGGGGTGTTCTTGAAGAAGATATTTTCGATTAACCGTGCGGAGACCTGTGCGTCCAACCGCTCGCCGGTATCGACAATCTCCTTGAGGCTGCCTCCCCCGGCGAGGACAATGAGAGCGCCGGTCTTGGTAGAAGCCATGTGGCGGCAGGCTTGGGTGATCTCGAGGATCTGCTGCCGCGAGCCGGCATCGTCCTTATTGGCGGTAGGACGGAAGATACTCCAGGACGAGAACCGCGAGCCGATACGATAGAAGAACATACGTATCTCTTCCTGGAAAATGACAATCAGTGCAATCGCGCCGACAGAGATGATGCGGTCAAAGAGTGCGCCCGTGAGGTCCAGATGGAAGACAAAACTGACCAAAAACCAAACGAGGATGAATGCCAAGATACCCCAGAAGAGGTTTGCAGCACCGGTCTTACGGAGCAGGCGATAGGTATAATAGAGGATACCTGCCACCAGCAAGATATCAATCACATCTTTGAATCCAAAAGAGAATGCTAAGAAATGCATAGTTATTACTTACTATTTAGTATATTATATAGTTTTATCGTGCGCGCAGTGTGCGCTACGTCGTGCGTGCGTAAGATAGTGGCGCCGTGGAAGAGGGCGTAGAGTTGCAGCGCTTGGGTTGCTTCGAGACAAGTCTCGGGTGTGAGGCCGAGGGGTTTATAGACCATCGACTTGCGGCTGACGCCGACGAGAATCGGTAGGTCATAGCGACGAAGCGTATCCATCGAGCGCATGCATTCGTAATCCCGTTCGGGCGAACCGATAAATCCGAATCCCGGATCGAGAATGAGCTGAATACCTTCCATATACTCGGCATGAGCCGGCAGCTCGAGGTCTCCTCGGAGAGTCCATATATACGGCGCCGCGTAGGACCGCACGAGCGAGTACATCGCTTCGCACCCTCCGGAGATGTCATTGATGATGAGCGGACCAAAAGCTTCCATCACCCTACGGGCGATCTCCGGTCGGAATGTATCGACGGATAGTTCGACGGAGGGGAATGCATTCCGAATTGCGGAGAGGGCAGGGGCTAATCGTCTCCACTCGGTCTCTTCGTCCACGGGGGTACTGTTCGGTCGGGTAGAGCAGGCTCCGATATCCAAAATATCCGCTCCATCCGCGATGGCTTGCCGGGCCCACATCACAATTCGGTCCGTATCCACCTTTTCGTCGGAAAACATCAATCGCGACCCGGCGTAAAAACTATCCGGCGTCACGTTCCCTATCGCCATAATTTTCGCAATCATGGTGCAAAGTTACTGCTTTTTTGGCAAATAATTGACGTTTTTCGTAAAAAAATACAATTTTTTTTCATTTTTTGCTCAAAAGTTTGGTTTTTATGAGAAAAAATGTGTATCTTTGCAGGCTGAAACGTGTGCACATATAATAAACACATCAAAAATAGTATGAAAAAAGTTAAGTATCTTTTGATTGTCTTGGTGGCGATGACGGCAGTTTCGTGCCAGAAACGTGAGTTGAATACCCGCGTGAGCAACACCACCGGTTGGAATTATTTTGACCAACGTACAACTAATTTTGAGGCGAACGAAGGAGTAGGAAACGTGAACCCTATCGGTATGGTTCCTATTCAGGGTGGTTCGTTCACGGTAGGTGAGAAGGATGAGTTCCTGACAGCTCCGCGTAACAACGAGACCCGTACGCTGACGGTTAGTTCGTTCTATATGGACAAATATGAGGTAACTAACCTGAACTGGAACGAGTATCTCCACTGGTTAGACTTCGTGTTTGGCGCAGTAGCTCCGGAGTTGGTAGATCAGGCTCGTCCGGACCACAAGGTATGGCGTGAGGATCTGGCGTACAATGACCCGTATGAGGACAACTATTTCGAGCACCCGGCGTTCTCGTTCTACCCGATTGTAGGTGTGACGTGGGAGCAGGCGATGGATTATTGCCAGTGGCGTACGGACCGTGTGAACGAGATGGCGTTGATCAATGCCGGAGCAATCGTTATTCCTCCGTTTGCTGACTTGCAGCCGACGGACGACGAGGGTTACAAGGATGAGTGGGAGCAAGAGACCGGCTACGAGATGTACTCGTATGAGGAGGTCAGCCCCGAGGATCCTGAGCAGACGGTAACGATGTACCGCCCGAGTTTCGAGTGGATTCGTGATAAGTTTGTATTCAATACCGAGAAATATCTGATGGATGATACGTATGTACCTGAGTATGGTCGTCATCCGAAGACAGATAGCTATGGTGCGGAGCGTAAGGTGAATATCGCCGACGGTATCTTCGTGACCGGTTATCGTCTGCCGACGGAGGCAGAGTGGGAGTTTGCTGCTTACGCTCCTGTAGCCGGCGAGGATGGTTTGACCATCGAGGGTAAGGTTTATCCGTGGAGCGGTTATCATCCCCGTGATATGAGCAAGAAGAACCTGGGTCAGATGCAGGCTAACTTCGTTCGCGGTCGTGGCGATATGATGGGTGTCAGCGGTGCGCTGAATGACCGTCGTGTGATCACTAACCCGGTGGATGAGTTTGCTCCGAATGATTTCGGTCTGTATAACATGGCCGGTAACGTGAACGAGTGGGTAATGGATGTATATCGTGAGACTACCTATCAGGAGACCAGCGAGTATAACTCCTACCGTGGTAATATCTACAGCCGTCCGGTGCTGGATGACAATGGCAAATTCGAGATGGATTCTGTAGGTCGAATCAAGATCACTTGGGGTAAAGAGGATGATAAACGTGACGTGCTGGACGGCGATTTCGCCAGCCTGATTGACACCGATTATCCGCTGGATACCGTTGGTGTAGCTAACCTGAGCGAGGTGAAGACCGATCCGACGGATATCTTGGCTCCGCGCGTAACGAAGAAGAGCCGTGTATATAAAGGTGGCTCCTGGGCTGATCGTATCTATTGGTTGAACCCCTCTACACGTCGTTACTTGGATCAAGACAAGGCTTCGTCGAAGGTGGGCTTCCGTTGCGCAATGAGTACGCTTGGCGACCAAATCCCCGGCACACCGGTTGAGAGATGATTAAAGTAGAAAGATTAAAGTTTAAAGATATATGAATTTTCCTGAAAATATCAAGTACACAAGCGAACATGAGTGGATTCGCGTAGAGGGTGATGAAGCCTTTGTAGGAATCACTGATTATGCGCAGTCTGAGTTGGGCGAGATTGTCTTCATCGACGTGCCCACCGTAGGTGAGACAGTAGGTCAGGGGGAGGTCTTCGGTTCTGTAGAAGCTGTCAAGACCGTGAGTGACCTGAATATGCCTGTCTCGGGTGAGGTGTTGGAGTTGAACGAAGAGTTGGACGCTGCGCCGGAGTTGGTCAACAACGACCCGTATGGCAAGGGATGGATCATCAAGATCAGCATCAAAGATGCATCGGAGCTGGATAAACTGATGGACGCAGCGGCATACGAGGCCAGCCTCTAAGCGTACACGCGAACGCACGCGCGTATTAAAATAAGGAGAGTACCTATGGGTGCTCTCTTTTGTTTTATGTAATCTTTACTTTACAAAAGTGAGAAAATAATCACTTTTTTACTCTTTTTGTTGCGTATATCACAAAAAAAGTGTAAATTTGCGCCCAAATTTTGTTTTTTAATAGCAGTTGGACAGAATAGTAATTAATTTTATATAGAATATGAAGAAACATTTACTCAGTTTATTGATTGCAGTGATGGCCGTATCGTTGAGTCTCCAGGCGCAGACTATTTTGATTAACGACGGCTTTGAGAACGGCATTGATGAAAGTATTTGGACTCAGGAGTTTGTGCGTGGGAATACGCCATGGGCTGTAGAGGGAGTAGAGGATGGTCTATTGTATCCGGAAACAGCCTTCCAGGGAACCAAACGTGCTTATCTGCGAAACACGACAGGTGAGACGCAGGGTTATGTTACCCGTCTGGTTACTAAAGTGTTGGACCTGAGCCCGCGTAAGGTATATCAGCCGGAGTTGACATTCTGGTACGCCAACCCGAAGTGGACCATGGACCGCGATACGTTGCGAGTTCTTTACCGTACGAGCCAGAATGGCAAATGGAAACAGATGGCGGAGTATAGTTCCGGTGTTTCTATATGGACTAAGGTGAACATGGCTTTGCCGGAGGTGGGGTCGTATTATCAGATCGCTTTTGAGGGAACAGATAACCTCGGCCGTGGTATAGTGCTGGATAGTGTGTTGCTGCGCTCGGCTCCGGAGTGTACCGTTCCGCATGACCTGAACGCCAATAATAAAGGTGCTAACAAAGTAAATCTCTCTTGGGTGGCAAGCTGGGATGCTCAGTACTTTGAGGTAGTAGTGAGCAAAGACACGATTGATCCCGACACTTTGGATCTGGTGGATGCAGACAGAATAGCTTACCATGAATTGATAGACGGTATGCAGATGAACTGTGACATCACCTTGGAAGCTGATCAGTCATATCTGGCATATGTCCGTTCTATTTGTAGAAAAGAAACGAGTATCTGGAGTAGCCAGGCACCGGATAGGGAAGGTAATCCGTACGGTCCGTTCGGTATTCATGTCCGTCCGACGGTGCAGGTTCCTTATTTCACTGATTTTGAATTATCAGCGGCTTTGAAAAGCAGCCAGCGTGATCCGGATTGGTCGTACGGAAGCCGGACGGGAAATAAGAACCCGTATATCAACTCTACTACGACCTCTGCTACCACGCGTGGCTATTATTCGCTGGATAAGACATATAGTCTGATTTTCTCCGGAGGAGAGAGTACAAAAGCGGCAGGTTTGACTACACCCATTCCTGCGGGTACTTATGTATATGCAACCACTCCGGCGTTGGCTGATACTACCAATCCTAATTTCCATCTCAACCAATGCCAGATTCATTTCTGGAGCACGGTCTATACGAACACGGGACGTAACTACGCGCGCAGCCTGATGGTGGGTGTTATGTCGGATCCGGATGATATAACGACCTTCACTGCTGTAGATACGGTGAGCGTATGGGGAAACAAGACTTTCCAGGAGAATATCGTCGATCTCTCTACTTATAGGGGAAATGGCGCATATGTAGCGTTAGTAAGTTATTTTGATCGTCAAAATCTCTTTTATATTGATAATTTTTCTATTGACTATCGCCCTGCGGTAAATAAGGTAACCAAGGTCAGCGTCAATCCGCGTGATACCTATGCGAATATCAGTTGGGAAGGAAACGCTTCCTCGTATGAGGTGCTGATTACCAATGCAGAGGTCGATCCGGAGAATCCGGCAGAGGAGGCTGTGGTTGATCGTGCTACGGTGAATATCAACAGTTATCTATGCGAAGCGTTGGAGGCGGACCATAGTTGGAACCGTCCGTATTACGTATATGTAAAGGCCGGCGATGCGGATTGGTCATATCGCTATCCGTTTGTGACGATCCAATCTATGCGAGAGGTGCCGTATTCTTTTGATTTTGAGAAAGTGTCAGGAACTTATAAGATCGGTACTGCCAGCACTTTGTATATCAAGGGTATAGGTATGTTCAGTAACGCTTCTACCTACCCGTATTTAGGTACCACCAATTACTATCTGGGTGCCGGTTGTCTGATGATGAACAAGCCGGCCGGTACGGATGTATGGGTAACGCTGCCGATGGTGGAGAAACTGGATAGTGTACAAGTGAAGTTCCAACTCTCGGGTGCTACGACCTTTAATCAGTCGCATGCCAAGGTCGGCGTGATGACTAACCCGATGGATATCAACACCTTTGTTCCGGTTGCGGATTTCAAGCTCAACACTTCCGGTTATTCGTTATGCTATGCTAACTTCAAGAACTACTCCGGTTCGGATGACGGCGTGATTGCTATCGTTTGGGACGATGTGATGAACATGAGTAAGAATACCATCAATTATATCGATCAATTGGTGGTAGAGGAGTTGTCGGATTGCGTGCCGCCAACGAATATCCTGCTGGATGTAGAGTCGGATGCCGTTACCACAACTTGGGATCCCTCGGATGCTAACACATGGGAGGTGGCTATCTCCCGTACAGCGCTTACGGCAGCCCAAAAAGAGATGCCTTTCGCATCTATCTCGGCTTTGAGCCAAGTGATAATAGCGGATACGGTGTCTTGGAATGACGATGAGGCACCGGTGTTCAGGTTCGAGAACTTGGTTTCTCAAACTCGCTACTTCTTCTATGTCCGTACCATCTGTGACGGCTCGCAAGCATGGTGGACTGAGATTCCGTTTGAGACGCCCTGCCCGAATTTCGAGTTCCCGTATAAAGAGACTTTTGAAAACTATAACGCAGGAGCTACGGAGTTTGGATGCTGGAAGACGAAAGACTTCTTGGGTATCGACTATCCGAAGATCTATTCCGGTTCGAGTTCTCCGGAAGGTAAGTCTTTGGAGCTTTATTCCTCCGGCACCACCCATCGTTCCGTAGTTATCATGCCTACGGTTGAAGGTAACTTGAGCGATATGTTGCTCTGCTTTGACACCCGATCTTATGACTCCTATTCGGCTTCTATTCTGTATGTCGGTACGATGGGTGACATCAATGATGCCAATTCCTTCATCCCGTTTGATACGATTCGCAATGCTTCTAATGGATCGGTGAAGAAGGTGCGTCTGAAACTGGAGGATTATAATCTGGTATATGACAACATCGCGTTCTCTTCCGGCTTGGGTAACCTGGCGATGAGTAGTGATGTGATGGTGGATAATATCGAGCTCAAAGATCCGTCCTGTATCGAACCTTATGATTTTGTACTGATAGATAGCCAGGAGGATGCGTTTGACATCACCTGGAAAGGAGAATCGATTACCAACCAATGGGAGATCCAGATCTATACTACCGACGCGGCAATTTCCAATAACCACATTGGATCTCATGCGGCTTCTGCGGTCGTTATCCCGGATACCATCATTACTGGCGACACTCTTCATATTGGTGGCCTGCAACCTGTGACTACCTATTATGTCTATGTACGTGCTCTCTGTGGCGATAGTCTTTGGACGAAGACCTCTGTCGCTACAACATGCCAGAGCATGGACCCGTCCAGACCGAATAAAGAGACTTTTGAGTCCTATTCTTCGGGCACGTCTTACAGTTCCTCTTATCAGGCTGATTGCTGGACTACTGGAAACGCGGTTCGCTACCCGGATTCTGATTACAAGCCGTTCGTTTATAGATCTGCTTCGTACGCTACCTCCGGTACGAACTCTTACCAGTTATATGCGGATTATGAGTATGACTGGTGGTCCGGTTCTTATTCCGATGAACTGTCAGGACCGGCTTATTTGGCGACTCCGCGTATCAAGAGTGATTCGCTTACCGATCTGACGGTGACTTTCTCAGCTGCAGCTGTCACCAGCTATGATATCACCTCCAACTATGTGATTTTCGGTGTAATGACCAATCCGAATGATATCAGCACTTTTGTGGCGCTCGATTCCATACCATGCTCTTCTACGCCTTCTATATGTATGGTGGATTTGAGCGAAAAGGCTGCGTTGATACCTGCTAAGGCACATCATGTAGCATGGCGTACGCCTTATGATGAGGCGGCGAAGATATATATCGACGATGTGTCTATCACGCGTCTCAACTGCCCGCTCGGCAAGCCGTCCATATCTGAGGTGACGGAGAATAGCGTACGCATCAGCAGCGGTATCCGTGTGGACGACACGAATTGGGTACTATTGGTTACCACGAGCTATATCTCTCCGGATGATTTGCAACAAGAAGGATACGTTATCCCGGCGGATAAGATCGTTTATCTGGATACCTTGAGTAACCGTTCGCAGCGTGTCACGGGCCTGAGCAGCCAAACGAATTACTATGTTGCTATGGCTTCTATCTGTGATTCCGTAGCATCGCTTTGGAGTACGTTGGCGTTCCGCACACTTTGTGCTTCACTTACCCCGGAAGAGATGGGTATCGTGACTTTCTCGGCAGAGGAAGGCTACTCTGTAGGCGAAGGAAGAGAACTTCCTTGCTGGACGGTAGGTAGCAAGACCGCAGCGGCAGCAGATTCTTACATCCCCTACGTGGATAATACTTCTCCTCACTCCGGATACAACTACTTGCAATTCCACGATGAGGTAACCTCTTCTTCTTATTCATCGACGAATGTGGTGGGTGCTTATGCTATCATGCCGGAGTTGAATGTGGATCTGATCAA